>UMJI01005907.1_pt1 | contig 64667 bp, 58 predicted proteins | sample 1965991 | NCBI WGS metagenome assembly UMJI01 (sample SAMEA4836140, study PRJEB28245) | human gut metagenome | biome: gut microbiome; material: fecal sample | place: Denmark | collected 2008
ACCGTATAACAACGGTTATGGCAATGCACCACAACAGCCGTATAACAATAGCTACAGCAATGCACCGCAGCAACCGCATTATAACACTTATAACAATAATGCCCCTCGGCAAAATTATGCTGGTGGACAGCAGCATTCCGGTTCTTCCTATCGGGGAACTGCAACAACTGCTTCCCCACGTCCGCAGCGGCAGCAAGCTGCACCACCGCCGCAAAAGCCGCCAGTTTCTTCACAGCGAAGTACAAGCCAGCGAACTGCTCCAGCAGAGCCGGTTCGTCAGAAAGCTGCTCGTACTAGAAGCCCAAAGAGTCGAATCGGTGGCGGCATTTTAGGGAAAGCCATTCGGGCGGTTTTATGGGTGATTATCATTGTGTTTGTGCTGTATTCCGCTGTTTCCTTGATTGGAATTTTGCGAATGCATCGGGAAACTTCAGAAAATCGTGCGAATATCTCGGATGTTATGGATGCTGCTTATGTCAGTAATGTGCTGTTGATTGGAACGGATTCCAGAGATCTTTCACAGGAACGAGGGCGTTCCGACTCCATGATTTTAGCGTCCATCAATAAGAAAACCAGAGAATTAACGCTGACTTCTTTTTTGAGAGATAGCTATGTTTATATTGATGATGACTATGGATATGGCAAGCTGAATGCAGCGTATTCCTATGGCGGAGCAGGGTTGCTGATGGATACCATCGAATCGAACTATGGCGTGCGAATTGATGATTATATTTTGATCTCCTTTGCAGCCTGTGCGAATGTCATTGATGCAGTCGGTGGGGTGAAGTTAGACCTCACTGATGAAGAAGCAGATGCCGTCAACGAAATTCTCATCAGTGAAGTGAATGAGCTGATGGGGGATGACCAGAACGATGATTTGTTAGATTGTGGCGGTGAACAGAAGTTAGACGGCAAGCAGGCACTCTCTTACAGCCGAATCCGTTATGTTGGCAATGCAGACTTTGAACGGGCAAGCAGACAGCGAACTGTGATGACGCAGGTTCTGAAAAAGGCAGCAGTCAATCCGGTTGCCATGGCGAGAATTTTTGTGACAGCATTGCCGGAACTATCCACAAATTTATCTGTTGGAAAATCTTATGGTTATACGTTGCGTGCACCGTTTTTGTTGATCGGTTATCAGTTGAAAACGCAGCAGATTCCAGCAGATGACACCTTTTATGGGGATGATGTTGACGGAGAGTCGGTTTTAAGAGTAGATTGCGATGCAAATCGGCAAGTGCTAAAAGACACGATTTACCGAAAATCGTAAAACACATAAAAAAATAACAGCTGGAGAAACACCAGCTGTTATTTTTTTGCCCTTGTGTATAAAACGTGCAAAGGTTGCCCATGCTTTTGATGAGGTGAAAAGAAATGAAACGAACCATCAAACTTTGGGAAATCGCATTGCTCATTGGCTGCCTGTTGACCTTGCTGTTTGGCAATCTCTTTCAGGCAGAAAAAACAGTTTCCGATTTACAGCAGCACGTTCTGCGGATGCATATTCTTGCAAATTCCGACAGCGATGCCGACCAGCAATTGAAGTATCAGGTGCGAGATGCCCTGTTAGCATCCTCTGAAACGTTGTTCGGTAGCAGCCAGCCAGAAAGTCGGGAGGCATTGGAAACCACTGCAAAAGCTCACCTGCATGAAATGGAAACGATTGCACAACAGGTCGTGCAGGAGCAGGGATATTCCTATCCAGTCAAAGCCGAGTTGGTGACGATGCCCTTTACAGAACGTACCTATGAAGATTTAACAATGCCAGCTGGTACATACGAAGCCATTCGCATTACCATTGGAGCAGCTGCCGGACAGAATTGGTGGTGTGTGATGTATCCGCCATTATGTATTCCGGTGGCAGAAGATGTTGCTGTACAGGATGAGCAGGCAAAAGCCTATTTTTCCGATGCCGAACAAGATGTGCTCTATCATCCTGAACGCTATCGGATCAAATGGAAGCTGGCGGAGTGGTTCAAGAAGTGGACAACCTCCGAGCAAACAGACCATACAACTTCCCACATTGCAGACCTGCGGACATTCTTTTGAGTCTGATTATTTTGGCATCCGGAAAGAAGCAACTGGAATACCATTCTTTCCGTAAACGCCAACATCGCACCAGTTCCGCCAAGCGTACCGCATGGATACCGGAATCCGTACATTCGGTGAAGTCAGGCGGACAAAGTTGTCCCGAAATTCTGCCACGGCTGGATAGTAAACGCCATGCAAACAGACCACGCAACTTCTCACATTTCAGACCTGCGGACATTCTTTTGAGTCCGATTATTTTGGCATCCGGAAAGAAGCAACTGGAATGCCGTTCTTTCCGTAAACGCCAACATCACACCAGTTCCGCCAAGCGTACCGCATGGATGCTGGAATCCGCACATTTGGAGAAGTCAGGCGGACAAAGTTGTCCCGAAATTCTGCAACTGCTGGATAGTAAACGCCATCTGTTCCAGCCAGTTCAAATACGGCTGCTTCGCCATCCTTTGCAACAACAGGCTGAGAGAATTGCAGAATATATGCACCGCCAGATGCATATGCATTTTTACAGTACGGAGCTTCTGCATCCATCGCCGGAATCGCCCGATAAACCCGATACAGGGCTTGCAGAGCCAGACGGTGTGCCACGGTTCGCTTGTCAGCTGGATGCATGTTGTTGTATTCGCCGCAGTCCATTGTCACGGCTAAGCCTGTGTTGCGGAGTGTCCGGAATACCTGCATTTGTGCTTCTCGCAGTTCTGCCCAGTTCGTACGGGATTCTTCCCCTTCGTAGCTGAACATCGGCAGCTGAACAATCAGGAACGGCATGGTTTCGTCGCCCCAGTCTTTCCGCCAGCGGTTGATTAAGACAGTCAGCAGCTGTGCATAGCTGTTCGGACGGTTGTCATCGTTTTCTCCCTGATAATACCAGAATCCCCGTAGGGTGTACGGCATGACTCGAGAGAGCATGGTTTTATATAAGCCACACGGACGCAACGGATTGCGGCTGCCCATTGGACCTGGATAGCGGTTTTCACCGCAGCGTTCCAGAACCTGATTCCATTTGATTTTTGGGTTTTCCTGATAGCAGGCAGTCATCCGTTTTTCCCATGCATTCTGGTATGCCAGATATGCGGCGTAATCTGCTGCCATTTCTGCATCGGTCTTTCCCCGGCAGGCGGACAGGTAAGCTGCCCAGTACGGATGTAAGGCAGTGTGTCCGGTCAGGTCGGCAGACGGTACCCAGCAGCTGGCAGAAGTGCCGGTATAATTGCAGCCAATGACCCCAACAACGACACCCAATTTTTGTGAAAGTTCTTTTGCGGCAAGGTATGCCACGGCAGACCATTCCGCAACATTGGTCGGGTTTGGCATCTGCCAGCGGTTTTTCCGTTCGTTCTGGAAATAAGCAGCATGCATGACACCGCTTCTCTGTACATGATAATAGCGAACTCGGCTGCGTTCGCAGCGGGAAAGTTCCAACTTTCCGTTGACAGCATTCTTCACCGGAAATTCCATATTGGATTGTCCGCCAGCCAGCCAGACTTCCCCGATGGCAACATCCTGAAAATGAATTTCTGTATGGCTATCTTTTGCGAATAGGCTGAGCCCTGTTCCAGCAGGCTGCGGCGGAAATTGCAGCCGCCAGCTGCCGTCTTCTTTTACGGTGGTAGAAGCATATAATTTTCGTTCCGGAATGGAAACGGTGATAATTGCACCGACTTCGCCGATGCCGAATACAACAATATTTTTTTCTCTTTGCAGAACCATATGGTCGCTGAACACGGCTGCAAGTTGTAGCATATGAAAGACTCCCTTTTGGTTTATAGATTTCATAGATAAAAAAGAACTCACGCTGTTACATTCTGGTTTTATTATACCAGAAAGAACGGGATTCGTCAATCCAAAATCAGAAAGAAGCTGAAAACTGGAAGAAAAAGCCAGAGAAAGGCGGCGTAAGATGTGAAATTTCTGTAAAATTTAAAACGGAACACTTGACATCTTTTCGGTACTCTGTTATAATACCCAGAGAAAACAAAGCAGAGCATCATCGTTCTCACCGTTTGGCTGTTGTCGAAACGGTCAATATTCCCTGTTTCGTTCCGGTTTGTGAGAATCGGTGCGGAAACTGGTGGAAACGAGGTCGAATGATGCGTACTTTTTTTGAAAAGTACGCATTTTATTTTTGTTTGAAAATAATATGTTTGGAGGTGCTGGCTATCAGCAAACAAGAGCTGCAAATCAATGAAGAAATCCGGGATAGAGAAATCCTGGTCATTGATCAGAACGGGACAAAGCTTGGAACGATGTCCGCAAGAGATGCACAAAAACTTGCGTATGAACAGGATCTGGACTTGGTAAAAATCGCCCCGCAGGCAACCCCGCCGGTCTGCCGGATTATGGACTACGGCAAGTATTGCTTTGAACAGCAGAAGCGGGAAAAGGAAGCAAAAAAGAATCAGAAAGTGGTTTCCATCAAGGAAATCCGGATGTTTTCTGCAATCGATACCCACGACTTTGAAACAAAGGTAAATCAGGCAAAGAAGTTTCTGGAGGGCGGCGATAAGCTGAAGGTTTCCGTTCGGTTCCGTAAGCGTGCAATTGCCCATCCGCAGCTCGGAGAAGAACTGCTCAACCGCTTCAAGGAAGCGTGTGCAGCAGTTGGTACTGTTGAAAAGCCGGCAAAAATGGAAGGCCGCAGTATGGTCATGTTCATTTCACCGAAGGCATCCAAGTAAGAGGAGGAACTCGCAATGGCAAAGATTAAGACAAAAACACATTCCGGTGCAAAGAAGCGGTTTAAGGTTACTGCAAACGGAAAGGTAAAGTATCAGAAGACCAATAAAAGACACAGACTGACCCAGAAGGACACCAAGCGGAAGAGAATCGCTCGTACCGTTGGTATTGCTGATGTAACCAATGCACCGGCACTGAAGAAGCTTCTGCCGTATCTCTAAGATACAATCCGCAGAACGGACAGTCAATCGAGAAAAGAGAAACACATAGATATTCGGAGGTAGAAGCAAATGGCACGGATTAAAGGTGCGATGATGACTCGCAAGAGAAGAAATAAGACCCTGAAGCTCGCAAAGGGCTATTTTGGTGCAAAGAGCAAGCACTTCAAGATGGCAAAACAGGCCGTTATGAAGTCTGGCAACTATGCATATGTTGGAAGAAAGCAGAAGAAGAGAGAATTCCGTCAGCTCTGGATCACCAGAATTTCTGCTGCATGCAAGCTGAATGGTATCAACTATTCTCAGTTCATGAACGGCTGCAAGAAGGCTGGCATTACCCTGAATCGGAAGATGCTGTCTGAAATTGCAATCACCGATGCAGCAGGTTTCACTGCGATTGTAGAAAAGGCAAAGGCTGCTCTTTAAGGGGCAAGCTTGGAACACGCTCCGGTTTTTTTGAAAAAACGGGGCGTGTTTTGTTATATATAGGGAAATTTTCAGCAGACAGGAGGCAGAACCGCAATGGAATTCCGCATGACCGCAATTACTGCAAAGGACAACCCTTCCATTCAGCTTTACCGGAAACTGGTGCGGCAGCGAAAAGCCCGAACCCAAAACCAGCAGTTTGTGTTAGAGGGGTATCGGCTGGTCACAGATGCCGTGCATTTTTCAAGGAAACTGACTCATCTGTTCCTGACAGAAGCAGCGTGGGAACGCTATCAGGAAGAATTTTGCTCTTTAGAGGCTGATTTGAGAGAAACAAAACGCTTGCTTATTTCAAATGAACTTGCTATGGAGTTGACGGAAACCGAACATCCGCAGGGCGTGTTTGCCATCTGTCAGATGCCGGCGGAACAAGTTCCAATCGTTGCAGAGGGAACGTATCTGGTACTCTACCAGCTGCAAGACCCTGGCAATATGGGAATGCTGCTGCGAACTGCTGCTGCAATGGGCGTTTCCGGTGTGATTTGCTGCCAAAGCTGCGATTTTTATAGTCCAAAAGTTGTGCGTGCAACGATGGGAGCATTGTTTCATGTGCCAGTGATGCAGATGCCGGATGCAGAAACGGTTTTGCAGAATTTGCGGACTGCCAATATTGTTTCCTGTGCCTCTGTGGTGCAGGGCGATGCCGAACAAGTGGGGCTTTGTGAACTGGGCAACGGCTGTGCCGTCTGGATTGGAAACGAGGGAAACGGATTGCCGGAATCCGTTGTGCAGCAGTGTGAACGCCGGATTACCATTCCGATGAAAGGCTATATGGAATCGCTGAATGCTGCTATGGCAGCTGGAATTATGATGTGGGAAATGACAAAACCAAGATGAGGAAATCCACATGGAACAGGAAAGTATCTATGATTGGCTGTGGTTGCTGTTGGTATTCGGGGCAGGCAGCCGGAAAATCTGGAAACTGTTAGAACAGTATGAAACACCGCAGAAAGTACGGCAAGTCTTGCAGACGGAAACAGACCTGCCTTTTATTCACGAGCGAGAACAACGCAGCATTCGTTCCATCACAAATGAGCAAATCGGAAAACTGATGCAGAATTGTGCGGAAAAACGGATTGAACTGGTGGCGTACGATGATGAAAATTATCCGGAATCGCTTCGCCAGATTTACAATCCGCCGGTAGTGCTGTTCTATCAGGGGCAGCTTTCTGTGCTGAGTGATTATCCAGCTTTGACCGTTGTTGGAACGAGAAAGCCCAGCTCGTACAGCATCCGCACAGCGGATTTGCTGTGTCGGTGTCTGGCAAAGAGTGGAATGCTGCTGGTCAGTGGCTTTGCGGTTGGATTGGATTCGGTTGCCCATCGGGCAGCCTTGCTTTCCGGTGGAAAGACAGTTGCTGTGATGGGCTGCGGTCTAGATGTGCCATACCCCAAGCCGAACGCTTCCGCAAAGAAATATATCATGCGAAATGGCTTGCTGTTGTCAGAATTTCTGCCAGGGACAGAACCATCTCGGCAGAATTTTCCGATGCGGAATCGGATTTTAGCCGGTGTCAGTGGCGGAACATTGGTGATTCAAGCACCAATTGGCAGCGGAGCATTGATTACGGCGGAACAGGCAATGGAACAGGGCAAGCCTGTTTTTTGTTTACCGCCAGCGGACATATTTGACAATCAATATGCAGGTGTGGTAAAATACCTGCGAGAGGGTGCGATTCCGGTTTTCGCACCGGAGGACATCCTGCAAGAATATGACCACGGCTGTGAACAGCGGTTGATAGAAGTTTCGATGCAAGCCGTTTTAGAGCAGCAGGAACAGAATCAGTTGAAATCTTCGGATTCCTCAAAAGCCACCGCTGCGGTGGAATTACCGCCGAAAAAGTCTGCAAAGCCGAAAACACAACCGTCCTCGCCATCCATTCCAGAAAAGCAGCAATCTGCTCCAACCGTCGACCGTTCTGTGCTGGAAACCTTAGACCCACTATCCAAGAGCATTATGGAACTGCTGTTTGAGCAATCGCCCTTGCACATTGACCAGATGGTTTTGCTGTTGCAGGAAGATGCCGAGGAAGTAGCAGCGTGTCTGACAGAACTGGCGATTGAACAGTTGGTGCAGCGGCAGCCAGGGCAGTATTATTGTGTATGTTGAGAAAAACCCGTTCGTTTAGAACTATGTCGCATCGGAATGCGGCAAAGCGGAACAGGAGAAAAAGAATATGTCAAATTTGGTGATTGTAGAATCGCCGGCAAAGGCGAAAACCATTCAAAAATATTTAGGAAAAGATTTTGATGTCATTGCCTCTATGGGGCATATCCGGGACTTGCCAAAGTCAAAGTTTGGTGTGGATATTGAAAACCACTTCGAGCCAAAGTATGTGGATATGAAGGGCAAGGAAGATGTCATCAAACAGTTGAAATCCCATGCAGCAAAATGCGATAAAATTTATCTGGCAACCGACCCTGACCGAGAAGGAGAGGCGATTTCTTGGCATATCGCCCAGATGCTGCATCTGGATATGCAGGATAATAATCGGGTTGCTTTTAATGAAATCACAAAGAGCGGCGTGCAAGCAGGGATGGCAAATCCCCATCGAATTGATATCAATTTGGTGAATGCCCAGCAGGCACGGCGTGTACTAGACCGAATTGTCGGCTATCAGCTCAGCCCGTTCCTCTGGAGAAAAGTACGGCGTGGTCTGTCTGCCGGAAGAGTGCAGTCGGTTGCTGTTCGGTTGGTTGTTGACCGAGAAAATGAAATTCGGGCATTCCAGCCGCAGGAATATTGGACGATTGACGCAAAACTTTCCGCAGCAGCTTCTAGAAAAGTCTTTTCGGCAAAGCTAGCAGCTGTAGACGGAAAGAAAGTCGATAAAACAGAAATCTCCAGCAAGGAACAGGCAGATGCCATTGTTGCACGCTTGCAGGAAGCCCCGTTTGTCGTAAAGTCTGTGAAAAAACGGGTGACGAAAAAGCATCCGTCCGCTCCGTTCATCACATCGACCTTACAGCAGGAAGCCTCTTACCGCTTGAGTTTTCAGTCCAAGCGAACCATGAAAGTCGCACAGGAACTGTATGAAGGCGTGGAGATTCAAGGCATGGGTGCAGTGGGTTTGATTACCTATATGCGTACCGATAGCCTGCGAATCTCAGACGAAGCGAAAAAGGCAGCAGCAGACTACATTCTCTCTGCCTATGGAGAATCCTATCTGCCGCCAATACCACGGGTTTATAAGACAAAGAAAAATGCACAGGATGCCCACGAAGCGATTCGTCCGTCTATGCCGGAACTGACACCGGAGCAGGTGAAAAGCAGCCTGACAACTGACCAATATAAATTATACCGCCTGATTTGGGAACGGTTTATTGCCAGCCAGATGGCAGATGCTCTGATGGATACGGTTTCAGTGGATATTGATGCAGACAACTGCTTATTTAAGGCAAGCGGTTCTACGATGAAGTTCGATGGATTCACCGTGCTGTATGAAGAAACCAGAGATAACAAGGGCGATAAAGATAAATCTGAAAATAAGAATCTGCCGGAACTGCACGAGGGTGATGCATTAAAGCTGCGTGCACTGGATGGCAATCAGCACTTTACGCAGCCGCCAACCCGTTATTCTGAAGCTTCTCTGATTAAGGCGATGGAAGAATACGGAATTGGTAGACCGAGCACCTACGCTCCAACCATCACAACGATTACCGCTCGAAATTATGTAGAGCGAGAGGGCAAACAGCTGAAACCAACGGTATTGGGTGAAGTTGTAACGCAGTTGATGAAGGAACTCTTTAAGAACATTGTAGATGTCAAGTTTACTGCCAAGATGGAAAGTGATTTGGATGATGTGGAACGGGGAGAAAAGAACTGGGTGCAGTCGCTGGAACAGTTCTATGGTGATTTCTCTCAGACACTGAAAACAGCTGAAGAAAAGATGGAAGGCAAGCGGGTCAAGATTCCGGACGAAGAAACAGACGAAGTCTGTGAAGTCTGCGGCAAAAAGATGGTCATTAAAATCGGACGGTTCGGGCGGTTTTTGGCTTGTTCCGGTTTCCCGGAATGTACCAATACCCGAAAGATTGTGCAGGAAATGCCGGGCTGCTGTCCACTTTGCGGCGGAAAAATGGTATTGAAAAAGTCCAAGCGTGGCAGAAGTTTCTATGGATGCAGCAACTTTCCGGAATGCAACTTTATGACATGGAATATTCCGGTTGCAGAACAGTGTCCGCAGTGTGGTTCGACCTTGTTCCAAAAGGGCGGCAAGTCCGGCAAGCTGATTTGTGAAAAGCCGGGCTGCGGATTTGAAAAAAATCTTTCAGGCGGAGGTCAGGCATGACAGAACAACGGAAACAGGCAATTGTCATTGGTGGCGGACTGGCAGGCTGTGAAGCAGCATGGCAGCTTGCCCAAAACGGCATTGCCGTTACGCTCTACGAACAGAAGCCGGTGCATTATAGTCCGGCACATCATCGGAATGGTCTGGCGGAACTGGTCTGCTCCAACTCGTTGAAAGCAGATCGTCTGGCATCCGCAGCCGGATTGTTGAAAGCAGAAATGGAACGCATGGGGTCACTGTTGATTCCCTGTGCACGGAAAACTTCCGTTCCAGCTGGCGGAGCACTGGCAGTGGATCGGGATGCATTTTCCGATTTGGTAACGGAACAAATCCGCTCCCATCCGCTGATTACGCTGGAAACTGCAACCATTGACGAAATCCCAGCGGGAAATGTAGTCGTTGCAACTGGTCCTTTAACAGAGGGAAAACTTGCAGAGCAAATCGAACAGCTTTGCGGTACACGGCTGCGGTTTTTCGATGCGGCTGCACCGATTGTCAAGTATGAAAGTCTGGATGCGGAAAAAGTCTTTTTCGCTGCCCGTTATGGCAGAGGAACGGCGGACTATATCAACTGTCCGATGAATCAGGAAGAATACGAGGCATTTTATGAGGCTCTGGTCAACGCAGAACGGGCAGAACTCCACGACTGCGACAAGAACTTTTTCCGAGTCTATGAAGGCTGTATGCCGATTGAGATTCTGGCATCCCGTGGGAAAGATACCATGCGGTTTGGCCCTCTGAAGCCAGTCGGATTGACCGACCCTCGTACTGGTCGCCGTCCGTATGCAGTCATTCAGCTGCGGCGGGAAAATCAGGAGGGTACGATGTATAACATTGTCGGCTTCCAGACCAACTTGAAATTTGGCGAACAAAAACGGGTCTTTTCCATGATTCCGGGCTTAGAGCACGCAGAATTTGTGCGGTATGGTGTGATGCATCGGAATTCTTTCCTGGACAGCCCACGGCTGTTGGGGGCAGATTATGCCCTTCGCAGCAATCCGAATTGTTTCTTTGCAGGACAGATGACGGGCGTCGAAGGCTATATTGAATCCGCAGCCAGCGGCATTTTAGCTGGTCAGAACTTAGCACGCCGGATGCAGGGCAAAGCCCCGCTGATTTTGCCGAGAGAAACCATGATGGGGGCATTGGCTGCCTATATCAGTGATGAAACGGTTGCACAGTTCCAGCCGATGGGCTGCAATATGGGCATTCTGCCAGAACTGCCGGAACGCATTCGAGATAAGAGAGAAAAATATCAGGCATATGCGGATCGGGCATTGGCAGCATTGGATGCCTATTTGCAGCAGACTGCGGAGAACACAACCGAGGGGGAAGGGCAATGAATATTTTAATCGATGCATTCGGTGGCGATAATGCACCGCTGGAGGTCATCCAGGGTGCTGTTCGTGCTGTGCAGGAACTGGGTGTGACCGTCACACTGGTTGGAGCAGAAAACCAGATTCGCCAGTGTGCAGAAGAACATCATCTCTCACTGGACGGACTGCAAATTCTGCACGCTCCGGCAGTGTTCGACATTCATGAAGAGCCGAGCACCCTGCTGAAACAGCATGCAGATAGTTCGATGGCAGTTGGAATGCAGGCACTGCATGACGGAAACGGAGATGCCTTTGTTTCTGCCGGCAGTACCGGTGCTTTGCTGATGGGTGCAACGTTTCTGGTCAAGCGGATTCGGGGCGTAAAACGAGCAGCATTAGCACCGATTCTTCCGACAGCAACAACGCCATTTATGTTATTGGATGCCGGAGCAAACAACGACTGCCGTCCGGAAATGCTGGTGCAGTTTGCCGTGATGGGCAGTGCCTATATGGAACGGGTCATGGGCATTCCACAGCCAAAGGTGAAATTGTTGAATGTTGGAGCGGAGGAAACCAAGGGCAGAGAGTTGGATTTAGAGGCATATCGCCTTTTAGAACAAGCCCCCGTGCATTTTTGTGGAAACGTAGAAGCACGGGAATTGCCGTTTGGAGTAGCGGATGTGGTCGTTGCCGATGGATTTACGGGAAACATCGCCTTGAAACTGTATGAAGGCATGGGAAAATTCATGGGCAGCCAGTTGAAAGAAAATATTTTTGCCGGAGCAAACGGAAAATTGTCCGCACTTTTGGTGTTGCCGAAAATCAAAGCCCTGACCAAAAAGATGGACTATAAAGCCGTAGGCGGTGCAATGATGCTGGGCGTTCAGAAACCCGTTGTCAAGGCTCACGGCAGTTCTGATGCAACTGCATTTTTCAATGCGATTCGGCAGGCGAGAGATTGCGTTGTCGGCGATATGATTGCAGCAATGACAAAGTTCATGCAGCAGGAACAAGTAAAAAAAGCGTAACAAGCGTTTTAGATATCATATGATTACAGAAAGGATTGGGCAGATATGGAACAGGTGCATTTTGAGCAGTTTGAAACAGAAATTCGCTATCATTTTAAGAATCGTCATTTCTTAGTTGAGGCACTGTCACACTCCTCTTATGCCAACGAGAAGAAAAAGTGCCGCTGCAGCAACGAACGGCTGGAATTTTTGGGGGACAGCGTGCTTTCCATCGTCGTATCCTCTTATTTATTCCACCAGTTTCCGGAACTGCCGGAGGGCGAACTGACGAAACTGCGGGCATCTCTGGTTTGTGAAAAGGCGTTGCACGTCTTTGCACAGGAAATTCACTTGGGGGATTACTTGCTGTTGGGAAAGGGCGAAGAACATACTGGCGGCAGAATGCGTTCCTCGATTTTGGCGGATGCCTTTGAAGCCGTCATTGCAGCCATTTATCTGGATGGCGGCATGGAAGCCGCAGAACATCATATTATGCGGTTTATTCCGAAGAATCTGGAACAGCGGGAATCGCTGGGATTCCGGGACTATAAGACGGCATTGCAGGAAGTCATTCAGAAGAATCCGGAAGAAAAAGTGGAATATGTTTTGGTGTCGGAGAGCGGTCCAGACCATGCAAAGGCATTTCAGGTGGAAGTCTGCTTAAATTCCAACGTGATTGGCGTTGGAACAGGCAGAAGCAAAAAGGCAGCCGAACAGATGGCAGCCAAAGAAGCCCTGCGGCTGATGGGCTATGAAAAATAAGGGCAACATTGCCATTTTTGTTCCGCATGCAGGCTGTCCGCATCAGTGCAGTTTCTGCGACCAGCGGAAAATCAGTGCAGCACAGCAGATTCCAACCTTGGAACAGGTGCAGGAAATTTGCCGGCAGGCAATTGCACATCCACGCCGACCAAAACAACTGGAAATTGCCTTTTTTGGCGGCAGTTTTACAGCCATTCCGGAAAAAGAACAAAATGCCCTGCTGGAAGCAGTACAGCCATTTTTAGCGATGGAGGGCGTGACAGGGATTCGGATTTCTACCCGTCCCGACTGCATTACACCAGAGATTTTGCAGCGATTGCAGCAGTTTCATGTGACCGCTATTGAACTGGGGGCACAGAGTATGCAGGATGTGGTCTTACAGAACAATCATCGGGGACACACCGCACAGGATGTGCGGAATGCTGCAAAATGGATTACAGATGCTGGTTTTTCGCTGGGGCTGCAAATGATGATTGGTTTGGACGGCAGCACGCCGGAACAGGAACGGGAAACCTTGCAGGAGTTGCTTGCCCTGCATCCGGACACCCTACGGATTTATCCCTTAGTGGTGCTGAAAGGAACGGAATTAGCGGAGCGGGTGCAGAATGGCAGTTTTGTCCTGTATGACTGGGAAACCGTTCTGGAACTCTGTGCCGATGCCCTCTGTGCGTGTCGGCAGCAGGGTGTGCGAGTCATTCGCTGCGGACTGCATGCAGAAGATGCGGTGCAGTCAGAAGCCATTGCTGGTTTCTATCATCCAGCATTTCGGGAACTAGTGGAATCTCGTTTGTGTTTACGGGTTCTCAAGCAGTGGATGCAGCAACATCCGCAGGAAACCATGGCAGAAGTACAGGTTGCTCCCGGCTGGAGCAGTCGGGTTGCCGGACATCATGCCTGCAATCGGGCAGCCTGTCGGGAAGCTGGGGTTTCGCTGCGAATCATAGAAACAGCAGCCATTCCGGCAGGAATGCTGCAAATCGGAAAGGACGGATACGATGTTTTTCAAATCGCTGGAACTGCAAGGATTTAAGTCCTTTCCGGATCGGGTGAAACTGGAATTTGAACAGGGCTTGACCGCCGTGGTTGGGCCAAACGGCAGCGGAAAAAGCAATATCGGCGATGCGATTCGCTGGGTATTGGGGGAACAGTCCACGAAGCTGCTGCGTGGAAATCGCATGGAAGATGTTATTTTCTCCGGAACAAAACGCCGGAAACCGTCTGGATTTGCTGCCGTTACCATTCAGCTGGATAACCAAACCGGTCTGTTTGGGGAATCCTACGGGGAAACGATTGCCATTACCCGAAAGCTTTACCGCAGCGGAGAAAGTGTCTATCAGATTAACGGGAAAGCCGTTCGGCTGAAAGACGTGCAGGAACTACTGATGGATACTGGTATGGGGCGAGATGGCTATGCGATTATCGGACAGGGACGCATTGCGGAAATTGTCAGTGCACGCAGCACCGACCGCCGAGAGTTGTTTGAAGAGGCAACGGGTGTTTCTAAGTTTCGCTATAAACGGGAAGAAGCCGAGCGAAATTTACAGGCTGCACAGGAGAATTTAGTGCGGTTGCAGGATATTGCAGCGACTTTAGAGGGCAGAGTCGAACCGCTCCGCCAGCAGGCAGAAGTTGCCAAGCAGTTTTTGAAGCTGTCAGAACAGCAGAAAAAATTAGAACTTTCGCTCTGGATGCAGCAGCTGACTGGTTTAGATCAAGAAAAAGCTGCCCTGCGAGATACGCTCTTACAGGCACGAGGGAATGAACAGAATGCTGCACTGGATTTGAAGCAGGCAGATGCATTGCTGCAAGAACAATATCGGGAGATGCAGCAGACAACGGTTCGGATTCAGAATCTACGGGAATCGGTACAGCAGGCAGAAGAAACTGCTGCCCAGACACAGGCAGACCTTGCGGTCTGTGCGAATGAACAGCAGCACAACGAACAGCGGCTGATACAGGTTGCACAGCAGCAAAAAGATGCTGCTGCAGCGGAACAAACTGCTACAGAACAGCTGCAAACGCAGCAGGCAGCCATACAGACCTTACAGGAGCAAAAAGCCACCGCCGTCAAAGCCTGTCAGGAACAGGAGCAGTTCCAGAAAGAACTTGCCAAGCAGCTGACCGCCGCAGCCGCAGTCGTGAAAGAAGCAGAAACCAAACTGCGTACCAGCTACGGCAATCAGAACCATTCCTTTGCAAGGGCAGAATCCCTTGCCGCACAAATCGAAACGATACAGGCACAGACGGTTTCGCAGACTGCACAGGCAGCCGCTTTGCAGCAGCAATTGCAGGCAGCCGCTGAAACGGAACAGCAGACGATAGACGCTGTTTCGGCAGCAGTCGAGGCGGAAACAGCGGTGCGTGTGGCGTTAGAGGCGGCACAGCAGCAACACAAAACCCTTGCAGCCCATCTGGAACAGCAGCAAGTACAAAATGCCCAGCGGCAGATGCAGTTGCAGACCGCCCAGCAGCGGTTGCAGTTGTTGCAGGAGATGGAACACAACATGGAAGGCTATGCAGGCAGTGTCAAGGCAGTTTTGCAGGCAGAGCACGGCAAGCCACATGGTGTATATGGAACGGTTTCGCAACTGTTGACGACAGAATCTCGGTATAGTCTGGCAATTGAAACGGCTTTAGGCGGAGCAATGCAAAATATTGTTGTTGCAGATGAAACCGCAGCTAAGGACTGGATTCGCTACTTGAAAACAAAACGAGCTGGACGGGCAACCTTCCTGCCCTTGACTTCTATTAAAGGGCAAACGTTGAAAGAGTCCGCAGTTTTGCAGGAAAAAGCAGTCATCGGTTTGGCGTGCGATTTGGTGCAGTATGATGCAAAGTTTCAGAATATTGTATCCTCTTTGCTGGGACGGATTGTAATTGCAGAAAATCTGGACGATGCCACCCGACTGGCACAGCGGTATGGCTACCGTTTCCGCATCGTCACGTTAGATGGACAAGTGATTAACGCCGGCGGTTCGTTTACAGGTGGTTCTTCCCAGAAAAAAGGTGGAATCCTGACCCGTAAGAATGAACAGCTTGCCTTACAGCAGACCATTCAGCAGTTACAGGAACAGGTGCAGGCAGATGCGGAACAATTCCGCCAGCAGAAAGCTGCTGTTCAAAAGCAGCTGGAACAGGTGCAAACATTGCAAAATCAGTTGCACCACGAGCATGCAGAACAATTATTGGCGGCTGCCCGTGCGGAAACTGCAAAGAAGCAGTTCCAGCAGCTGCAACAACAGCTTTCAGAACGGCAGCAGCAACGAAAGCAGCTGTCAGAACAAGTGGCAGCGTTACAACAGCAGCACGCAACCGCAAAGGCAGAATGGGAGCGGGTGCAGGCAGATTTGACTGCTCTACAAGCTCAACAGCAGGAAGCCAAACAGCAGCAGGAAACCTTGTCTGCGGAACAAGCAGCTGTTCGGGAACAGCTGACCACCCGTCAGATTGCAGCGGCAAAGCTAGAGCAGGCATATTTGAGTCAACAGCAGCAGATTGCAGAACAACAGGAGCGGTTGCAGCAATGTAAACAGCAGAAACAGCAATTGACAGAAGCAGAAGCGGCTTGCCAAGAACAGGCGGTTCAATTGCAGCAGCAGGAACAGGAACTGCAAACCAAGCTGACGACCTGTCGGGAACAGATGACCCAACACCGCAAGGCCATTGAACAGCTGCAACGGATTCACGCAGAACAGGAACAGCGGATTCGTCAGCAGCAAGAGGGCATTCGGGAATTGAGTGCTGCACGGGAACGGGCAGCGGCAGAAGTTGCCCAGCTGGAAACAAAACAACATACACTGGAACAGCAGCGTGACCGGATTGTGCAGCAGATGCGAGAACAATATGATGTGACGTTATCGGAAGCCAATCAGCTGGCAGAGCCGATTTCCAATGAATTGCTTGCCAAGCAGCAGTTGGAAACGCTCCGCCGACAGATTCGGTCGTTGGGGCATGTCAATGTGTCTGCGATTGAAGAGTATCAGGAAGTTTCCAAGCAGTGGGAATTTTTATCCGCACAGTTGCAGGATGCCACGCAGGCAAAACAAGAACTGGAAACGCTGATTGTGCAGCTGACCGCAGAAATGCAGCGAATCTTTACAGAACGGTTTGCCGGTATCAATCAGGCATTTCAGGAGATTTTCCGAGAACTATTTGACGGTGGCGAAGCATCGCTGTCCTTGTCTGACCCAGACGATGTATTGCATTCCGGCATTGAAATTCAGGTTGCACCGCCCGGAAAGGTGATTAAAAATCTGATTGCCCTCTCCGGCGGGGAACAGTCGTTCGTTGCCATTGCCATTTATTTCGCCATTTTGCGGCAGCGTCCAACGCCGTTTTGCATTATGGATGAAATTGATGCGGCACTGGACGAGGGCAATGTACGGCGGTATGTGCAGTATTTGCAGCGGTTTCGGGATACAACGCAGTTTATTTTGATTACCCATCGGCGGATGGCAATGGAAGCGGCAGATGCTCTATATGGTGTGACGATGCAGGAAGATGGTATCTCTCGTTTGCTGCATATGGAACAGGTACAAGAAGCGGAAGCATAAAAACCAGAAGAAAGGGTGTTGAACATGGGCTTTTTTGGAAGAAAGAAGGACAAAGAAAAAGAGAAAGAAAAGAAAGGCGGTCTGTTCGGCTGGATGAAGCGGAAACAGGCAGACGAGCCGGAACGAGAAGAACAGATTGTGGAACCAGAACTGGAAACAGATACCGATGACGTTGCAGCCCAGATGCTGGCAGAGCGGGAGGCAGCCCGTCAGGCAGAAACAGAACAGTGGCGAGAAGCAGCAGAAGCGGAAATTGCAGCTGACCAAGCGGAAGCAGCGGCTCTTGCTGCAAAGGCAGCACAGGATGAGTTACTGACAGAAGAGGAAGATTCCGAAGCGGAGAACGAGGAAGACGAAGACGAGGAAGAACCGATTGCTGTAACATTCCAGCCGGAAGAAGCTGAGTCAGAAGCAGAAGAAGCCGAACCGGAAACGGTAAAAGTTGAGCCGGAAGCAGTTGCAGAACCGGAAACCGTAGAATCTGAGCCGGAAGCAGTTGCAGAACCGGAAACCGTAGAATCTGAGCCGGAAGCAGTTGCAGAGCCGGAAACGGTAGAAACTGAACTGGAAGAAGTTACAGAGCCGGAAACCGTAGAATCTGAACTGGAAGAAGTTGCAGAGTCGGAAACCGTAGAATCTGAACTGGAAGAAGTTGCAGAACCGGAAACCGTAGAACCTGAGCCGGAAGAAGTTGCAGAACCGGAAACCGTAGAACCTGAGCCGGAAGAAATTGCAGAACCGGAAACCGTAGAATCTGAACTGGAAGAAGTTGCAGAGCCGGAAACCGTGGAAACTGAACCGAAAGAAGTTGCAGAGCCGGAAACCGTAGAAACTGAACCGGAAGAAGTTGCAGAACCGGAAACCGTAGAAACTGAACCGGAAGAAGTTGCAGAGCTGGAAACAGAAGAATCTGAATCGGAAGAACTCGACGAAACAGAAGCAGAAGCATCCGAACCGGAAGAATTCGACGAAACAGAAGCAGAAGCATCCGAACCAGAAGAACCCCAAGAACCAGAAAAGAAGAAGAAAAAGGGATTCTTTGAAAAGATTCGGGATGGTCTGCGGAAAACCAAGGATTCTGTCATTGCAAAAATGCAGTTGGTTTTGAATGCCTTTACCAAGATTGATGAAGACTTATTCGACCAGCTGGAAGAAACCATGATTATGGGTGATATGGGGGCAGAAACCTCGATTGAAATCTGTGACCAGCTCCGCAAGCGAGTAAAAGAACGTGGCATCACCGACCCGAAACAAATTATGGGACTGATTCAGGAAATCATCGGCGAGATGCTGGGCGAAGACCAGACCTTACAGTTACAGACCAAGCCGTCTGTAATTATGGTCATCGGTGTCAATGGTGCTGGGAAAACAACTACCATCGGCAAGTTGTGTCATCAGCTGAAAGAGGACGGCAAGAAAGTTATCGTTGCCGCAGCCGATACCTTCCGGGCTGCTGCCATCGACCAGCTGGAAGTCTGGACAGACCGAGCAGGCGTTGAACTGGTCAAGCATGCAGAGGGTTCTGATCCGGCAGCAGTTGTCTATGATGCCATCGAAGCCGCAAAGGCAAGAAATTGTGATGTTTTGATTTGTGACACCGCCGGACGGCTGCACAATAAGAAAAATCTGATGCAGGAACTTGCAAAAATCAACCGTATCATTGAAAACAAAGCAGCTGGCTGTGATAAGGAAATCCTGCTGGTGCTGGATGCAACCACCGGACAGAATGCCGTGAATCAGGCACGGTTGTTCAAAGAAGTTGCAGACATTACCGGAATCGTTCTGACGAAACTGGACGGCACTGCCAAGGGCGGTATCATTGTTTCCATCAAGAACGAACTGGAAATTCCGGTCAAGTTAATTGGAGTCGGCGAAAAGATTGATGACTTGCAGCCATTCCATGCGAGAGATTTTGTCAACGCCCTGTTTGAAACGGAGGAACGAAAGTAATGCAGAAAGAAACTTTGATTCTTGCATCCAACAACGCTGGAAAACTGCGGGAGATGCGGGAAATTTTAGAGCCATTCGGGCTGGAAGTCCGTTCACAGAAAGAAGCTGGTTTTACCGCAGAAGTTGCGGAAACGGGCACAACCTTTCAGGAAAACGCTATCATAAAGGCAAAGGCTGTGCAGGAAGCTTTGCACTGTGCCGTGCTGGCGGATGACAGCGGATTGATGATTGATGCACTGGATGGTGCACCGGGTGTTTATTCGCATCGCTTTGCCGGAGAGCAGGCAACCGATGAAGACCGCTGCAATCTCGTATTGGAGAAGTTGCAGGGTGTTCCGACTGAACAGCGAACCGCTCGGTTTGTCTGTGCGATTTGTTACCTTACCGCAGACGGCGAACAGCATTGTTTTGCAGGCGTTTGCGAGGGCATCATTGGAACAGAGCCGAAGGGCGAAAATGGGTTCGGTTATGACCCGGTATTTGTCGTTGGGAACAAGACAATGGCAGAGATGACAGAAGCAGAAAAGAATGCAATTAGCCATCGTGGAAAAGCGTTGGCAGCCTTACAGGCATATTTGAAAGGAGAATAAATTTATGTTGACCAGTAAACAGCGTGCAACCCTGCGAGGGATTGCCAGCAGCTATGAAACCATCTTGCAGGTGGGAAAGAACGGCATCGGGGAAACTTTGATTCAGCAGGTTTCCGATGCTCTGCGGAAACGGGAACTGATTAAACTGCACGTTCTGGAAAATTCAGAACTGAGTGCCAGAGAAGCAGCTGAACAGCTGGCAGAAGCAACAGAATCCGAAGTGGTACAGGTAATTGGCAGCCGCTTTGTGCTCTATAAGCGGAATCCAAAAAAGCCGGTTATTGATTTGAAGTAATGCGGCGGATTGGAATCTTTGGCGGCAGTTTTAACCCGATTCACAATGGACACTTGCACCTTGCCAAGACTGCAATGGAACAGTTTTCGCTCGACCATGTGTTATTCATGCCGACTTATATTTCTCCATTTAAGCAGAATGCAGCGGATGTTGCGGATGGCGTGCACCGACTGGCGATGTGCCGGCTGGCAATTGCCCCGTATCCCTGTTTTTCTGTGAGCGATTACGAATTGCAGCAGAAAACCGTCAGCTATACGATTCACACGATTTCCGCCTTGCGGCAGGAATGGACAGATGTGGAACTGGTTTTGCTGATGGGGAGTGATATGCTGCTGCAATTTCAAAACTGGTATCGCTGGCAGGAGCTGTTGACCATGACAGAACTGGGTGTGATTGCACGGGAAACAGATGACCGAGTAGTACTGGAGCAAGCAGCACAGGAACTTTCGGCATATGGTACGATTCAGCTTTGCTGTGACCGGGTTCTTCCGATATCGTCTACAAAAATTCGGGAAATGCTGAAAAAAAATCAGGATTGTACTTGCTATTTACCGGAAAACGTAGTAAAATATATTGTATTCCATCAGTTGTATCAGCGGACGGAAGAGAAAGAAAACGGCAAAAGAAAGCAAGGGAATTTCGATGGCAAAAGAATCTGTGATTGAAAAGATGAAACATAAAATGCAGCCACCGCCGCCGAAAGAAGTTTCGATTTCAGAGGCGACCGAATCCATGCGGAAAGTGCTGGAAAAACAGGTCAGTGAAGAAACGATGCGGAAAGAGCGGTATGAACACTCTGTGCGGGTTGCAGCAGAATGCAAGCGGCTGGCACAAATTTACCATGTCAATGAAGATTTGGCAGAGTTTGCCGGTATGGTACACGACATCTGCAAGGACATGAAAGCGGACGACCAGAAAGCATTGATGGAAGCTGGAAAGGACGATCTGGACATCACGGAAGAAGAATGGAACACCAAAAAGCTCTGGCACGGCATTGCGGGTGCACAGCTGATGCGGCAGAAATACTGCATGAACAATCAGCATGTATTAGATGCCATCCGGTATCATACGGTTGCAAGAAAAGGCATGACGCCATTGGAGCAGATTGTCTATCTGGCAGATATGACAGAGGCAGGACGGAACTTTATTGATGTTCATACATTGCGGGCAGCCGTCAATCAAAATTTGAATCTCGGCATGTACTACGCCCTGAAAATTTCGATTGCAAACGTATTGGATAAAGGCGGCTTGCTGCCTCGTCATACGATTGAAGCTTACAATCAGTATGTGCAGATTGTGGCAGGAATGAAGGATTGAGCAGGAAGAGAAAGGGGTTTCCAGAGATGGCGAAAAAACGGCAGACGAAGAAAAGCCAGAAAAATACCAAGAAGAAAGATTTGTTTGTTATGATCGGTTCGATTGCCCTGACCGTTGTGTTAGTGGTAACGATGATTTTAAATGCACCGATTATTGATTACCGGACAATTACGAACGGAACGATGAGTACCCGGCAGATTTCGATTATGAAGTATTTTAAGGTCTGGCAGCCGTTGGTACAGAAAGAAGGAACACTCCAGAAACCGGTCAATACGGATGCCTCTGCTCTGAATCTGAAAGAAGATACAGATGATGCAGACCCAAAAGATGACGGGCTGGATTTGGATCAGATTGTCGAAGGACAATATACCGTGCTCTTTATGGGAATGGATGAGAGCGGAAAACTGGCGGATGTCAACTGGATTTTTCAGTTTGACATTTTTGCAGGAACGATGAATGTCCTGCAAATTCCGAGAGATTGCTATATGCCAGCGTATGCGAACACCTCTACCAATAAGTTCAACAGCATCTATGGAACAGGGCAGGATGAAACGGTCACACCGATTCAGCGTGCAGTCAATGCCATTCAGGAGAGTTTCGGCTTGGTGATTGACTGTTATGTCAAGCTGAGCTGTACGGATATTGCAAACATTGTGGATTCCATCGGCGGTATTCCGATTGACCTGCCGGAAGAAATCATGTATGAAGCAGATAAAGTTCTGAAACCCGGAAAGCAGACGCTGAACGGACAGCAGGCAGAATGGTTTGTTCGATTCCGTCGGGAATACGATGAGGGCGATATTGGACGTGTAAAGGCACAGCGAATTTTCTTGGCAGCAGCCATGCAGAAATTGTTGGATATGAGCCAGACGGAATTGATGTCGGCGATGCAGAAAATCTATAAGAATGAATGGATTGCAACGGATTTATCGCTGGAACAAATCAGCATGCTGGCAGATTTTGCCGCAAAGCGATTGACCATGGACGGCGTAAATGTCTATATGGTTCCGGGCGAGGGCATCATGTACGAGGGGCAGGCAGTTTATTCGATTCATAAGACCGAAGCGATTGACCTCATCAACGAATATTTCCGCCCGTATCAGAACGAAATGTATTATGATGAGAGTACCATTGTGGAACTGGTTGATGAGAGCAATTATATTGACACCTATTCGGATACAGAAGAAAATCTGGGCGACATCCACAACGGAGATACTGAGGATGGAAAACAGAATATTTACAGCAATGGAAACTAAAGAAAATCACCATCAACACGAAAGGATTATCATTTCATGGAGCAGAAAGCAGTATTAGAAGCAATTGTAAAAGCATTGGACAGCAAGCGTGCCGAAGATATTCAGGTCATCGGTGTGAAGAATCTGACGATTTTAGGCGATTACTTTGTCATTGCCAACGGTACGAGTACCACGCACACCAAAACGCTGGCAGACGAAGTAGAATACCAGATGACAAAGCTGGGCATCGAACCGCTGCACCGAGAGGGCAGAGGAAACGGCTCAAACTGGATTGTATTGGATTATAATGATATTATTATCCATGTGTTCTATAAGGAAACCAGAGCATTCTACCAGCTAGAACGGCTTTGGGCAGACGGCGAAAAGATGGATGTAACTGCATGGTTAAAGGAAGACTAATGCGGTAAAAAAGGAGGCATTTTCTATGGAAAACGGAAAGAAAATGATTACAGTTGTTGGAGCATACATGATTTTAAAGGGCATTTTGAATCTGATTTTGGGATTCAGTGCCAGCAATTTGGTTTCCCTGCTGTTTGCAGCAGTTTTGATTTTCGCAATGCTGAAACGGATTCCATACAGCCAGTATGTGACAGCCATTTTTCTGGCACTGATTTTCTTGGTCAACTTGCCGGCGAACCTGTCGAATTTGGGCTCGAACTGGATTTATCTGGTGGAAGGCTTGCTGGATGTCGGTGCAGCTGCCATTTTGGCATTCCATAAAGATGTAAAAGATTATTTTGCAGGTTAATGCAAACCAATCTCATGAAAAAACAAGAAAGAGGATGAAGCAACTATGAGCAAATATGACTTTACTGCCATTGAAGCAAAGTGGCAGCGGTATTGGGCGGAGCATGACACGTTCCACGCAGAGGATGATTATACAAAACCGAAGTTCTATGCACTGGTCGAATTCCCGTACCCATCTGGTCAGGGTCTGCACATCGGACACCCAAGACCGTATACCGCAATGGATGTCGTTTCCAGAAAGCGGAGAATGGAAGGCTATAATGTTCTGTTCCCGATGGGCTGGGATGCATTCGGTCTGCCGACTGAAAACTATGCCATCAAGCATAAGATTCATCCGGCAATCGTAACCGCAAACAATGTTGCAAGATTTAAGTCGCAGTTGCAGGCACTGGGTATGTCCTTTGACTGGGATCGGGAAATCAACACGACTGACCCGAATTATTTCCATTGGACACAGTGGATTTTCTTGCAGATGTTCAAGAAAGGTCTGGCATACAAGAAAGAAACAGCGGTCAACTGGTGTACTTCCTGTAAGGTCGTTCTGGCAAATGAAGAAGTTGTTGGCGGCGTTTGCGAACGCTGCGGCGGCGAAGTTGTACAGAAAGTAAAATCTCAGTGGATGCTGAAGATTACAGAATATGCACAGCGGTTGCTGGATGATTTGGATGAAGTGGATTATCTGGAAAAGATTAAGACCGCACAGCGGAACTGGATTGGACGTTCTACCGGTGCAGAAGTAGACTTCCAGACCACTGCTGGTGATGCACTGAAAATCTATACCACTCGTCCGGATACCCTGTTTGGTGCAACTTACATGGTTATTTCTCCGGAACATCCGCTGATTGAAAAGTGGGCAGACAAGCTGGAAAATATGGATGAAATCCGTGCATATCAGGAAAAGGCAGCTAGAAAGTCTGACTTTGAACGGACAGAAATGGCAAAGGAAAAGACGGGCGTTTGCCTGAAGGGTGTTCGTGGTATCAACCCAGTCAATGACAAGGAAATCCCGATTTTCGTTTCGGACTATGTTCTGATGAGTTACGGAACGGGTGCAATTATGGCAGTTCCGGCTCACGATACCCGTGACTATGAATTTGCAAAGGTGTTCGACCTGCCGATTATCGAAGTAGTCAAGGGCGGCGATGTCACCAAGGAAGCCTTCACCGATTGTGCAACAGGTACGATGGTCAACAGCGGTTTCCTCGATGGTATGTCTGTAGAAGATGCAAAGGTAAAAATCAAGGGCTGGCTGGAAGCAACTGGCAAGGGCAAGTCCAAGGTCAACTATAAGCTGCGTGACTGGGTATTCTCTCGGCAGCGGTATTGGGGCGAACCGATTCCGGTTGTTTACTGTGACAAGTGCGGCTGGGTTGGATTGCCGGAAAGCGAACTGCCGCTGACATTGCCGGATGTAGAAAGTTATATGCCGACAGATACCGGTGAAAGCCCGCTGTCCACACTGGAAAGCTTTATCAATACCACTTGCCCGAAGTGTGGCGGTGCTGCAAAGCGGGAAACCGATACCATGCCGCAGTGGGCAGGTTCGAGCTGGTATTATCTGCGTTACTGCGACCCGAAGAACCCGAACGGCATTGCCTCCAAGGAAGCACTGAATTACTGGATGCCGGTTGACTGGTACAATGGCGGTATGGAACACACCACTTTGCACCTGCTGTATTCTCGGTTCTGGCATAAGTTCTTGTATGATATTGGCGTTGTCAATACCAAAGAACCGTACAAGCGGAGAACTTCTCACGGTATGATTTTGGGCGAAGACCCAGACCATCCGGGCAAGTTCACCAAGATGTCCAAGTCCAAGGGCAATGTCATCAATCCGGACGATGTCATCAAGGAATACGGTGCAGATACGCTGCGTCTGTATGAAATGTTTGTCGGTGACTTTGAAAAGGCTGCTCCGTGGAGCACCTCCAGCATTCGTGGATGCAAGCGGTTCTTAGACCGTATCTGGGCATTGCAGGATAACCTGATTGACGGCGATACTTATCGGGAACAACTGGTACGGAAGATGCACCAGACCATTCAGAAGGTTTCCAACGACATCGAAACCTTGAAGTTCAATACTGCCATTGCTGCTATGATGGAACTGTTGAACGAAATCACTGCAACTGGTTCGATTAACAAGGCAGAATTCCGGACATTGTTGATTCTGTTGAATCCGTTCGCTCCGCATATTACAGAAGAACTGTATGAAACTTACTGTGGTGGAATCCTGCACGAACAGAGCTGGCCGACTTATGACGAAGCACTCTGCAAGGAAGACACTATTGAAATCGTTGTACAGATTAATGGTAAGGTACGTTGCAAGATGAATATTGCAGTGGGTGCAGAAAAGGATGCTGTTCTGGAACAGGCTCTGGCAGAACCGAAGATTGCAGAAGCTGTTGCTGGAAAGCAGCTGGTGAAGCAGATATATGTACCAAATAAACTGGTTAATTTTGTTGCAAAATAACCAAAATTAAAAAAACTTCCGATAAGGCTTGACAAACCATTTTCTGTGTGTTATAATAAAACATATTTGAAATGCCGAACAGAAAACTGCGGATTTTTCGTGTGTTTCTGGATGGCTGCCATGCCGGAAACGGTGTGATAAAAACCAAGTTGATTGCTAAGGACAGATTGATGTAGTATCCCGAAGTTCCGATGTCGGGACCATCGGTGGTATAGGTCAGAAGCAGGGGAAACTTTGCGGATGATCAGCCTCTGCCGTGGCGGCAAAGGGAGGGAAATGTAAGTGGCAGAAGTTCGTGTTGGCAAAAATGAATCTCTGGATACCGCACTGAAGCGGTTTAAGAGATCTTGTGCTAAGGACGGCGTAATTGCTGAGGTTCGGAAAAGAGAACATTACGAAAAGCCTTCAGTAAAGCGTAAGAAGAAGTCTGAAGCTGCTCGTAAGCGGAAATATTAATTTTTGACGCAAACAGCACAGCGGACACACTTGAAAAAGTGTGTCCGTTTTTTTGTAAGACAAAACCGATTCGACTGTTTTTGACACGTTCAGAGGCAGGGATGCGGTATGATAAAAGCAGAACAACAAGAAAGGAGCGAAGCGATTGATGTTTCGGATAACAGCAGCACTGCGTTCCGTGTGCGATATTACCCCGACCATGTTGCAGCATTTCGGAATTCGAGGATTGCTGCTGGATTTGGATAATACTCTGACCACCCACGACAACCCCCGTCCGGCGGAGGGCGTGCTGGATTGGATTGCGGTCATGAAAGAAAATGGCATTGCGATGTGTATTGTATCCAACAACCATCCGCCCAGAGTCAAACCGTTTGCAGATTTATTGGGGCTGCCCTTTGTCTGTGAGGGGAAGAAACCGCTTTCAAAGGGGTTTCGGGAGGCAAGAGCCGTTATGGAACTTCCTTGGAAAGAACTGGCGGTTGTTGGTGACCAGATTTTTACGGATGTGCTGGGGGCAAACCTCAAACGGTTGAAATGTATTTTTGTCTTTCCGATTGCACACGAGCAAACTCGGTTTTTCCGGTTCAAACGGCGAATGGAAGTCCCATTCCTTCCCCGTGAAATTTACCAAGAAGAGAAAGGAACACAATCATGAAAAATGTACTGGTTATCCATGGGCCAAACCTGAATTTGTTGGGAGAACGTGACCCTGCATTTTATGGAAATGTGACATTCGACAAGCTGAATGAAATGATTTTAGAGCGGGCAGAAGCACTGGGTCTGCACTGCGAAATTTTCCAGTCGAACCACGAAGGTGCAATTATTGACAAGCTGCAAGCCGCAAGAAAAACAATGGACGGCGTAGTCATCAATGCTGGAGCATATACGCATTATAGCTATGCGATTCATGATGCGATTGCAGATATGCAGCTGCCGTGTGTCGAAGTACACATTAGCAATATTCAGGCAAGAGATGCATTTCGGTCGAAGTCCGTCATTGCACCGGTCTGCACCGGAACGATTGCCGGCTTTGGCATTAACAGCTATTTTCTGGCATTGCAGGCATTGGCAATGCTTTAATTATGGATGATAGAATTGCTTAGAAAGGGGCTTTTGACGATGACTCGGATGGAACAATTGATGCAGCGGCTGCCGGAGGGCATTGACTGTGCGTGGATTTCCGCAGATGTCAACCGCCGATATTTTACCGGAATGGCATCTTCTGCCGGAAATGTGATTTGCTTTCGGGATGGAGCATACTTGCTGATTGACTTTCGGTATATTGAAAAAGCAAGAGCATGTGTCAAGGATTGTCAGGTAATAGAACTGGAAAATCTGTCGGTACAGGTGGAAAACCTGTTGCAGCAGCACCACGCAACGACCATTGCAGTGGAATCCGCAGAAATGACCTTGCAGCAGTTTTCCAACCTGCAAAAGCGGTTTTCTCATCAGTATACTTGGGATACCAGCAATGTGCTGAGTGATGCGATTAAAGCATGCCGGATGGTAAAAACACCGGAGGAAATCGAACAGATTCAGGCAGCCCAGCGAATTGCAGAAGCTGCCTTGCAGAATATAATAGACTGGCTGCATGTAGGCGTAACAGAACGGGAAATTCAGAGAAAATTAGATTTCACGATGTTGGAATTGGGAGCAGAAGCAATGTCGTTCCCGACCATTGCCCTGACGGGTGCAAGAACTTCCATGCCGCATGGTGTGCCATCGGATGCAGCCGTACAGGCAGGGGACTTTGTGCTGATGGATTTTGGTGCAATGGTGAATGGCTATCACAGCGATATGACCCGAACGGTCTGCGTTGGAACACCAACCGAAAAGATGAAGAGCGTCTATGAAGTTGTTCGGCAGGCACAGGCAGCTGCCCTGCAAGCGGCTCGTGCTGGTATCACCGGAAAAGCATTGGATGCGATTGCAAGAGATATCATTACAGCGGCTGGCTATGGAAAACAGTTCGGGCATTCGCTGGGGCATGGCGTTGGAATGGACATTCACGAATATCCAAACGCTGCACCGTCTTCTCATGTATCATTAGAACCGGGAAATGTGGTTACTATAGAGCCAGGCATTTACCTGCCGGGAGAATTTGGCGTGCGGATTGAAGATTTCGTCGTCATCACAGAAACAGGCTGCCGGAATTTGACCGCAGTCACACCGGATTTGATTTGTATTCCAGCAAAATAAGCAAGAATTTCCTTTTTGTTCTGTTGGTTTGCTGGCAAGTGCAGCTGGTAAAGAAATTGATCGGGAAACCTTGTGAAATGATTGCTTTGCAGGTGAAAACAAGCCTTGACAGATTGCATGATTCTGTGCTATTATAAAGCTATCTTCTATGGATTGTGATAGATAGAAGAACATTTTGAAACCACGCAATATTCAGAAAGGATGAAGTGATACCATGAATCCATCTTATAAACGTCGTTTGTGCGGCATTTTGGCAGCTGCTTGCATGCTGACAGCAGCAACTGTTCCGGCAGTTTCACCGATTTTCTCTCAGGTTACCTTGTCTGTAGCAGCAGCAGAGGAAACGGATTTTTATAAGGGCTTGAAATATTTGAAATACAGTGATTATGCAGAAGTCATTGACTGCGACCAGACCCGTACGACCATTAAAATTCCGTCTTCCATTGGCGGTTTGCCAGTGCGAGTAATTGCAGAGCGTGCTTTTTATGGTTGTAAGAGTCTGGAAACGGTAACGGGTGGCGGAAACGTGCAGGTAATTGCCCCAAACGCCTTTTCTTCCTGTACCGCTCTAACCAGCATTGGAGCGATGGATTCTTTGCAGTCTATCGGAAGTTCTGCCTTTTCGGATTGTGTTTCCCTGAGCAATATCCCATCTTCGCAATCTCTAAAGAGTATCGGCGACCTTGCCTTTTTCAACTGTGTATCGTTGCAGAGCGTTGCCATTCCGGCAACCCTGACAACACTGGGAGAAAATGTATTTGGAGATTGCATCAGCTTGCAGACATTTGCGGTTGAAAACGGAAATACGGCATTTTCTGTTGAAAATGCTGTCTTGATGAATGCGGGAAAGACAACGCTGTTCTGCTATCCGCCTGCAAAAACGGGAACAACCTATTCCGTACCAAATACGGTTACAGAAATCGCACCGTATGCGTTTGCTTCTGCTGCTGATTTGACAGATGTAACGCTGCCAACGGGCTTGCAGACCATTGGAGCGTGGGCATTTTCTCAGACGAAACTTACTTCCATTACCATTCCAAATACGGTAACAACGATTGGAAGTTATGCATTCTGTAATGCAGCATCTTTGAAACAAGTACAGTTGCCGAACAGCTTGCAGGAATTGCAGGCGGCTGCATTCTGGGGCTGTTCGTCTTTGGAGCAGGTGACTTTGCCGAACACCTTGCAGGAAATTCCGATTTATGCATTTTATGGTTGTACCGGCTTGCAGAAATTGACTGTTCCATCTAGCGTGCAGACCATCGCTAGCGAAGCCTTTCAGGGAATGTTTCAAAAAATCACCGTTGCCTGCTATCAGAATTCTTATGCAGAAACCTATTTCCAGAAAATTATTTCAAGCGATAACTCCCAAGGACGGGAATCCCGCTATACCCTGCAAACTATGGAAACACCGACCATTTTAAAGGGCGATGCAAATCAGGATGGGGAAGTCAATGTTGAGGATGCGGTTTTTGTTTTGCAGTATTATGCAAAGAAAGCGGCTGGTAATCCGGTTTCTGTGACAGAAGCCGTTTATCAGGCGATGAATGTTGATGACAGCGATGATCAGATTGATGTTTCTGATGCTGTAAAAATTCTGACGTACTATGCAAAGAAGGCTGCTGGGCAAAATCCAGACTGGAATTTTTAATCGGATTGAAAAAAATTTATGGAAAAGGCTTGCAAAACGCCGAAATCTGTAGTATAATAAAATATATACCTGTGCTTTCTGTCCGGAGGACAGCGGCAACAGAACAGGAGATAGAAACAAACAATCACGGAGGTTTAATTTTATGATTTCAGCAGGCGATTTCAGAAACGGTGTCACCTTTGAACTGGACGGCAACGTTGTACAGGTTATTGAATTCCAGCACGTAAAGCCGGGTAAGGGTGCTGCATTCGTTCGTACCAAGTATAAGAATGTCATCACTGGTGCAGTGGTAGAACGTTCTTTCAACCCGACTGATAAGTATCCGACCGCTTACATTGAACGGAAGGACATGCAGTATCTGTATGAAGATGGCGGTCTGTATTACTTCATGGACATGGAAACCTACGAACAGCTGCCGATTGATGGCAAGAAGCTGGGCGATGCATTCCGGTTCGTAAAGGAAAATATGGAAGTTAAGGTTCTGTCCTATAAGGGCAACGTATTCGGTGTAGAACCGCCGTTCTTTGTAGAACTCGAAGTAACTGAAACCGATCCGGGCTTCAAGGGCGATACTGCAACCAACGCAACCAAGCCGGCAACACTGGAAACTGGTGCAGAAATCAAAGTTCCGCTGTTTATCAACACTGGCGACAAGATTCGGATCGACACCAGAACCGGCGAATATATGGAACGTGCATAAGAATCGAGCTCGATTCTTGGCATAAATACAGGTACATGGTATCTGTGAAAAAACAGTCTGTTTCAGCAATGGACAAAAGAAAAGAAAGAGGGCGGAGCATATGAATTTGAGTGACAAGATGTCTTATCTGAAGGGCTTAGTAGACGGCATGGAACTGGACTTGACCACAAAAGAAGGCAAAGTTCTGGGTCAGCTGCTGGACGTGCTTCAGGAAACGGTTTTGTATGTAACGGATTTACAGGATCAGGTAGATGAACTGACAGAACTCTGCGAATCTCTGGACGAAGACCTCGGCGACGTGGAAGATGCAGTCTTTGGCGATGAAGAGGATGACGAAGACGAAGCAGACGAGTTTGAAGACGATGACGACGATTATGATGACGACGACGATGATATGTATGAAGCAGTATGTCCGAATTGTCAAAATACGATTGTATTGTCAGATTCTGTTCTGGATGAAGGAACCATGCATTGTCCGTGCTGCAACGAATTGCTGGAATTTGATTACAGCGATTTGACTATGGATGATTTGGAACACAAAGAAGAGGATGCAGAAGATGCAGAATCGGAAACAGAACCAGAAGCATAAATGACATCCATTGGAATCTGCACAGAAAACATGTAAGAAAAAATAAGCTGACAGATTGTTGTCGGCTTATTTTTTTAGAGTGAAATATCACAAAGTTGACAACCGCATCTTTTCCAATGAGGCAGCGATTTGCCCAGTTACTGCTTAAGATATTTTAAAAATTAGAGAAAATTGTACAAAAAATCGTATGGAAAATGGGTTGTATTTTCAAAAATTGCGTGGTATAATAAAATTACGATTATTTTTATGAAAGAGAGGGAAAATTGTGTTTCCAATCATCGAAAAAACCGTGTTGAATCCATCGGTTGTTAAAATCAAGCTGGATGCACCACTGATTGCAAAAAAAGTATTACCGGGGCAGTTTATCATTTTCCGGATTGACGAGTACGGAGAACGTGTTCCGCTGACGGTTGCCGATTATGACCGGGAAGCCGGAACAATTACGCTGATTTTCCAGATTGTCGGTCATACGACCGAACGGCTCGCCGCTCTGAACGCTGGCGATTCCATTCTGGACTTGGTAGGGCCTTTGGGCGTGGCAACCGAAATTCCGGAGGGCGTAGAATCTGTTTGTGTTGTTGGCGGCGGCGTTGGATGTGCAATTGCGTATCCGCAGGCAAAGCAGCTGTTCCACATGGGCAAAAAGGTAGATGTCATTGCCGGTTTCCGGAGCAAGGATATTGTCATTCTGGAAGACGAATTCCGGCAGTGCAGTGACAACCTGTTCCTCTGTACCGATGACGGCACATATGGACAGAAAGGTTTTGTTACCAACGTGTTGCAGGAACAGATTGATGCCGGAAAGAAATATGATATGGTCATTGCGATTGGTCCAATCCCGATGATGAAATTTGTTTCTAAGGTAACTGAACCGTATGCAATCCCGACAATCGTTTCCCTGAATCCAATCATGGTAGACGGAACAGGAATGTGCGGCGGATGTCGTGTCACCGTAGATGGTCAAATTCGGTATGCCTGTGTCGATGGCCCAGACTTTGACGGTCATAAGGTAGACTATGACGAATTGATGCGGCGTGGCGGAACGTATCGGGAACAAGAACACGCATGTAGAATGATGAATGCGGAAGTAAAATAAGGAAAGGAGTATCGTTTCCGATTGGAAGCGATGAAAAACGCAATGGCAAAACCAAATATGGCATTGGAAAAAGTGCCGATGCCGGAACGAGATCCAAAAGAACGGGCAACTTGTTTTGAAGAAGTTGCAATGGGATATACGCCAGAAATGGCAATGGAAGAAGCAACTCGCTGTCTGAACTGCAAGGCAAAGCCTTGTGTCGCAGGTTGTCCGGTTGGCGTTCGTATCCCAGAATTTATTCAGCAGATGGCAGCTGGAAATTTCTTAGAAGCTTATCAGATTATCACCTCCACCAACAGCCTGCCGGCAGTCTGCGGAAGAGTCTGTCCGCAGGAATCACAGTGTGAGGGCAAGTGTGTCCGTGGCAAGAAGGGTCAGCCGGTCGGAATCGGTCGTCTGGAACGGTTTGCCGCAGACTATGCGAGAGAACACGGAAACTTGCAGGCAAAACCCGTTGCACCAAACGGGCACAAGGTTGCTGTTGTTGGCGGTGGCCCTGCTGGTCTGACCTGTGCTGGCGATTTGGCACGGCTGGGCTATCAGGTAACCATTTTTGAAGCATTTCAGGTTGCTGGCGGTGTTCTGATGTACGGCATTCCGGAATTTCGTCTGCCGAAGAGCATCGTACAGAAAGAAGTAAAAACACTGGAAGAACTGGGCGTTGAAATCCGTCCAAATATGGTAATCGGTAAGATTCTTTCCATTGATGAACTGATGGAAGACGGCTATGAAGCAGTATTTGTTGGTTCTGGTGCAGGTCTGCCTCGGTTCATGGGCATTCCGGGCGAATCGCTGGTTGGTGTTTGCTCTGCAAACGAATATCTGACCCGAATCAACCTGATGAAGGGCTATCGGGAAGAATATGATACACCAGTGATAAAGTCCAAGGCAGTTGCCGTTGTCGGCGGCGGAAATGTTGCAATGGATGCTGCAAGAAGTGCATTGCGGATGGGTGCAGAACATGTTTATATTGTTTACCGCCGTTCTGAAGCAGAAATGCCGGCAAGAAAAGAAGAAGTACACCACGCAAAGGAAGAGGGCGTAGAGTTCCTGAACCTGAACAATCCGGTAGAAATTCTGGGCGATGAAAAGACTGGCAGAGTCAATGGCATGAAGTGCATCAAGATGGAACTGGGCGAACCGGACGAAAGCGGCAGACGGCGGCCAGTTGCCATTCCGGGCAGTGAATATGTGCTGGATGTAGATACCGTTATCATGTCCATTGGTACTTCTCCGAATCCGCTGATTCGGACAACCACAGCTGGATTGGAAGCCAACAAGCGGGGCTGTCTGATTGTCAACGAAGATACCATGCAGACCACTAAGGATGGTGTATATGCAGGCGGTGACGCAGTGACCGGTGCAGCAACGGTGATTCTGGCAATGGGAGCTGGTAAAAAAGCAGCAGCATCCATTGACGAATATATCAAAGCGAAGGCGTAAGCCGGAAAGGAACACAGCATGAGAAAAAGAATGGCAAAATACGGATTGGCAGTCAGTGTAGCAGCATTGACGGGGGCTTTGAGCATGATGCCTGCCGCTGCATCCAGCGGTAGCAGCAGTTCTTCTACTGGAAGCGGTGGAATGATTGGCTCTCTGATTATGATGGTATTGCTGTTTGCGGTCATGTATTTTATCCTGATTCGTCCGCAGAAGAAGAAGGAAAAGGAACAGCAGGCGATGCAGCGTGCCGTACGGGTTGGCGATGAAATCGTTACCATCGGCGGAATTGTTGGTCTGGTAACCCGTGTGGAAGACGATACCATTCAGATTGAAACGGGTGGCGACCGTCACAAGATGCGGATTAAGACTTGGGCAATTCAGGAAAACATCACCGTTAAGGAAGACAATGAACGGGCAAAGGCTGCTGCGGCAGAAGAAGCCAAGGCAAAGAAAGAATCCAAGAAAAAGAAGAAGGACGATGAAGACGGCGTTCTGAAGGATTAAGGATTTTTTTAAGTACATGAAAGAAAAAGGCGGCAAATCAGAAATTGGTGAGCCGCTTTTTTCGTCAAAAGGAGGATGTATATGAAGTTTTTGAAAAAGGGATTAGCAGTTCTATTTGCTTGTACATTTGTTTCTGTACCGCTTTATCATCCTGTGAAAGCAGATGCTGTTAGCATGGATGATATGGGCGATATGAATGAAGACCAGGAAGTTTCTGTTTCGGATGCGGTAGAAATTTTGACGATATATGCAAAAAGTGCTGCCGGACAATCGCCCTCTGTAACAGAGCGGAAAAGATTTGTTGCAGATGTCAATTATGATGTCCAAATCACGGTGGAAGATGCAGTTTATGTGTTGACTTATTATGCAAAAACGGCAGCTGGTTTGTCGCCATCCTGGGAGAGCCTTGGTATTTCCATGCCCCAGCGTTGTCCAGAAACAGCGTCATATAAGAGAATTCATACAACTAAAACAGAAACCGGAAATTTAGTGAATGTATCGTTTCTTGATATCGATGATGATGGAGAAAAAGAAACAATCGCTAAGTATAAAGTAGATGGACAATATGGCCGTAGTTATTTTTATAATGTTTATGAAGAAGATGGTTCGGTAAATACTTATAATGGGCAGTCAGGATATTATAATAAACCAGAATACAGCACACTTGTTTATGATAAGAATATTGATAAAAAATACCTTGCAAATATAGAATATTTTTCATTATACTGGGATGGAGAAGGTTCGAGTTTAACTCGTTATGATGGAAAACAGGTGGCATCTTATTATACACTTAATACAAAGAATGCATATCCAAAGCAAATAGAATTAAACACCAGTACAGAATTTACCATTTCCGGAAATCCAGTGACATTGGAAGAAGCACGGAACTATTTTGAAAATATTGAAATTTTAGATTCGGATGAACGAAATCTGGCGAATTGGTATTATAATTACCTTAAAAATTACAATGAATATATAGAAACCGTATACTTAAAGAATCCGGATAAGTGGGCTTCTTCGTTGGATGGATATAATGCATGGGATTTGATGTTCATAAGCCGAAGTAATTTCATTGCTGGTGTGAATGGAGATTATACAGAAGTTGGACAATGGTCAGAATCTGGTGGATATGGTGTAAAGTCTTCCATGTTCCCAGGATATATCATTGATTATCCAGGGGAATATCCGAGAGAGCTTGATGTTTATTCTGGAGAAATTACAGATTCTACATGGGTAGGAATGTCTTATTCCGAATTGGTTTCTGCGTTGGGAAAGCCAGATGGCTATGGACTTATGCAGATTGATGGCAATTTTCCAGGTGCAAGTTATAATATTGATGGAATGCATGTTTCTTTTTATTTTTATGATGTTACTGCAGACCGTGAGGGATTAGACGATAGGAAAGATGCAAAGAGATGTTTGGAAGAAAAGAACCCATCTGTAACACATGCACTGATTTCTAATGGTTTATGGCATTTTTAACTTTTTAAAACGCAAAAGGCGGCTGACCGAAAGGGTGAGCCGCCTTTTTGTTTTTGATTTATTTTTTGGGGTAAGGTTGTTTTTCATCGGTCTGGTTCAGCAGGTAATCAATGCTGGTATGATAGAAGTTTGCCAGCTGGATGAGGATACTGGTGGGAATATCTCGTTTTCCCAGTTCATAATGAGAATATGCAACCTGCGAACAGTGCAGATAATCTGCAAGGTCTTTTTGATATAAATCATGGTCTTCCCGCAAATCTCGGATTCGTTGGTATCGCATCATCCACCTCCATTTTTCTGTTATTATACGACAAAATCCGAGTGAAAATTGATAAATAAAACAATTTGTTTTATAATAAGAGAAAAGGAGGGGATGCTGGTGGAATCGTATGAAAAACCCTATTTTCAATTGTTCTGTACGGTTTGCGATGTAATCGAAAATATAGAATTATTTTTGGGGAATGCCACATTGACGGGGACACAGCAGCAGTTTTTGAGGAAGCAGGTTGAACAGCTGAAACGAGTCCAACAAATCACAGAAGAAATGGTGATTGTCAAGGACGAGGAGCGTAAAATTTATAGAATTAAGTAGAAACAACCGTTTCCACGCATAATTTTCCACCCGCTTGCATACATATCCATCAGGAATTCCACCGATGAGAGAGGGGCATGATTGCAATGCATCCAAAACGCTGTTCATCCTGTCCGCCACCCTGTAAAAAACGCCCTGTCCGGCGAACCTGCTGGCAGTCACCTGTTTGGAGCACAGTGCTTGCGGTGCTTGCAGGGCTGGCAGTGGTGCTGCTGTTTTTGCTGTTGTTTTCCCTGTTGATTAGTAATATTGATGCTTCGGAAGAACTGGTTGCCGCAATGGGGTGTGTTTCCCTCTGTGCCGGCAGTTTTACCGCTGGCTTTGTTGCTGCAAAACGCAGACGCTGCAAAGGGCTGCTGATTGGGCTTGCCTGTGGCATCGCCATGTATCTGGTCACGTTTTTAATTGGCTTGCTGTTGCTGCAAAGTTTTGCGGCTGCCGGAACATTTTCCAAGTTGATTTTTATGGTTCTGTGCAGCTGTATCGGTGGCGTGGTCGGCGTGAATACCAAATGCCGTGTGCCACGCTGCTGAAAAATTGGCAGGAAAGTAACCAAAAGAACTTGTGTGCAATTGTGCAATATGTAAAATTTTTTTGCGAATCGGCAAAGGCTATTGAAAACAAAGGGGGATTATGTTATAATAGTTCATATCCCCTTAGGACGATATCGTCCCGAGGATTTCATGCAGTTTCTAAGGCGAAAAGCAAATGCAGAACTGTAAGTATGTTTGATAGGGAGGATTTTTGTTATGAAGCACATCAAGACCATCAATAAGGCAAATCTGAAGGAATCTGCTGCTAAGGGCGGCTGCGGTCAGTGTCAGGCTTCTTGCCAGTCTGCCTGCAAGACTTCTTGCACCGTTGCAAACCAGAAGTGCGAACGGTAAGCAAACGATTTTGATTCGTTCGAGATAAATCCGTACACCGGATTCGGTGTACGGATTTTGCCGTACAGGACAAAAAACAGTCGATGCAGCCTTGCTGTATCCAGAAAGAACCTGCAAGAATTGCAAAATAGAAAGAGTGAAATTATGATTCATAAGTATAAATTACATGGCTATAATGTCGTGTTGGATGTCAACAGCGGTGGCGTGCATCTGGTCGATGATTTGACCTATGATATGTTGGACAATGTTGCACCGCCGTTTGCAGAAGTCTGTCCGCCGGAAGTCGTAGAAAAGCTGTCTGCTTTTTATCAAGAAGCCGACATTCTTTCCTGCTATGATGAAGTATTAGAGGCATACAACGAACAGATTCTCTTCTCGGAAGATGATTATGAAAAGTATGCGGATTGTTCCGTTGCTTCTCCGATTAAGGCAATGTGTCTGCATATTGCCCATGACTGTAACCTGCGTTGTGAATATTGTTTTGCTTCTACGGGCGACTTTGGCGAGGGCAGAAAGCTGATGCCGCTGGAAACTGGAAAACAGGCAATTGATTTCCTGCTGAAGCATTCCGCAAACCGGAAGAATTTGGAACTGGACTTTTTCGGCGGCGAACCGCTGATGAATTTTGAAGTGGTGAAGCAGGTCGTTGCTTATGCAAGAAGCAAGGAACAGGAATATGGGAAACATTTCCGATTCACCATTACCACAAATGGCATGCTGCTGAACGATGACAACATTGATTTCATTAACAAGGAAATGTCCAATGTTGTTCTTTCCATTGACGGCAGAAAGGCAGTCAATGACCGGATGCGGAAGCGAGTAGACGGCAAGGGTAGCTATGACATTATCCTGCCGAAGTATCAGCGTCTGGTTGCACAGCGTGGCGATAAGGAATATTATGTACGTGGTACATATACCAAGTACAATCTGGACTTCTCCAACGATGTATTTGACCTGCTGGAACATGGATTTGACCAGATTTCTGTAGAACCGGTTATGGCAGATGAAAATGACCCATATGCAATCACAGAAGCAGATCTGCCGGCAATCTTCAAGGAATACGAAGTATTGATGAATAAGATTCTGGACTACGAAAAGACCGGAAAGAAGTTCAATTTCTTCCACTTCATGTTGGATTTGGATCAAGGTCCTTGTGCCATCAAGCGTCTGCGTGGCTGCGGTTGCGGCAATGAATATGTTGCAATTACACCGGACGGTGACATTTATCCGTGCCATCAGTTTGTTGGAATGGAAGAATGGAAGATGGGCAACCTTGAAGAGGGAACATTCGACCAGGCAAAGAAGGCAAACTTTGCAAAGGCACATATTTACACCAAGCCAGATTGTCGGGAATGCTGGGCAAGATTCTATTGCAGCGGCGGTTGCAATGCCAACAACTACCAGTATGCCGGCGATATTCGGAAAGCACATAAGCTCTCTTGCGAAATTGAAAAGAAGCGGCTGGAATGTGCAATTGTCATGAAGGCAATCCGGATGGAACAGGCAGAACAGGCAGCGGCAGAATCCAATTCCTAACAAAAAATGATAGCAGGATACAGAGGACAGCAGTAAAATGTTGTCCTCTTTGTCTATTTTCAATAAAAAATTGTTTAAAATTTGATTCATATTCACTATATTCAATACCTTGACACACAAAGTGGTAATATGGTATACTATAAATAGAAATCCAATTGATTTCTACAAAAAATAAAAAGGAGAAAGGATGATTTTTATGAAAAAGAAGGGTTTCGTTGCAGCTGCAATGGCTGCGGTTTTGGCAAGCAGTATGCTTTCTGTTCCGGCATTTGCCTGGAGCAAAGATGATATCATTGCTGGTGATGAACATACGCTTATCGTGTCTTATCATTGGAGCGATATTGATCGGTTGACCATTGGTGATACACAAGATGGAACGCACTTTATCACCAGTCACAATTTAAACTGTATTGCGATTGTGATGGAAGATGAAAATACTGTTCCAGATATGACAACGATTTCTTCTGATTTGACCGCTGTGCCTGCGGAAAGCTATCAGTTTGATGGACTTTATGAATATTGGAATAATCAAATTGCAACGTTGTTCTCACCATTACTGAACTTGAAAACAACTTATTTTGTTTCTGCTTCTGAGCAGGATGCAGAAAAGTTTTATCAGTTGTCGGGTGTGGAAGCGGTCTATGAAATTCATTCAGAAGCAGAGCATGAAACATGGATTGGAGATGGAACAAGTGCTTCCATCAATGTTTCTGTGAAAGTTCCAAAGGGAACAGATTTTGGCGTAGAACAGTGTGCGGATTTACCCTATACGGTTTCTTCTGTTACAGAAATCGAGAGCACAGACGATGCAATGGATGCATACAAATTGGTTGTAAAAGTGCCAGACGGAAAAATCTATAAAGCAGCATTGGATATGATTAGAACGCTGTTAGAAGAGGACATTGTGCCGGATGCATCTGTAAGTTATATGATGACAGAGTTGGCATTAGCAGGGAAGCCAGTTTTGAAAGAAGTTCCAAACCATTATCTTGCTGCCAACAGTGATTTAGACGGAGATGGAACAGTAGACGTACAGGATGCCGTAGAACTTTTGACTTATTATGCGAGAAAAGCAGCGAATCTGCCGGCAAGCTTCTCTCACCTCGATGATCAGGAAGCAGCGTTGCAGTTAGCGGATGTCAATCAGGATGGAACTGTAGATGCTGCTGATGCAGTGGAAATTTTGACATATTATACCAAACAGGCAGCTGGATTGCTGTAATCAGAAGGGTGATGATTTTTATGAAAAAGAAGGGTTTTGTTGCAGCTGCAATGGCTGCGGTTTTAGCAAGCAGTATGCTTTCCGTTCCAGCGTCTGCTTGGAGCAAGGATGATATCATTGCGGGTGATGAATATACGCTTATCGTGTCTTATCATTGGAGTGGGATTGACCAATTGGTCATTGGTGATACAGAAGATGGAACTTATTTTATTGCTCATGGTAATACAGGTTGTATTGCAATTGTGATGGAAGATGAAAACACAGTTCCGGATACTACAACAATTTCTTCTGATTTGACCGCTGTGCCTGCCGAAAGCTATCAGTTTGATGGACTTTATGAGCGTTGGAATGAACAGATTGCAACATTGTTCTCACCGTTACTGAACTTGAAAACAACCTATTTTGTTTCTGCTTCTGAGCAGGATGCAGAAAAGTTCTATCAGCTGCCAGGTGTGGAAGCGGTCTATGAAGTCCGTTCAGAAGCACATCATAGTGCATGGATTGGAGATGGTACAAGTGCTTCGATCAATGTTTCCGTGAAAGTTTCGAAGGGAACAGATTTTGGCGTAGAACAATGTGCGGATTTGCCTTATACCGTTTCTTCTGTTACAGAAATTGAGAATACAGATGATGCAATGGATGCATACAAACTGGTTGTAGAAGTGCCGGATGGAGAAATCTATAAAGCAGCATTGGATATGATTAGAACGCTGTTAGAAGAAGATATTGTGCCGGATGCATCTGTAAGTTATATGACAACAGCATTGGCATTAGTAGGAAATCCGGTTTTGAAAGAAGTTCCAAACCATTATCTTGCTGCCAACAGTGATTTAGACGGAGATGGAACAGTAGACGTACAGGATGCCGTAGAACTCCTGACCTATTATGCGAGAAAGGCAGCGAATCTTCCAGCAAGCTTCTCTCACCTCGATGATCAGGAAGCAGCGTTGCAGCTGGCGGATGTCAATCAGGATGGAACTGTAGATGCTGCTGATGCAGTGGAAATCTTGACATATTATGCAGGAAAAGCAGCTGGTACGCTGTAATAGCATCGTTTCAGAAATAGAAAAATCGTGCACGGGATTCGGTTCAGAGTCCCGTGTATTTTTGTGTCATTTCCGGAATTAGACAGTTGCATTTTTCGAGAAATGGTGTTATAATATCATTGTATGTCAACACCGATGCAGAACGGAAAAAAGGAGTCATTCCATGAAAAGAATCACATTGATTACCGGACATTATGGTTCGGGAAAAACCAATTTTGCGGTTAATTTGGCACTGCGGCAGGCTGCGGAAGGGAAAAAGGTGACAGTGGTCGATTTGGATATTGTCAACCCTTATTTTCGGACAGCAGATTTTGCGGAACTGTTTGAACAGAACGGCATTCATCTGGAGAAAACGCTCTATGCCAATACCAGTCTGGATATTCCGGCGATTTCCTTTGACCTTGCCCGGTTGGCATATGAGGAAGAATGCCTGATTATTGACGTGGGCGGCGATGATGCCGGTGCAACGGCACTGGGTCGATACGCCGAAATGCTGCGTTCCTATCAGGCGGAATTGGACATGTGGTATGTGGTGAACCGCTACCGTTACCTGACCGCTCAGCCGCAGGAGGCTTTGACGCTGCTCTATGAAGTGCAGCAGGCAGCCCGCTTGCAGCCGACTGGTATTGTCAACAATTCCAACCTCGGCAGCGAAACCACAGCGGAATTGATTTTAGAGGCTGTTCCCTATGCAAAAACCATTGCAGAAGCAGCCGGTCTACCGCTGATTTGTACCACTTATCGGGAAGATTTGCCCGTACAGGTGGAAAACGGTTTTCCGGTACAAGTCTATGTCAAGCCCGTCTGGGAGCAGGATGCTGCATTCTAAATCCTACTGACGGACGATTCGGCGGAAGGAGGGAAAGAGCAATGGAAAAAATGAAAGTGCGGTTTGACCGCTGTAAGGGCTGCGGACTGTGTGTCAGTGTCTGTCCAAAGAAGCTGGTAAAACTGCAAACAGAAAAGCGGAACGAAAAAGGCTACTTCACTGCGGTCTGCACCGATCAGGATGCGTGTATCAGCTGTGCAATGTGTGCAATGATGTGTCCGGACTGTGCAATCCAGATTGAAAAATAGAAAGAAGGCGTAACAACGTGGAAAGAAGTCTTATGAAGGGCAACGAAGCACTTGCAGAAGCTGCGATTCGGGCAGGTTGTAAATGTTTCTTTGGGTATCCGATTACGCCGCAGACAGAACTTTCTGCTTATATGGCAAAGAAGATGCAGAAAGCAGGCGGTGTATTTTTACAGGCAGAATCTGAAATTGCTGCCATCAACATGGTTTTGGGGGCAACCTCAACCGGCGTACGAGCAATGACCTCTTCTTCTTCTCCGGGGATTTCCCTGAAGGCAGAAGGCATTTCCTATATGGCAGGTTCTGACCTGCCGGGCGTTATTATCAACGTGCAGCGTGGCGGTCCGGGTCTGGGTTCGATTCAGCCGGCACAGTCTGACTATTATCAGGCAACCCACGCAATGGGACATGGCGACTTCCATATTTTCGTATTTGCACCATCTTCTGTACAGGAAATGGTCGATATGGTTACATTGGCATTTGACAAAGCCGATGAATACCGGATGCCAGCAATGATTCTGGCAGATGGTCTGCTGGGACAGATGATGGAACCAGTAACCTTCCCAGAACCGCTGGAAACACTGCCGGACAAGTCCGACTGGGCAACCAATGGACACCAGAACAAGCGTGCACACCACATTATCAATTCCCTGTACCTCGACCCGGCAGAACTGGAAGCAAAGGTCAAGGAACGGTTCAAGCGGTATGCAATTGTAGAAGAAAAGGAAACCCGTGCAGAATCCTATCTGTGCGACGATGCAGAAATTGTAGTAACCGCTTATGGTGCTTCTGCAAGAGTTGCAAAGTCTGCGGTGAATACAGCAAGAAAAGCTGGCATTAAGGCTGGTCTGTTCCGTCCGATTACCCTGTGGCCATTCCCGAAGAAGGAATTGCAGGCAGCAACAAAGTCTGCAACCCACATTCTTGATGTAGAAATGTCAATGGGTCAGATGGTGGATGATGTACGGTTGGCAACAGAATGCCGCATTCCGGTTTCGTTCTTTGGCAGAACCGGCGGTGTCATTCCGACACCAGGCGAAGTTCTGGCTGAATTGAAAAAGCTTGCAGGAGGTGCAGAATAATGGCAGTGGTATTTGAACGGCCGAAAGCATTGCTGGACGTGCCGATGCATTTCTGCCCGGGCTGTGGGCACGGGATTGTGCATCGTCTGGTCTGCGAAGTATTGGATGAAATGGGCATTGAGGGAAACACCATCGGGGTTGTACCGGTTGGATGTTCTGTTATGTCCTATGATTATTTTGGATGTGATGTCATCGAAGCACCGCACGGCAGAGCTCCGGCAGTTGCAACCGGTGTGAAGCGTTCCAATCCGGACAAGATGGTCTTTACTTATCAGGGCGACGGCGACCTTGCCGCAATTGGTACAGCGGAAACCGTACACAGCGGAACACGTGGGGAAAATCTGGTCATTATCTTTATCAATAACACGACTTATGGTATGACTGGCGGTCAGATGGCACCGACTACCATGCCGGGACAGGTTACGCAGACAACCCCATACGGTAGAGATCCGAAGTATGCTGGTTACCCGATTCGGGTTTGTGAAATGATGTCCACCTTGACGGGTGTTGCATTGGCACAGCGTGTTGCTGTGGACAGCGTTCCGCACATTCGGGAGGCTAAGAAGGCAATCCGCAAGGCATTTGAAAATGAAAAGGCAGAAAAGGGACTTTCGATTATCGAAGTTCTGTCCACTTGCCCGACCAACTGGGGCATGGCACCGCAGGAGGCAATGCAGTTCGTCAAGGATAAGATGAGCCATTATTATCCGCTGGGCGTATATAAAGATGGTGCAGCAGGGGAGGATGAACAGGCATGACAACCGAATTTATTTTAGCTGGTTTTGGTGGACAGGGCATTTTGTTCGCCGGAAAAATTCTGGCATACTGCGGACTGATGGCAGGAAAAGAACTGTCGTGGCTGCCGTCCTATGGCCCGGAAATGCGTGGCGGTACGGCAAATTGTTCGGTATGTATTTCCGATGAACCGATTGGTTCTCCGCTGGTAACTGCTCCGAATTGTCTGATTGCCATGAATGGCCCGTCCTATACCAAATTTGTCCATGCAGTGCAGCCGAACGGCTTGATTCTGCTGGATAACTCTGTGGTAGAGGAAGAAGCCGTACGGGATGACGTGAAAACGATTTCCCTGCCGGCAACCGATATGGCAACCGAAAACGGTCTGAATGGTTCTGCAAACATGATTCTGTTGGGCAGAATGCTGGCAGAAACCAAGCTGTTTGATTTGGAAACCGTACAGAAGGCAATGGAAAAGTGCATTCCGCCGAAGCGTGCACATTTGATTGAAGCAAATATGAAAGCGGTTCGGATTGGTGCAGAAAGCAAGTAAGCACTTTCTGAGATGCAAAGATAACAAAAGGCTGTCGTATGATGATTGCATACGGCAGCCTTTTTGTATTGATTTTATTATCCTTCTCCCTGCGATTGCAGCACCCACGGCAAAAATTTTGCTTTCCTAGTAAAAATCCATGTTTGCGAATAGACCGTATTTTCCTGCATATCGAATACCGTGCGACTAGCAGTTTCGTCCGTTAGAAAGGTGCAGGAAATCACGATGAAATTTTCCCGTTTACAGCCGTAGTTGCTGCATTTCCATTCGGTTTGGCAGAGGGATTCCTCGTAAGAAAATGTTTGAGCAGTTGCATGGATTTGTGGAGAAAGCGGATGCCAGATGGTGAAATCTGCGGCTGTTTGTTGAATCGCAGCCCGAATTTCCCATTGTTGAAACACATCAGAATCAGAAATGGTAATGACGCTATTTTTTTCGATTTGAGAAATAGAGAGGAAACGGGCAGAACATCCAATCAGAATGATTCCGCCGACCAGTGCCCATTTTTTCCAGTGTCGCCACTTCATCCGCAGAGTTCCAGAATCGCAGCTGCCATCATCCGAACATCTTTCATCAGGTGTTCAATCGGAACAAATTCATCATCACCATGCATATGATAGTCCCAGTTTGGGAACTCTGCCCCGAATGCAACACCGCCCGGAATATCATGCACATAAGTACCGCCACCAATGGCAATGCATTCGCCCTTTTCTCCGGTTTCTTCTTCATAGATGCGGAGCAGGGTCTGCACAAACGGGCTTTCCTTTGGAACAACATGGGGGTCATTCTGAATGATAACCTTGCAGGAACAGCCAGCTTCCTTTAAGCGTTTCTGTACCTGCTGAAAGATGGCTTCTTTGGTAGTGCTAATTGGGTAACGAATATCCATCATACCGACCCATTTGTCGCCCTGAATCTCCAGCTGGCTGCAAATGCAGGTCAATGCACCGGATTCCGCATCTTCGCAGGCAATGCCCAGATTGCTGCCGTCTGTGCAGCCATGCGGGAAACAAGCAGACAGTGCCTTGCACATCGGGAAATCTGGCAGTTTAGCAAGCAGTTCCAGCAGTCCTGTAATGGCATTGTTTCCGGTTTCGGGGGTTGAAGCGTGAGCAGCTTGCCCGTTCCAAGTCAGTTTTACAAAATCGCTGTTGGCGATGATGTTGCAGTTCTCTGGCAGCAATTTATGATACAAGGCAGGCAGAACACAAACAGCCTGTGCCGGAACGGCATTGGGAGCAGTGCCAGCTTTCAGCAGTAAAATAGAGTCTTTCGTGGCTGGTGCTTCAAACTGGATTCGCATCATGCCTTTTTCAATGGAAATCAGCGGATAGCTGCCATCTGGAGTAAAGACCAGCGGCGGCATCGTAGCCTTTTGGTTGTAATATTCCAAGTCAGTAGAGCCGTTTTCTTCGTTGCAGCCGAGCAGCAACCGAACCGGCTTTTTCAGCTGGATTCCAGCGTCTGCAATTGCCTTGATTGCATAGAGAGCCGCAACCGCAGGACCTTTGTCATCAATTGCACCTCTGCCATAAATGCAGTCGTTCTGTATCGTGGCAGTAAACGGCGGTGTATGCCAGTTTTCTTTCATGACAGGGACAACATCCAGATGGGCTAAAATGCCCAAATACGGGGCAGTATCTGTGCTGGTATCGGCAACGCCAACGTGGTAATCAAAGTTGGTTGTGTGCAACCCGAATGATTCTGCAGTTTGCAGCATAAAGTCCAGTGCCTTGGCACAATTTGTGCCGTAGGGAGTTCCATTTTTCGGTGCAGCTGTGGCAACACTGGGAATACCAATCAGCGTTTGCAGGGTATCCAGCATGGCAGATTTGTTTTCTTCTATTTTTTGTTTTACAAGTTTTGGTAACATCGAACCATTCCTTTCCGATGGGTTAAGGGCAACTTTTAAAGCTGTCCCGTTTTCACTTCATTTTGCAGCGGTTTTCCATCAAAGAAATCCGCTAGATTTTGCAGGGTAACTTCCGCAATGTTCTTCAATGCCTCGTTGGTCAAAAATGCCTGATACGAAGTCAGCAACCCATTTGACATAGGCAACAGTAATATAACATCTGGGATATTCTTAAAGAAAGTAATCTTTAAAGTTGTCCTGTTTTTACTTCATTTTGCAACAGTTTTTCATCAAAGAAATCTGTTCCATTTTGCAGGGTAACTTCTGCAATGCCTCATTAGTCAAAAATGCCTGATACGAAGTCAGCAGTACATTTGGCATAGACAGCAGCAATGATCATACTTGGTCACGGTGGATATTCTCAGGGAAAGCAATTTTTAAAGCTGTCCCGTTTTTACTTCATTTTGCAACAGTTTTTCATCAAAGAAATCTGCTAGATTTTGCAGGGTAACTTCTGCAATGTTTTTCAGTGCCTCGTTGGTTAAAAATGCCTGATGCGAAGTCAGCAGTACATTTGGCATAGACAGCAGCAATGATCATACTTGGTCACGGTGGATATTCTCAAAGAAGAATACAACTTTTAAAGCTGCCCCGTTTTTACTTCATTTTGCAACGGTTTTCCATCAAAGAAGTCTGCTAGATTTTGCAGGGTAACTTCTGCAATGTTTTTCAGTGCCTCGTTGGTCAAAAATGCCTGATGCGAAGTCAGCAGTACATTTGGCATAGACAGCAGTAACGATAATACTTGGTCACGGTGGATATTCTCAGAGAAATCCTCGAAGAAAAAGGCGGTTTCTTCCTCGTAAACATCCAGCCCAGCCGCCGCAATTTTTCCGCTTTGCAGGGCAGAGAGCAAGGCTTCACTTTCAATCAGCATCCCTCTGGACGTATTCAGCAGAACAACGCCGTCTTTCATGTCCGCAATGGTGTCTTTGTTGATAAGATGCTTGGATTGTTCTGTCAGCGGGCAGTGTAACGAGAGAATATCGCTCTGCTGGAACAGCGTGTGCAGGTCTACATAGTGAATAGAGGGGTCGTTTGCTGGGTAGGGGTCATATGCCAGCACTTCCATCCCGAAGCCCTTGCAGATATTCATGAAAATCTGCCCGATTCGCCCCGTTCCGATGACGCCGACTGTTTTCCCGTGCAAGTCAAATCCTGTTAAGCCGTTCAGTGTAAAGTTAAAATCTCGAGTGCGGTTGTATGCCTTGTGAATTTTGCGATTCAGGCAGAGCAGCAGCCCCATCGTGTGTTCTGCAACTGCATACGGAGAATAGCCCGGCACACGCAGAATTGGCATCTTTCCATGAGCAGCGTTGCGGTCAACATTGTTATATCCAGCACAACGCAACGCAATCACCTTGACGCCGAACCGATAGAGGTCTTCGATGACAGGTGCACTTAGGTTATCGTTTACGAATGGAATCACAGCACTGCATCCCTGTGCAAGAGAAACGCTGTCGGGAGTGAGTTTGTGTTCAAAGTAGCGGATGCGGAAGCGGTGGTTGAGCTGGTCGAACCAAGTGCGGTCATAAGGTTTGGTATCAAAAAAAGCAATCTGTTCCATGTGGAAACCTCCTATTTTATGATAGTTTATCGTTTGCAGAAGCAGTGGAATTTATACTTGCAAGTGCAGTTTCGGCAATACTTTCACCCGATAAAATTCCATGCCAGTTACCAGAGAGAAATCATAACTCAGGAACATGACATTCAAGCATCCAGCTAAAATATATGCTCCATATTTTCCGAACTCGCCTAAATTCTCCAGAAATTCCGCCATTCCGAACAGGAAAATGACCAGCCCGAAATAACAGCCGATACAGAGATTAAAAATCAGCAGCTTTATCAGAATCCGGAGAATACCCGGACGAATCCGGCTGAGATAAGGGCGAAGCAAGGGGTAATGCCCGAAAAAGAGAATAAAAATCAAGCTTGCATCTTTATTTGGCGTGATAAATAGCGAGAGCACACCGACTGCCAGATACATGATAAACGCCCAATAAGGGGATGTTGTTTCCGCCATAATCAGGATGAGCAGGCTGCACAACATCGGCATAATGAGATAAAACATCGGCAGAACGCCGGTAATAAACAGAAACAGCAGACAGAACGAAGCGAGCGTTCCGCCGAGGGCAATGCGGTAGGGAAGTGGTTGTTGACGCATACGGAAACCTCCTAGAAAACGTGCAAAATTGTGCAGAATGCAAAAAAATGAAGCTTGTACTTGTAACAATATTATAACAGTTTCCGTGGATTCTGTCAACGGTGTGGGCAGAGAAAAACGGTCTGCTGAAGGACTCGGCAGACCGTTTTTGGATGATGAAAATTTACTTGAATCGATTTTATTTTTTTATTGACAGTAGTTTGTTTTTCATAATGCAGAGGTCAGAAATGTTTAGTATATTGTCTTGAGAGAGATCTGCTGCTTTCCAATCAGCAATGTCTATATCTTGAACATTAGTCAAAAATTTTTGCAACAGCACAATATCTATAATATTTAGATTACCATCCATATTACAGTCACCATTATAAATCATTTCATTTTCATTAATATAAACAGTAAAAGTAATTAATTTACTATCTATTCCACCATATTTGTTAGATGAAGTTACGTAAGCAGTATATACACCTGCATCTGAAAATGAACATTTTAAAGTTCCATTTACCATTTCTTTTGTTAAGTATCGTCCCCCATTATGATCAATACCAATCCAATAAGCTGTAGCATTATCAGAAATAGCGTTAAATTCGATTTCATTATTAATTAGAATTTTATTTGTAGATGAACTTAATTCACTAAATGTTGGTGCAGAATCCACAACAATAAAAGTGATTAATTTACTATCCATGCCACCATATTTATTGGATGAAGTTACATAAGCGGTATATACACCTGCATCTGAAAATGAGCATTTTAAGGTTCCATTTACCATTTCTTCTGTTAAGTATCGCCCCCCATTATGGTCAATACCAATCCAATAAGCTGTAGCATTATCAGAAATAGCATTAAATTCGATTTCTTCACCAATAGAAATTTTATTTGTAGATGAAGTTAATTGACTAAATGTGGGTGCAGAATCAATAACAGTAAAAGTAATTAATTTACTATCTGAACCACCATATGCATTAGAGGAAGTTACATAAGCAGTATATACACCTGCATCTGAAAATGAGCATTTTAAAGTTCCATTTACCATTTCTTTTGTTAAGTATCGTTCCCCGTTATGGTCAATACCAATCCAATAAGCTGTAGCATTATCAGAAATAGCATTAAACTCAATTTCCTCATCAATAAGGATTTTATTTTTAGACGAAGTTAACTGACTAAATGTTGGTGCAGAATCGATAACAGTAAAATATATTAAAGCACTGTCGCAGTATCCAGCAGTATTATATGAAGTAACATATGCACTATATGACCCTGCTTTGCTAAATTTCATTGTTAAAGAACCATTCGGCATATTCTCAGTGGCATATCTTCCGTTTATATCATTAATACCAATTAAATAACCAGTTGCATAATCTGATGACGCAGTAAACACTATATCTTCATTTAATGTTATTGTAGCTTTATTTGCATAAAGTATACTATATGTTGGTGGTTCAACATTTATATTTTTATAATTTGGTCTTAAATACAATCTTGCTGTAGCATACAGCTTTCTTTCTCCGGCACAGTAATTTGTTTTATAGTTTCCCGTTCCGCCGTTGTTGCCGCCTGCACAATATACCGTTCCATTCTCCACTTTTGTTACAATTTCAACGTGCGAATACGTGAAAAATACCAAATCGCCCACCTGTGGAGAACTTACTTCAACAGCACCCTTTTTTCGCATGACAGCTTCAAAGTCAGCGACTGTTCCGCCGTGTCCGACAATAGAAGAATCTGCTCCCGCATTTTCAATACAGTCTGCAACGTATTCATCGCACCATGCCTCTGTATATCCCAATTGTGCTCCCGTTCTTCCTTTTTGTGACTTTGCAATTGTGGCAACATCTTCTGCCATGTTTCCGCTTAATGTGTATCTGCTCTTATCGAATCCATCTTTCTGGCAAGAAATTGCAGATGCGGTGAGATTGGTTATCGGCAGCATGGAAAACAGCGTTCCAATCATCAGGAAACTGACTAAGATTGCAATCCACTTATGAATGTTTGTTTTTGTCATGAGTAATCCTCCTTTTTTTATCCAAAAATACAACAAATGATGGTCTTACAAGAATAAAATACCATATTTGTTGTAAAAAATCAAGCCTGCGTCCGCATTTGTGGTATAATTTCGGAAACTATCATAAAAAGGAGTTTTCCAAATTATGCAACATTACCAAAGAATTCGAGATTTACGGGAAGACAGCGACCTCACACAAGAGGCACTCTGTAAAAAGCTGTATATGCATAAAACGACCTACACGAATTATGAACAGGGCAAACATACCGTTCCGCTGGATTTTGCGGTACAGCTGGCAGATTTCTATCAGGTGAGCATTGATTATATCGCCGGAAGAACCAACTTTCCGCAGGGAATGCCAGTTGTTGCGGAAGAAACCGACTGCCCGAAATATTTCTCCGACCTTACCGAACGCAACAAGGGCAGAGTAGAACAGTTTGTGGAACAGCTCTATGAACAGCAGCAAACCGCATTTCAGCAAAAAGAAGCCAAATAACCTGCCGAAAACGCTCTTGACAGAACAAAAAAAGTTCGTTATACTGAATAGCAAAGAAAGAAACAGGAGGTTTTTATTTTGCAGACTACGCAATTACTGACAACCACTTTTGAAACGACCTCGCCACTGACAGAAACCCAGACAGCCCCTTTGGAAAATGTTGTGGAAAGCATGGGCGAAGAAGTTCATCACGCATCCCGGGTGTTGAATGCCGTCCTAACGCCCATTAAAAACGCCATTCCATCCCTGATTATGGCAATTATTTTTGCCTTTATTGGTTATGCATTGATTAAATATCTGCTGCGGCTTGTTTCCCACGGCTTGAAGCGTTCGAACCTTGACCGCATTGCAGTAGGATTCATTCGTTCTGTGATTCAGATTATTTTATATGCAATTTTAGCAGTCATCGTGCTTTCTATTTTAGATGTACCAATGGATTCGATTGTGGCAGTGATTGCCTCCGCCGGAGTTGCCGTTGCACTGGCATTGAAAGATAGCCTTTCCAATCTTGCAGGTGGTTTTATCTTGCTATTTTCGAAACCTGTAAAGCAGGGCGATACGGTTCAGATTGATGGCACTATCGGAAAAGTGGAACAGATTGACATTCTTTATACAAAAATCGTTACAGCAGATAATACGGTTGCTTTTATTCCAAACGGAAAAGTAACTGCTGCAAAAATTATCAATTATACCGAGAAAGAAACACGGCGAGTAGAACTCAATTTGGGAATTTCGTATGAATCGGATTTGGAAACGGCTCGGAAGATCATTCTTGAAACGGTTGCCAAACATCCATTGACCTTGAAAGAGCCAGTTCCAGATGTGGTTGTGAAGAATCAGGGTTCCGATGCAATTGAATTGCTGCTGCGTGTCTGGTGTAATAGTACGGATTATTGGACGGTGTATTATGATCTGATGGAACAGACTAAGCAGGCACTGGATGAGAATGGCATTGAGATTCCATATCACAAGGTGGATGTGCACGTGTTGGAGTCGGCAGACGAAGCATAATTGTAAAGAATATGTGAATTATAGAAAAAAGTGCTTGACAAATTCCCCTCCGCACCCTATAATATAAGTATCCTTTCTTAAAATTTTTTTCATAAAAATCCCCTTACTAAAATGCCCATCTGTGCAAACGGATGGGCATTTTACTATGCTGATTTTCAGTAGATGTGAATACATTTGCCGAAAATTATAAAATAAAAAAAACAGTGCAAAATTGCTTGACAAATGCCCTTGCAGAGGATATAATATAAGTATCCTTTCTTAAAAATTTTTTTCATAAAAATCCCCTTACTAAAATGCCCATCTGTGCGAACGGATGGGCATTTTACTATCCGGATTTCTGCCAGATGTGAACGCATTTATCGAAAATTGTAAAATAAAAAAAGTCAGGCAAAATTGCTTGACAAACACCCTTGCTGCGGGTATAATATAAGTATCCTTTCTTAAAAATTTTTTTCATAAAAATCCCCTTACTAAAACACCCATCTGTGCAAACGGATGGGTGTTTTACTTTTCTTCGATTCTATTGCTTTTTGCTCGCTTTTTCTTTGAAATTCTACGAAATTCTGTGAAATATCACAAAAATGCAAAGAAATTCATTCCCATCTTGCAAAAACGGAACGGATATGGTATAATGAAAGACAATACATAGTGGGGAATTCTGTGAGACTGCTGTGTATCGGTTTTGTTTTGAGCGATCAAAGATCATTCTGTGTTAGGAGGATATGAAAAGTGGATTTCGTGAAAAAGGGAAAAAAAGTAACCGTCATTGGTGCTGGTAATGTTGGTGCTTCCATCGCATTTACCCTTGCAATTAAGGGACTTTGTTCTGAATTGCTGCTGGTAGATATCAATAAGCCGAAGGCAAAGGGTGAAGCAATGGATATTATGCAGGGTACTGCATTTTGTCCGGCAGTTGACGTGCGGGATGGCGATTATGCAGATGCAGTCAATTCCGATCTGGTTATCATCACCGTTGGTATCGCAAGAAAGCCGGGTCAGACCAGAATTGACCTGTGCAAGACCAATGCAAAGATTATGGCATCTGTTATGCCGGAAATTACAAAGTATGCACCGAATGCTTGCTACATCATTGTAAGCAATCCGGTTGATGTTTTGACTTATGAAGCCATTCAGGTTTCCGGTCTGAATCCGAAGCATGTATTCGGTTCTGGTACCGTTCTGGACTCTTCTCGTCTGCGGACATGTCTGGCAGATCACGCAAACCTGAACATCAAGAATATTCATGCTTATGTATTTGGAGAACACGGCGATTCTTCTATGATTCCGTGGTCGCTGTCTTCTATCGATGGTATGAAGTTCGATGATTACTGTGCACACATCGACAATCTGGGCGATAAGGATGCAATCGAACAGGAAGTTCGTGCTGGTGGTGCAGAAGTCATCAAGTGCAAGGGTGCAACCTATTATGCGATCGCACTGTCTGTCAGCCAGATTGCAGAAGCAATCCTGCGGGATACCAAGATGATTCTGACTGTTTCCACATTGCAGGACGGCAGCCGTTATGGCGTTAAGGATGTTTGCCTGAGCCTGCCTTGCGTGGTTGGTGCAAACGGAATTGAACGGGAAATCACACCGCCGCTGCTGCCGGAAGAAGAAGAAGCTGTTCGCAAGAGTGCAGCTGCTCTCCGGGAAGTAATTGACGCAATGAAAGCAGAATAATCAACGCTGTTCTTCATACGCTAATTGCAGTGGGTGAAACCGCAACAATTTGAAAAGAGTGAATACGGGCAGCGGCAATTTTGCTGCTGCCCGTATTTTGTGCGATGGCGAAAACCGGTTATTTCCGGGATCAAATGTAATTTGTAAAACGAAGGGAAGTTTTCAAAATGGATTACGCAAAAGAATCTTTGAAGCTGCATTACGACTGGCAGGGCAAGTTTGAAATTGCACTGCGTGCACCGCTGGAAACCTCAGACGATTTGTCTTTGGCATATACTCCGGGTGTTGCACAGCCTTGTCTGGAAATCCAGAAGGATGTTGACCTGAGCTATAAGCTGACCAGAAGAGGTAACCTCGTTGCTGTTGTGACCGATGGTACTGCTGTTCTGGGTCTGGGCGACATTGGCCCGGAAGCAGGTATGCCGGTTATGGAAGGTAAGTGTGCCCTGTTCAAGAAGTTTGGTAATGTAGATGCGATTCCGCTGTGCATTCGCTCCAAGGATGTAGACGACATTGTGAATACCGTTCGTCTGCTCGCTGGCAGCTTCGGCGGTATCAACCTTGAAGATATTTCCGCACCTCGTTGTTTTGAAATTGAAGAAAAGCTGAAGGAATGCTGCGATATTCCGATTTTCCACGATGACCAGCATGGTACTGCTGTTGTAACACTGGCAGCCATGATGAACGCTTTGAAGCTGACTGGCAAGAACCTGAAGGATGTCAAGGTTGTCACCAGCGGTGCTGGTGCAGCAGGGATTGCGATTATCCGCCTGCTGATTGCAATGGGTCTCGACCCGCATCATGTCATTCTCTGTGACCGAAAGGGTGCAATCTATGAAGGCAGAGAAGGTCTGAACAAGGAAAAGGAACAGATGGCAAAGATTACAAATAGCGGTCATAAGGCTGGTTCTTTGGCAGATGTTTTGGTTGGTGCAGATGTTTTCATCGGCGTTTCTGCTCCGAACTGCGTAACACCAGAAATGATTAAGAGCATGGCTGAAAAGCCGATTCTGTTCCCGATGGCAAATCCGACACCGGAAATCATGCCGCAAGAAGCACTGGCAGCTGGTGCATATTGCGTTGGTACTGGTAGAAGTGACTTCCCGAACCAGATCAACAACGTTCTGGCATTCCCGGGCATCTTCCGTGGTGCACTGGATGTACACGCAAAGGAAATCAACGATGCTATGAAGATTGCTGCTGCAAAGGCAATTGCATCCTTCGTAACAGATGAAAAGCTTTGTCCGGAATATATCATTCCGAGTGCATTGGAAAAGGGTGTTGCAGAAGCAGTTGCAGCTGCGGTTGCACAGGCTGCAAAAGACACCGGCGTTGCAAGAATCTAACGGAATCAAAAACAACTACGAGGGGGGGAAAGACGGCATCCGTTGTCTTTCCCCTTTTTGTAAATGGGCATGAAGATGAAACGAAAACAACTTTGGAAACCGTTGCTGGGTTTGGCAATGATGGGAACGGCGGTGGTCGTTTTAGCTGTGCAGAGCTTCGCCGAGCAGGACACCATTCCGGCGATTACATGGGTTACAACTGCTTCGGAAGAGTCAGCAGAATCCGCATTACAAACCGAACCACTGGAAACAGAAGCGGATTCTGAAAATGCAAATCGACAGCCTGTTTTTGACTGGGACAAGCCTACAAAAGCAGAAACCACTACAAAATCAGCAGGTTCTACAACTGCTCCAGTAAGACAAACAGAACCAGTACAGCCAGATGCAGCGGAATTGGTGTTCCCAGAAGAAGCTGAGCCGGAGATTTCTTATCCATTGGATTTGAATGCGGCAACAGCGGAAGAACTGGAAACGCTGCCGGGTGTTGGTGCAATTTTAGCGGAGCGGATTGTTTCTTATCGGGAGGCAGTCGGCGGATTTCAGACATTGGAAGAGTTACAGCAAGTCAATGGAATCGGAAGTGGAATCTATTCCCAAATTGCCCCATACCTATTTATAATAGGAGAACTGCAAACGATTTCACCCGAACCGGATACACAGCCATCAGAATCATCAGAGCCGACGATGCCAGAGGAGAAAACGGCATCGGATTCAGAATCCATTCCCCATCTAGACATCAACACCGCCACGGCAGAAGATTTTCAAAAGCTGCCGAACGTCACACAGGAACAGGCGGAAGCCATTGTTCGGCTGCGGACACAGATTCAGTATTTTCAGAATATTTATGAACTGCTCTATGCAGACGGCATGACAGATCGGCTTTTTCTTTCGATTCGGGACTATTTGTATGTAAGTTTTGCTTAAAATGGGAGGATTCTCAAAAACCTGCACAAATATGATTTAACCGTTTTGTAACCTTTTCTGAAAACGGCCTCTATTTTTTGTGGAATTCATACAAAAAAGTGGACATTTATTTGTTTGAAATCCCTAAAAAAAATGAAAGAATGGTTTTTATCATTGACAATCCCCGAAAATTGTTGTATATTTAGTGTATCAAAAGGGGCTTTTATGCACGCCTTGCCATGGGGGACAGGCGGTAAATGACCCTTGCTGCTTATCTTGTTCTGGTTGTTCGGAACAAGGTAATATATTTAAGGAGGAAATTTCCAATGAACAAATTAACAAGAACTTTGGCATTGCTGGCTGCTCTGGCTATGACTGCAACTGCATTCGTAGGTTGCGGCGACGACAAGAATTCTTCTTCCAGCTCTTCTGAAGCTGCTACTACTGTAGCTGAAGAGTCCAGCGAAGAAACATCTGCTGCTGAAGAATCCAGCGAAGAAACATCTGCTGAAGAATCCAGCGAAGAAGCTTCTGACAGCGATGCAACTGCAAGCACTGAACTGGGTGCAGTTTCTATGCCGGATACCGGTGATGCACTGACCGTTCTGTGCTGGACTGACACTGACCTGAACGCTATGATCCCGGTTGTTGAAAAGGCATATCCGGACATGGCTGGCAAGATCAAGTATCAGAACGTAGGTTCTGCTGGTACAGAAGCTATGGAACAGTATCTGACATACTTCTCTTCTGGTTCTGACGTTGACCTGTACATCTGCGATGCAGACTGGGTTCTGTCTTATGAAAACAACGATGAAAACTCTGCTCCGCTGGAAAGCGTTGGTATCACTGCTGATATGTACAGCGATGCTTACAGCTACACCGTAGCAATGGGTACCGATCAGAACGGCGTTCTGAAGGGTGCTTCTTGGCAGGCAGCAGCAGGTGGTTACTGCTACAGAACCGACCTGGCTGAACAGTACCTGGGTGTAACAACTCCGGAAGAAATGCAGGCTAAGGTAGCTGACTGGGATACATTCTGGGCAACTGCTAAGGAAGTATACGATGCATCTGGCAACAAGACTGCTATGGCTGATACCCTGGGCGGCGTTTGGAGAGCTTACTCCGCTGGTAACAGAAGCACTGCATGGGTTCAGGATGGTAAGATCACTGCTGACAACGCAAAGGCTTGCCTGGGCGACTTCATCAACATGGCTAAGACCAACTATGATGCTGGTTACATCGGCACTGTAGATCAGTGGACAGATGACTGGTATGCAATTGGTCAGGCTGACGGTGCAATGGCTGACGCTACCATGGGTTACTTCTTCCCGTCTTGGTCTCTGGCAGCTGGCGGTCAGCTGGAATCTGCTGAAGGCGGCAAAAGCGGTTCTACATATGGTAAGTATGCAATCACAGAAGGCCCGACCGGCTGGTTCTGGGGCGGTTCTTGGATCTGCGTAAGCCCGAACTGCGACAACGGTACTTTCGCTGGTCAGTTCATCAAGGCTATGACTGTTGATGACGCTACCATGAAGGAATATTGCGAAAGCCACAGCGACTTCGTTAACAACAAGTCTGTTATGAAGGAAGTTGTAGAAGGCGGCAAGAACAGCAACCCGCTGTTCAAGGATGGTCAGGATCAGTTCGCTGTTCTGTACGATTCTGCTGACGCAATCGACCTCGACGGTATCGCAACTCAGTATGATGGTACCATCAACACCAAGCTGCAGGATGCTGTAACTGCTTACTGCAAGGGTGATCTGGCAGACGAACAGGCTTGCTACGACGAATTCCTCGACACTGTAGCATCTGCTATCTCTGACATCACTGTTGAATAAGCTGAATAGCCAAATTTGACACGATCAAATATAATCGCCTACGGGATAGTTCTATCCCGTAGGCATATATTTGTCATTATCTCTTTACGATTATCTATTCTTACTATTTTACTTAATTTTTGAGAGGGTGTGTTTTATGGCATCAGCTGCACAAAGAAGAATTAAATCAATCAGCTACGCCAAGTATGGATATTTTTTCATTGCACCATTTTTCCTTGTATACGCTTTCTTTCAGATCTGGCCACTGATCAACACCTTTATCTTGAGTGTATACGGAAATGGTTCCGAAGGGGATACCTTCGTTGGTCTGCAGAATTTCCAGACATTGCTGTTCGGTGGCGATGACCGTTCCGCACGTCGGATTCATGCAGAATTTGCCCGTGACTTTGGAAACACTTTGATTCTTTGGGTTGGTAACTTCATCCCGCAGATTCTCCTGTCCCTGTTGCTTGCTGTTTGGTTCACAGATTCCAAGCTGCACATTCCGGGTCAGGGCTTCTTTAAGGTCGTTATGTACCTGCCGAATATCATCACTGCTGTATCTGTTGCAGCGTTGTTCATGCGTTTCTTCTCCAACTCCAATATGTGTTTGGTAAATGGCTTGTTGACATCCGCCGGAAAAGATGCCTTCATGTTTGAAGACAGTGCGGCGTGGTCACGAGCAATCGTTATGTTTATTCAAACGTGGTTGTGGTTTGGTAATACCATGATTATGATGATGTCTGGTATTTTGGGTATTAACCCGTCCCTGTTCGAAGCTGCTGCAATCGATGGTGCAACAAGTGGTCAGGTGCTCCGCAAGGTAACTCTGCCGTTGCTGCGTCCGATGGTTGTTTACACCTTGATCACTTCCATGATCGGTGGTTTGCAGATGTTCGATATTCCGTTCTTGTTCCACACCAAGAGAGAAACCATCAACAAGTATCTGGAAACAGCTGCTGTATTCGTATATAAGAACTTCCGTACCAGTGAAGATAAGGTACAGTATGGTTATGCCGGTGCGGCTTCCATCATCCTCTTTATCATCACTGCAATTCTGGGTATTATCGTATTCCGGATGAACCGGGATGCTGATGAAGCTCGGAAAAAGAAGGAACGGAAGGAACTCGTTAAGGCTTATAAGCGGGAACAGAAGCTGGCAAAGATGGGAGGCATGGACTAATGGAACAAGTTGGTGTAAAGGATAATTACAGACTGGTACAGAACTTAAAGTCCGCTGGATGCTTCATCGTTTGCATTCTGTTGACATTGGTTTGCTTAGTGCCGCTGTACTTGATGATTGTAAATGCTTGCCGTGGTCATAATGCCATCCTGCAGTCGCCGGTATCTTTGATTCCGGGCAGCAACTTTGTTGAAAACATGAAGAATATCACAACACAGTCTCCGCAATGGGATTTGTTGCGTGGTTATCGGAACAGCTTGATTATCGCAGCTGGTTCTACGATTTTGACCGTATTCTTCTCTGCAATGACTGCATACGGTTTGACTGTTTATCAGTTCAAGGTTCGTGATGGTGCTTACACGCTCATTCTTGCCGTTATGATGATTCCGATTCAGGTAACTTCTACCGGTTTCGTACAGTTCATGGTTGGCACACTGGGCTTGGCAGACTCCTTCATTCCGCTGATCGTTCCGGCAATTGCCGCTCCGGCAATCGTATTCTATATGCGTCAATATATGAAGTCCTCCTTCCCGTTGGACATCGTTGAAGCAGCTAGAATCGACGGATGCAGCGAATTCAGAACCTTTATTTCCATTGCAATTCCGATGATGAAGCCGGCAATTGCAGTACAGGCAATCTTTGCATTTGTACAGAACTGGAACAACTACTATACACAGAACATGATCTTGATCTCGAATGACAAGATGATCACCATGCCGATGATGGTACAGAAGGTACTGGGTCAGGATAAGAAGATTGACCTTGGTGCACAGTACGCAGCAGTTGCATTGTCTGTTATTCCGATTATTGTCATTTATGTTTGCTTGTCTCGGTTCATCGTTGGTGGCGTTGCCCTCGGCGGTGTAAAGGAATAATCAAACACTTCTATGTAGCACAACAAAAAGCACTGTGGATTTTCCGCAGTGCTTTTTCTTTTGTTTGAATATGTGTGTTCTGCATAAAAATAGGCAGCTGGGAAATATTTCCCGACTGCCTATTTTTTATGAGATTGCTTGTATGCCTTATGCTAAGTTGTGCTGTAACTTTGCAGCATGCAGGGTGTTTTTCATTAGCATTGCGATGGTCATAGGGCCAACACCGCCCGGAACAGGTGTGATGTATCCAGCCTTTGGCTCTACCGAATCAAAGTCCACATCGCCACAGAGCTTTCCATCCTCCATGCGGTTGATGCCAACATCAATGACAATTGCTCCTTCTTTCACCATGTCCGCAGTGACAAACTTCGGCTTGCCGATGGCAACCACCAGAATATCTGCACTGGCTGCCAGTTCTTTCAGATTCTTCGTGCGAGAATGGCAGATGGTAACCGTTCCATTCTTTTGCAGCAGCAGCATTGCCATTGGTTTTCCGACAATGTTGCTTCTGCCGATGACAACGCACTGCTTGCCGCTGATGTCAACGTCTGTGCTTGCAATCAGTTCCATGATACCAGCAGGCGTGCACGGCAGGAAATCATAGTCACCAATCATAATCTTTCCGACATTCACCGGATGGAATGCATCAACATCTTTCAGCGGAGAAATGGCATGAATCACAGCCTGTTCATCAATATGTTCCGGCAACGGTAACTGCACCAGAATGCCGTTGACCTTGTTATCTTTGTTCAAAACACCAATCAAATCCAGCAACTGTTCCTGCGTTGCATTTTCATTCATGCGGTATTCGTACGGATGAAATCCGACTTCCTCGCAGGCGCGCTGCTTGTTACGAACATAAACTTGAGATGCTGGGTCATTGCCCACCAAAATAACTGCCAGACCCGGCACGATGCCATGATTTTCTCGTAGTTCTTCGGTTTCCTTTTTGACCTCGTTTCGTACCTTTACCGATACGATTTTTCCACTAATCAATTTCGCCATGATGAAACGTCCTCCTATCCTCTCTCATTCATCATTTATCGTTTTCTTCTGGAGCATCTGTTTTTGCTTCGGAAGTTTCTTCCGGCTCAGAGGTTTCGTCCTCTGGCTCTTTTGCAGAATCCAACGCCACCGAGGCAGCAGCTTTTTTGCCGGATGCTTCTCGTTTGGCATCCAGTTCCGCCATCATCTGTTTGCAGGCTTCTGTGTTGCAGTAAAGCTGATAGTCCGAGCCCATCCGGCGAACCCGTCCGCCGATTACCAGCAGCAGAATCACAGACACTACCACGCAAATTCCAGCAATCAGCTGTGAAATTCTCATGTTTCCAATCACCAAACTATCTACTCGCAGCCCCTCAATGAAGAACCGCCCTAAACCATACCAACCAATGTACATGATAAAAATTTGCCCGTCAAACTTCCGGAATTTTTTTCCGCAGATGGCAAGTACGACAAACCCCAGCAAGCACCAGAACGATTCATATAAGAAACATGGATGTACTGGCGTTGCAGCATCCATAGTCTTTCCGAAATTCTGACAAAAGTTGGTTGTCGGATAGACGTTGGTAATCCAATTCTGAATCGTTCCGCCAGTCATGCCGAAAATCGAGTTTGTGTTGCAGCCGAATGCTTCTTGATTGAAGAAGTTTCCCCAACGTCCGATTCCTTGCCCCAGCAGAAAACCAGCTCCACAGAGGTCTAACAGCGGCAGCAGCCGTACTTTTCGGATTTTTGCAATGATACATCCAACGACTAACGCCCCAATCAATCCGCCATAGATGGCAAGCCCACCTTGTCGCAGGTTGAAAATTCGTTTCCAGTCGCCAGCATAGTTGTCCCATTCTAAGATGACATAATAGGCTCTTGCCCCAACAATCGCCCCGATGATGCCACCGATGATAGCATCGATGGCACGGTCAGGGTGAATGCCGTAGGAACGCATATTGTGGAACGCATAAATCATTGCCAGCAGCAGACCGCAAGTAATCAGCAAGCCATACCACTGGATATCAATTCCAAAAATTTGAAAGGCGGTGCTGTCAACGTGTAGGTCAATTCCGAGATGGGGGAATTGAATTTCGTTTTGTTCTAACATCGTTTTGATTCGGGATTCCGGAGCGGAATCCCGCTCCTTTCTGTTTAATCCTGATTCTTCATAATGGAGAGCGTTGCCTGCTGTGGCAGCAGTTCTTCCCGCAACCAACGGTTTGCATCTTCAATTGTCAGGCTGGAAAGCATCGTGACAGTATCAAACGGTGCAACGCCGCTCATAGCGGAATTAATCATCAGGTTGGCAACGGCTTCTACATTGTTGAACTTCATGATCAGGTTGCCATAGGCATTCTTTCGGCTGTTTTCAAAGAGGGTTTCGTCTAAGCCGTTCTTTGCAGCTTCTTCAACTGCTGCAAAAATCCGTTCCCGTACAGCGTATGGGTCTTTGGATTCACCTTCCAGCATCGGAACAAAGAAATCATCGCCATTGAAAATTTCAGTCGAGAAGGTTTCATTGATTAAACCATCTTTCAACATACCCTGATACAACGGGGATGTGACATGTGTTAAAACTTTCAGAGCAAGCGTTGCCAGCAGTTCCTTCTTGAGATTTTCCAGACCAGATGCCGGCTTGCACTTATAGCCCAGTACAAACATCGTTGTGCCAATCGGTGCAGTTTCTACAGTTTCTGCACGGACAATCTCCATCGGTTCTTCTGGGAAGATGCATTCCAGCTGCATATCTTCGCACGGCTTCAGCAGCTTATCTGCCAATGCAACCACTTCATCTACCTTGCAGTTTCCGGCAACCGATAACACCATGTTGTGCAGGTTGTAGAAGGTGTGATAGCAGCGGTACAGCAGTTCCGGCGTAATCTGAGCAATGCTTTCAATCGTTCCGGCAATGTCGATTTTTACCGGATGGTGGTGGAATAAGCCTTGCAGGGTGTTGAAGAAAATCCGCCAGCCTGGGTCATCGTTGCACATCTGAATTTCCTGTCCAATGATGCCTTGTTCTTTTTGAACACTCTCCTTGGTGAAGTAAGGGGACTGCACGAAAGAGAGCAGGATTTCGAGCGATTCCTGATAGTGGGAAGAGCAGCTGAACAGGTAGCAAGTCTTGTCGAACGAAGTGAAAGCGTTGGCATTTGCCCCCGTCTTTGCGTAGAGGTCGAATACATCGCAGTCTTCATTTTCAAACAGCTTGTGTTCCAGATAGTGAGCAATGCCCTCCGGCACACAGCAGAAATCTTTTTCCTGCTTGGTCTTGAACTGGGTGTTAATCGAACCGTATTTTGTACCAAACAGGGCTTCTGTGGTGCTGAATCCCTCCATTTCGCTGACATAAATGGAAAGACCGCTCTTGTGCTGAATATGGGTGTACTGCTCGCCAATCTGCGAGCAGGAAATGCGTTCAATTTTTGTTTCTGCCATGATGTTACGCCTCCTCTTTCTTGGTATCCATGATATAGACGGTATCCAATTTCAGGGTACGGGCAGCCTTGGTAATGTCTTCCTTGGTGATGGCAAGATACTGTTTCAGAGAATCTTCCGGCGTGTGGTAGTTGTTCCAGTAGTAGCAACCCTGATACCAGTTGATATGCGAGCCTGGCGTATCTCCGATACCATTTAAGGTGTTGTAGATGCTCATTCTTGCGGATTCCAGTTCTGCATCTGAAATATCCCCGTTCTGAATGGCAGTCAGCTGTTCCAGAATGGCAGCCTTTGCCTTTTCCAGATTGTCATGTTCCACACCGCTGCTGATAATCATCGCTTGTTTTGGTGTAGAATAAGAGCTGGAGCAGTAGTAGCAGAGGCTCATTTTTTCCCGAACGTTGGCGAACAATTTCGAGGACGGCAATGCACCGAGAATATAGCTGACCATCTGCATCACATAGCGGTTGTCGCAGTCTGATTTCAGAACCAGCACCATTTTTGCCTGATTGACCGGAAGCGGTTCTACAACGGTAACAGGTTCTGCCTTTGCCGGGCTAGGAACGTGGAACGTGTAAGAAGGCACATTCGGGCGGTCAATCGGTGTCAGAGCTGCTTTCAGCTTTTCTAACAGCATTGGCTGAGATTCTGCACCGACAAAATAGATTTCAGCCGGAGCAGTATGCAGCACTTCCCGATATGCAGCAAGTGTGTTCTGCGGCGTCAATGCTAAGACATCTTCCTTTTTGCCATAACAGGAGAGGGCAGCCGGTTCATTCTGGAATGCCGTTTCCAACGCCTGTGCAGTGGCATAAGCACGCTTTTCATTGATTTCTGCTTCGATGGTGTCCAGCAAGTCTTTCTGCTTGGTCTGAAATTCAAATTCTGTGAAGCCATCTGCTACACAGTTCGGCTGAAGCAGGCAGGTCAGCAGCAAGTCTGTCATTTCCTGCAAAAGCGGTTCTTGATGCAGAGCATAGCGGTCAGCAATGGTGCGAACCGTAATCCCGCACGTCTGAAA
>UMJI01011246.1_pt1 | contig 62418 bp, 56 predicted proteins | sample 1965991 | NCBI WGS metagenome assembly UMJI01 (sample SAMEA4836140, study PRJEB28245) | human gut metagenome | biome: gut microbiome; material: fecal sample | place: Denmark | collected 2008
GAAGCGGCCCGGGAGGATAGATAGCTGCCGGTTGGTAAAAGAAACATACCTTATGGTATGTTTCTTTTTTTATTCATAAATTATTTTCAGCTTTCCTCACGATATTTTATTTGCCTTTATTCTGCTTATCTATTACAATGATGATAGATTACTTTATCGTTGAGGTGCTGAACATGGAATTAACAGAAGTAACCAAATTCAGGAGAGCAGTTTTAACTGGCATTGCCAAATTTACGTGGAGCGGAAATTTACCTGAACACGTTTATGACATTTTATATAACACGGTTACCGAAGATACGCCGCGTGTCCGTTGCTGCGTGCATAAAGAACGTGCAGTTTTAAAAAACCGTATTGATATGGCTTTAGGCCTGCAAACAGGCATAAATATTGTTGATGCCAGCAAAAAAGCTTTGGCTGAACCTTTGGACAGAACTCTGCCCGTTATTGATGTTTTGCCTGAAGCTTGCGACCAGTGCCCTATTGATAAATTTTTAGTTACTGATGCCTGCCGCCATTGTGTAGCACATAAATGTATTAATAAATGTCCGCGCAAGGCGATTTCCATTTACCAAAACAGAGCGTATATAGACAAAACTAAATGTGTTGAATGTGGTATTTGTAAAAAATCCTGCCCGTTTGGCGCCATTATTGAAGTAAGCCGTCCGTGTGAACGTTCCTGCGTTTTAGGTGCAATTACTGCAGGTGCCGACAGAAAAGCCAAAATAGATTTTAACAAATGCGTACAGTGCGGAGCCTGCCGCAGCGCCTGCCCGTTTGGCGCTATTGATGAGCGCAGTGCTATCGTGCAGGTAATAAAAGAAATTAAAGCAGGCAAACAGGTTTATGCTTTGCTGGCACCATCTTTTGTAGGCCAGCTTGGCTTAAAGGTTACTCCTGCGCAGGTAGTGGCAGCTTTAATGAAAGCCGGTTTTGCTGCCGTTAAGGAAGTTGCCATTGGTGCCGATTTAACAGCTTGCCGCGAAGCAAAGGAACTTATGGAAAAAGTTCCGTCGGAACAAAAATATATGACGAGTTCCTGCTGCCCTTCTTTTGTAAATATGATTAAAAAACATGTTCCTGCCGCAGAAAGTAAAATTTCGCAGACGGTTTCACCCATGGTTGCTTGCGGGCGCTATGTAAAAGAACTTAATCCGGAGGCTATAACGGTATTTATTGGCCCGTGCATAGCTAAAAAAGCAGAAGCGTATGCAAATTTGGATGCCATTGATTATGTTATGACTTTCGAAGAAATGTCCTGCCTGCTTGCCGGTGCAGATATTGAAGCAGATAAAATGCAGGTGGACGAGTTTAATTCGGAAGCATCGCTTTACGGCATTTCCTTCCCGGTTACCTGCGGCGTAAAAAGTGCAGTTGTTAATGCTCTTGGCGATGAAGGCAAAAACTTAAAAACTCATTATGCCAGCGGGCTTGAACGCTGTTTAACCGAAGTTAAGCAGCTTGAAGACGGTAAATTGGATTGTGAATATTTTGAAGGCATGGCTTGTGACAGAGGGTGTATGGATGGCCCGGGCAGCATGGTAGATTATAACATTGTTAATATGCTTTTGAAAAAATATGCTGCTGCCAGCCCGCAAAAGAATGTCTGCGACGACAGCGAAGCAGCAAAAGTATTGGGAAAAGTAAATTTAGACGTAAAATAACACAATTAAAACATATTTGGCTTCTATAATGTAAGCAAATAATGGAGGTGTTAATATGAAAAAATTTACATCGGTACTTGCAGCAGCGCTACTGGCATTTAGCGTAGCCGGTACAAATCTGGCTGCGGCCGCAGAGCCTAATACCATTGCGGTAAGCGGTATGGCAGAACAGGAAGTTGCGCCTGATATGGCTTATATTGATGTTGGCATTAACGTACGGGCAGATGATGCGGAAACTGCCAGAACCCAGGAGGCACAAATCGCTTCGCAAATCCGCAGAGCGCTTTTGGGGCTTGCCATTACCGATAATGATTTGCAAAACACAAGCTATTATCTTTATCAGGAATATAAGGTAGACCGCAACGGCGTGCGCACTGCCGATAAATACGTTCTTGATTCTTCCATAAAAGTAACTGTTAAAGATTTGGATAAACTTTCTCAGGTTATTGATAACGTAGTAGAAGCCGGAGCAACCAATATCAGTAATATAACTTATGCGTTAAGCACGCAAAATATTATTCAGCGCCAGCTGCTTGCAACGGCAGTTGAAAATGCCCGCGACAAGGCCGCTGTTGTAGCAAATGCAGGCAGCCGCACACTTGGCAATATGCTCAGCGCAGATATTAACAGTTTTGACGGCGGTACTATTGTTGCTTATGGCGCCAATAAATTAAGAAGCACTACAAACCTTGCCGAAGATGGCGTGGCAACTAAACTTTCTCCTGGCAAGATTAAATTAAACGCACGTGTGCAAGTTGTATTTTCATTAAACTAATATAAAAAAAGCAGCATTTCTGTCAGTTCAGGCAGAGATGCTGTTTTTTATGGTGCTTATACTGCTAAAAATATGGCAAAAAGCGAACATATGTGTTATTATATTTATATAAAACTGTTGGAGTGATAATATGCTGCGCTGGATAATGCATGTCGATATGGATGCTTTTTTTGCATCGGTAGAACAACTTGATAACCCGAGCCTGAAAGGGCTGCCTGTAATTGTAGGCGGTTTAAGCGGCAGGGGTGTGGTTTCTACCTGTTCTTACGAAGCGCGTAAGTTTGGCGTGCATTCTGCCATGCCGATGCATATGGCCAAGCGCCTGTGCCCGCAGGGCATTTACATTCAGGGGAGAATGCGGCGTTATAAAGAAATTTCTGATGGAATAATGGAAATTTTCCGCAGTTTTTCGCCGTTGGTGGAGCAGCTTTCTGTTGATGAGGCATTTTTGGATGTAACCGGTATGGAAGGTTTGTACCCTGATGTTGTGGCATTGGGCAAAGCTGTAAAAAGCAAAATTTATGAGCAAACAGGCTTGCGTGCTTCCGTTGGCATTGCACCCAATAAATTTTTGGCGAAACTTGCCTCCGATTTGGACAAACCGGACGGATTGGTATTAATAAAGCATGAAACAGCGGCTGCCTTTATTGCGCCTATGCCGGTGCGTAAAATTTTTGGTATTGGCAAATCGGCAGAAGCAATGCTTTTGCAGTACGGTATTGATACAATCGGCAAAATCGCCGCCGCCGATATAAGTATTCTGCAAAAAGTATTCGGCATTAATGCACAGGCTGTACATAACCTGGCATGCGGCATAGATAACAGGCCGGTTGTAAACGAAACCGAAGCCAAGTCAATAGGCAAAGAACATACTTATGATAAAGATTTGTATGAAGAAGCAGATTTGAAAAAGGCTGTGCGCTATTTATGCGGCGAAACCGGCTGGCGGTTAAGAAAGCGCAAATTAATCGGGTATACGGTAACTTTAAAAGTTAAATTCAGCTCTTTTAAAACAATTACCCGCAGCATAACATCAGAACTGCCGGTAGCATATGACGAAGAAATTTATGCGCTGGCACTCAAACTTATGCAGCAGGTAAGATTTTCGGAAGGTGTGCGGCTGCTTGGCGTAAGCATTTCGCATTTAGAAAGCGAAGACGCAGCGCCGGTTTTGAATTTTAATGAAAACGAAAAAATAAAAAAACGCAATATGGCCGTTGATTTTTTAAAAAATAAGTTCGGCGAAAGCATTATAAAACGCGGATAGGGTAAAAAAATAAAGCCTGCAAGCTTTTGCAGGCTTTAATATACGGAGAAATTACTCCATAGCATTGACTTTTTTTGCAAGTCTGGATTTTCTGCGGTTTGCAGCGTTTTTGTGGATAATACCTTTACGTGCTGCTTTATCAATTAAACCGGATGCAGTTACATAAGTAGCTTTTGCATCTTCTTGAGTACCGGTTTCGGTTAAAGCAACTACTTTACGGGCAATGTTACGGATAGCAGCCTTTACAGGTGCATTTTTTGCACGGCGTTCTGCATCAGTTTTTACGCTACGAATGGAAGATTTAATGTTCGGCAACGAATTCACCTCCTACCATCAATTACCTTTACCAAGTAATTTTACCACAAAGTAAGGCACTGCGCAAGGATTTTTTATTATAAATCTTGCGGCAGCAATATTTTTTACAGGACGGCGTAAAGTTCATGTACTTGCAGGCACTGCGCTATAAATGATATAATAATAAGTCAGATAAGTTTTTTATAAGGAGAACGCAATGGATCAGCAACATATACGCAATTTTTCTATTATTGCCCATATCGACCATGGTAAATCTACTCTGGCCGATCGTTTGATTGAATATACCGGCACATTAACCAAGCGCGAAATGGAAGAACAAATTCTTGATTCCATGGATTTGGAGCGTGAACGCGGCATTACCATTAAAGCGCAGGCTGTGCGCAGCATTTATACGGCACGCGACGGGCAGGAGTATATGCTTAATTTTATTGATACTCCGGGCCATGTCGATTTTACTTATGAAGTATCGCGCGCGCTGGCTGCCTGCGAAGGCGCACTGCTGGTTATTGATGCTACGCAGGGCATTGAAGCGCAGACTCTTGCCAATGTTTACCTGGCTTTGGATAATGATTTGGAAATTATTCCCGTTATTAATAAAATTGACCTGCCGAGTGCAGACCCTGAACGCGTAAAGCATGAAATTGAAGATGTTATCGGCATTGACGCATCCGAAGCCGTGCTTACAAGCGCTAAAACCGGCATTGGCATAGAAGATGTTTTGGAAGCGATTGTAGCAAAGATTCCGGCTCCGGAAGGCGATGCGGAGAAGCCTTTAAAAGCGCTGGTGTTCGATTCCAAATTTGATGCTTATAAAGGTGTTGTGCTTTATTTCCGCGTGATAGACGGCCGCGTAAGAAAAGGCATGAAAATACGCATGATGGCAACCGGAGCTGAATTTGAAGTAACGGAAGTCGGCGTATTTAAGCCTAACCCGGTAATTGTTGATGAACTTGATGCCGGGCAGGTAGGCTTTTTGGCAGCCGCTATTAAAAACGTTAAGGATGCGCGCGTTGGCGATACCATTACCGACGCCAATAATCCCGCAGATGAAGCTCTGCCCGGTTACCGCAAGGCCACGCCTATGGTTTACTGCGGCCTCTACCCGGTAGAAAATTCCGATTACGACAATCTGCGCGACGCGCTGGAAAAATTGCAGCTTAACGATGCTTCGCTGGTGTTTGAGCCGGAAACTTCCGTTGCGTTGGGCTTTGGTTTCCGCTGCGGCTTTTTGGGCCTTTTGCATATGGATGTTATTAAAGAACGTTTGGAGCGCGAATATAATTTGGCGCTTATTACCACGGCACCTAACGTAATTTATGAAGTTTTCCGCACCAACGGCGATGTGGAGCTGGTTGACAACCCGTCTAACTTCCCCGACCCGACGGTTATAGACCATGTTGAAGAACCTTATGTAAATGCTACCATTATTGTGCCGAAAGATTATGTAGGCGCCGTTATGGAGCTTTCGCAGGAAAAACGTGGCGAATACGAAAATATGACATATCTTGACGAAACACGAGTTATGATTCATTATGCACTGCCGCTGAGTGAAATTATTTTTGATTATTTTGACCGCTTGAAATCGGCAACGCGCGGCTATGCTTCGCTTGATTATGAACTTGCCGGTTACCGTGCTTCTGATTTGGTGAAGGTTGATATTTTGCTGAACGGTGACCCGGTTGACGCCTTGAGCGCTATTGTACACCGTGAAAAAGCCACGGTGCGCGGCAGGCAGCTTGTTGAAAAGCTGCGCAGCTTAATTCCGCGCCAGATGTTTGAAATACCTGTGCAGGCCGCTATCGGCAACAAAATTATTGCCCGCGAAAACGTGCGAGCTTTGCGCAAGGATGTTTTGGCAAAATGCTATGGCGGCGATATAAGCCGTAAACGCAAACTTTTGGAAAAACAAAAAGAAGGCAAAAAACGCATGAAACAGGTTGGCAGCGTGGAACTGCCGCAGGAAGCCTTTATGGCAATTTTAAAAATGGATTAAAAAATACGCAGAAGCCTTAATCGGTTTCTGCGTATTTTTGTAACTGCTTGTTTTAATCGTCAATTTTAATTTTGCCTTTTTGGTTTTCGTAGTCGTCAACAACCCATTTTAAAATCTGTTCAATTTCCTTGTTGACGCTGCGGCCGTTGTTTTCGGCAATTACTTTCATTTTTTTCATTATAACGGGGTGAATGCGCAGGCTGAAACGCGCCGGTTCCATAATAACAACTCCTTTATTTATGACATCAATAATATATTAAATTGATTTGTTATGATGCCATTATATAAAATTTGCAAAATTTTTGCAAGTTGGCATTAAGATTTTTCGTCTGCATTGTAAAGATGTGATAAAATAAAAATAATGTTATTTTTTGGAGGTAAATTTATGAAACTTGAAGTTAATAAAGTTTACAGCGGCTTTATTGTAAAGCATGCTGAATATGTTGAAGAAGTACAAAGCGAAGCATATTTAATGGAACACAAAAAAAGCGGTGCAAGGCTTTTGTATCTTGGCAACAGCGACGATAATAAAGTGTTTTCCATCAGTTTCCGCACGCCGCCTTATGATGATACCGGCGTGCCGCATATTCTGGAACATTCTTCGCTGTGCGGTTCGCGAAAATATCATTTAAAAGAGCCTTTTGTAGAACTTGTTAAAGGCTCCATGAATACGTTTTTAAATGCAATGACATATCTGGATAAAACAATGTATCCGGTTGCCAGCCGCAATGATAAAGATTTTAAAAACTTAATGGATGTCTATCTGGACGCGGTATTTTATCCTTTGATTTATGAAAACCCTTATACGCTTATGCAGGAAGGCTGGCATTACGAAATTGCCGGTAAAGAAGGCGAACTTGCGTATAACGGCGTTGTTTACAACGAAATGAAGGGCGTATATTCTTCGGCGGACGCTATTGCCGAAAACGAAGTTATGCGTGCTTTGTTCCCGGACAGCCCGTACCGCTACGAATCCGGCGGCTATCCGGCAGCAATACCGCAGCTGACGCAGGAAGCGTTTGAAAACTTCCACCGCACCTATTACAGCCCGGAGAACTCCTTTATTTATCTGTACGGCGATATGGATATTGAAAAAACGCTGGAATATCTTGACGGTGAGTATTTATCGGCTTTTGAAAAAAGCGGCAGCGTTAATTCAGCCATTCCCTTACAGCAGCCGTTTGCCAAAACAAAAGAGGTAAAAGCCTTTTATCCTGCCGGGGCAGATGAAGACCTGGCAGCTAAAACCTACCATGAACTTGATATTGTGTGCGGCGATGCACGCGACGCTAAAACTTCGCTGGCGCTGCGCCTTTTGGAAACAGTGCTTTTGGAGGGCAACAGTGCGCCGCTGCGCCTTGCTCTGCTGGAAAGCGGCATTTGCACGGATGCTTACGGGCAATATACCGGCAGTTTGCGCCAGCCCGTTTTTGCGGTTAAAGTTTCCGGTTCGGAAGAAGACAAGCGTGATGAATTTATAAGCATTGTTTACCGCACACTGCAAAAACTTACCATTGAAGGCTTAGATAAAGAACTTTTGGAAGCCTGCCTTAACATGCTGGAATTTAAACTGCGCGAGGCAGATTTCGGCGCTTATCCGAAAGGGCTTATTTACGGCATTGGTGTTATGGATACCTGGCTTTATGATGGTGACCCTTTAGACGGACTGCGTTATAATAAACTGCTGGCAGAGCTGCGCGAAGGCATAAAAACAAATTATTATGAACAGTTAATTGAAAATTATCTGCTTGATAATACACACAAGGTTTTGCTTACGCTGATGCCTAAAAAAGGCATGGAAGAAGCAGAGCAGGCAGAACTTGCAGAAAAAATGCAGCAGATAAAAGCCGGAATGAGTGAAAAAGAAATTGAAGAAGCCGTTGAACATTGCCGCATTTTGCATGAACGACAGGCAGCACCCGACAGCCAGGAGGCTTTGGCAAGCATACCTTTGCTTGAGAGAAGTGATATACGCCGCGAAGCGGAAAAACTTGAAGGCGAACTTACAACAGAGGGCAGCAATGAATTTTTGTATGTACCTGCCTTTACAAACAAAATAGCTTATTTAAACTGGTATTTTGATATGAGCGGCATTGACGGCAGCCTGCTGCCTTATTGCTACCTGCTGAGCGATATGCTGGGCAAGGTTGACGCCGGTAAATATACTTATCAGCAGCTTTCCACGCTGGGAATTAAATATACCGGCGGCGTAACCTTTCAGGTACACGCTTATTCCGCGGCAGAAAGCGTAAATGACTACACCGTTAAATTTACGGTTACCGCCAAAGCGCTTGTACATAATTTAACCCATATGTTTGATATTCTGCGTGCCATTGCGCTTGAAAGCCGTTTTGACAGCGTTAAGCGCCTGCGTGAAGTACTGGCGGAGGTTAAAAGCGACTGGGACAGCAACTTCTTCAGCCGCGGGCAGACTGTGGCATGCGCACGCTTAAATTCGTATTATTCTCCGGCAGCAAGGGTTAATGAACAGGATTACTATTCCTATTACGAATTTTTAAAAGATTTAACCGAGCATTTTGATGAACGTGCCGGTGAAACCCTGCAAAAATTAAGCAGCCTTTTAGGCGTATTTTTTGAAAACAGCAAGTATCTGCTTGCTTACAGCTGCGAAGAAGAAGATAAAGCGCAGGTTTTGGCAATGGCAAAAGAATTTGCAGCTTTGCTGCCGCAGTCTGAAGCAGCAGGCAGTGCCGTAAAACCGCTTGCCGCACCGGGGCTTAACGAAGGTATTATGACGCCGGGTAAAGTTCAGTATGTTGCAGCCGGCGGCGATTTCCGCAAAGCGGGCCATAAGTTTACCGGTTCAATGAAAGTTTTGGAAACAATTTTGCGTTATGAATATTTATGGACCAAGATACGTATTCAGGGCGGCGCTTACGGTGCATCTGCCGTATTTGACCGCAACGGCAGCATGTATTTTGCCTCTTACCGCGACCCGAAACTTGCCGAATCGCTGGAAGCTTACCGCGGTTTGCCGGGCTGGCTGGAACAGCTTGATTTGCCTGAACGTGAGCTTACCAAATATATTATTGGTACCATCAGCGCGGCAGACGTGCCTTTAACAAATTCCATGCGCCTTTCGCAGACGGCACTTGCCCATATTAAAGGCGTGCCGCAGGAAATGCGCCAGAAAACACGCGATGAAATACTTAATTTAACTAATGATGATTTACGCAGCCTTGCTCAGGTAGTGCGCGATACATTGAGCGACAACTATATTTGCGTCGTTGGCGGCAGCAGCGCCGTTGAAGCCAATAAAGAAATTTTTAATTCGGTTAAACATATTTAATGCAATATGATTATCAGCGTAAGCCGCAGAACAGACATACCGGCATTTTATGCAGAGTGGTTTTATAACCGCCTGCGTGCCGGTTATGTGCTGGTGCGCAACCCCATGAATGTGCATAGTGTAAGTAAAGTAGCTTTATCGCCGGAGGTAGTGGATGCTTTTGTATTTTGGACGAAAAATCCGCTGCCGCTGATGAAGCGCCTTGATGAACTGGCGGAGTATCCGTATTATTTTCAGTTTACTTTAACGGGTTACGGAAAAGACATAGAACCGGGTCTGCCCGATAAAAAGCAGGCTTTGCTGCCTGCATTTAAAGAATTGGCGGCAAAAACAGGCAGACAGCGTGTTATCTGGCGGTATGACCCTATATTTTTCAGCAGCAGATACAGCGCGGAATATCATTTAGAGTGCTTTGAAGCGTTGGCGGCAGAGTTAAGCGATAGTACCGAGCGTTGTGTTATCAGCTTTATGGATGAGTACCGCAATACAAAACGCAACGCGCAAAAACTGGGTGCCGTTAATTACAGCAGCGAGGAAATTTATGCTTTTGCTGCATACCTTGCCAAAATTGCTGACAAATACGGGTTAAAACTGCAAACCTGTGCCGAAATGGCAGATTTTACGGAGCTTGGTATTACGGCATCGGCATGTATAGATAAGGACTTAATTGAAAATATCGGCGGGTTTAAACTGGAAGCAGGAAAAGATAAAAATCAGCGGCAGGAGTGCTGCTGCGCCGCCAGCATAGATATAGGCGCTTACAATACCTGCCCCGGCGGCTGCCTGTATTGTTATGCCAATTATAATGCCGGTATGGTGAAAATAAATTGTGCCGCGCATGACAAAACAAGCCCGTTGCTGTTTGGCAAATTATCGCCGCAGGATGTTGTAACAGAACGGAAAATGAAAAGCTGCCGAATTAGTGATGGTGGATTGTTTTTATAAGGCAATTAATAAAAACTGTTAAATTTATTGTAAAATATCTATTGTAAAATTTTAAATAATTAACACTATATTTTCGCAAACTAAAAACGCATTCTTAAAACTCTAAGGCTTTGAGAATGCGTTTTCTTTATCATTTCAATATTTCCAAATTGTTTTCATCAAGCAAAATGTTTACAGCATCTAAATCTTTACCGTGTTCAATGGCGTAAAAAATAAGGCCATCGCGTCTGTCGCGTACATAAAGCGGCCGTTCGCCGGCGTATTTTAGTAAGTTCTGCGTTTCAGTAAGGTTGGCTTTAGCAGCAAGTGCCAAAATAATAAGTTTGTCGCGCCCCGGATTTTTGTTTCCGTTTAAAATATGATAGACGTAAGTTCTTTCAAGATTTGTCTTTTTTACAAAATCAGCTTTATTTGTTATGCCCTTTAAATCAAGCAAATAATTTAAATAATCAACAGCTGACGGGAACTTAATTTCGGATGTATTTTTATTGTAAAATTCATCATATGATTGTGCCTGCGTAAGTTCAGACTGTAAATCTTCGGTTGATTTTTCCATAATACACCTCTGAAAAATTCTATGCTATAATATTATATAACAAATTCATGGTCGGAGTAAAATGAGTATTACAGCTGAATTTATTGAAACTAATTTTAAAAGAATATCGGTATTGAAAGAAAATGCAAATGGCCGGACAGAACTGGTGGCAGACACTACGGGTGCCGTTTATATCCGCAAAATTATTGCACGTACCGGTTTGCCGTATAAAAAGCTGGCGCAGATAAAATGCGCGCATATACCTGAAATTTATTATTGTTCGGAAGCATATGGCAAAACTTATGTAATAGAAGAATTTATCAGCGGTGAAAATTTAGCGGCAGAGCTTGAACAAGGCAAAAAATTTACAGCAGAGCAGGTTCGTAATATTGCTTTGCAGATTTGCGAGGCACTGATCGTACTTCACGGATATGGCATATTGCACCGCGATATTAAACCTGGCAACATAATTGTGCAGGGCAGCAGCGTTTGGCTGATTGATTTTGGAGCAGCAAAAGCTGAAGGCAGCACTAAAGAACATGATACTGTTATTTTAGGTACGCCTGGTTTTGCTCCGCCGGAACAATATGGTTTTACAACGACGGACGCGCGCAGTGATATTTATGCTTTGGGAAAAACTATGGAAATTCTTTGCGGAAGTTCTCATAATGCAAAGCTTTGCAAAATAATTGCAGGCTGTACTGTCTTCGACCCGCAAAAACGCATAGCTTCTGCCGCAGAATTAAAAAAGCGGCTGCTTAAAAATAACAGCGGCAAAAAGAAATTTATTTTCATAATTTTAGCAATGGTTATTGCGTGCAGCGGAATATATTTTTTGTTTAACCGGCATGTGCAACAAGAAGCTATACCGCCCGGCGCAGAACAAACGGCTGAAGAAAAAGTACAACCTGAAGATGCGCCGCAGGAAAAACCAAGCGAACAAAAAACAGAGATTGAGCAGCCGGTGCAAAAGCCGAAAGCTGCTTTGCCACAAGAAAAAAATCAACGCGCAGCAGCAAACAACATAACACTGAACGCCAATAATTTAGTGTTTGCGGTAAATACAAATCCGCTTAACGAAACGGCACGTAAACAAGGTGCGCAGCAAGGACTAATGTTATTACAGCCGGAAAAATATCCTGTTTTTACAGTACAAAATAACAGCGAACAGGTAATGGAAAACCCGACAGTGAAAATAAAGTTTAACGGTATTTGTGCAGTTGGAAATAATTTTGCAGCAAAAGCGTGGGGAGGCAGAACGCTTAACTGGCAGCTTACAAAAAATGCTGCAGGCTATGCCGATGAGGTAAGAATTTTGCTAACAGGCACGATACCTGCCGGAGATTATTTTGAGTTTCCGTTGACAGGCGCAATAGCTGAATATTATCAAACAGGCAGTGAGCCGGCAGTTGAAGTTACAGTAAGCGGCGATAATATAACACCTATAACGAAGAACTATAATATAAAAATAGACTAAAATTTTAGCGCAGATTTACGGTCTGCGCTATTTTTGTGTCCTGATGGGACACCGATTAAAATTTAATTTAGTTTAAAATAAGAACTGTAAAGTACTAAAAATAAAATTGCAGGCGCCTTTGCATAAACTATTAAAGCTAAATTTAAAACCATAAGTGCAAGAAGCATTTTTATATAAATGTCATAATTATTTATATAGCGACAGGTTGGTGATTAAATGGGCGATGAACGCGAGCGGTATATTAAAATCGGTGCCAAAATAAAATTTTACAGGCAGCTTAAAAAGATTGGGCAAACAGAACTTGCAGGAAAAGTAGGCATAACCTCGCAGTATTTAAGCAAAATAGAATGCGGAAAGCAAATGCCAAGCTTGCAGGTGCTTTTACTGATTGCAGAAAAGCTGGAAATTGACGCAGCGGTACTGATTAGCGATAGTGTTGTGTAAGTGCTGAAAAAGATGATTTTGCATATTATAAACTTTAAATGTAGAAAATATAGCACAATTTATCAAAATATAGAACGGCACGCAGGTTATTTTTACGGCATAATATTAATAGATAATTGTAAAAAGGTGAAATATTATGTTTGCAATGGAATATAAACGTATAGGACTTAATATCCTTTATCATAGGCGCAGTAAAGGGTGGACACAAGAAATGTTGGCAAATAAATCCGGCGTGTCACGTTCAAGAATATCTGATATAGAACGTGGCAAAGAAGCTTTTAAAATAGATTCGCTAATGATGTTGGCAAAAGCGCTGGAAATAGATTATAGAGAATTATTAAAATAGTTTAAGGAGAGTGTACAACTATGAAGAAAAAATTTTTGATTTTTATTTCTTTTATTGTTGCTTTATTTATTTTTGGTTGTTCATCAGTAGAGAACGTACTTACCGATGATAGTAATGACGAAAAAATGAAGATAACTCAAGAAGAAATCATAAATGTAAAAAAATCAACTAATCCTAAAATATATCAAGAAATTATGAATAAATATCATGGAACTGATGACAAGGATATGGTAATTTACTATAATAAAATTTTATCTTTAAATGAAGAATATTATAAAAATAAATGTTTTGTTGAATATGATAATCCTCGTATAACTGAAAGACTATATTCTGGTGATATAAAAAGTGATATTAATAAAGCCGTATCAAAAATGTCGTTTAAAGTTGAACAAGATGATATGTCGTTATATAACGGTTGTGATTATAAGTTTAAAGTAGAAAATTTTAAAGATTCACCTTATGATATAGAGCCAAGTGTATTTTTTATTGTAAGAGATAAATTGACTAAAAAGCCAGTGGATTGTGGAAGAATAGATTTTGATATGCTAAAACCAGGAGAATCGGACGAAAAGGAAATTACGTTGCCAGTAGGAGAATTAGAATTAGTACCAAATACAGCAGCTTTATTGCCTAAAAAACTTATTGAAACAGGTTTGATTTTTGATACAGATATTTTAGAAGATTATCCAAGTAAACAATTTGCAAATAAGAAAGTTCCACATATATATAGCGGTAAAGTTATAAATGATAATACTCCTAAAATTTCTTTACAAAAAGATACTGTTAGAAAAGATGTGTTTGCTAAAGATACCAAAGTGGTAGTTTTGTTTTTAGATAAAAATAATAGATATATGGTATCTGATTGTATTGGTGGTTATGCCTATGTTGATAAAAATGACGTTATTCTTGATAATGGACAAGAATTAAAGTTTAATCCGTTAGATTTGGGTATTATTGATTTATTAAATGCAGTTTTATGAAAGTATTAATTTAAGAGGTGCTATATGAGTAAAGTATTTAAAATTGGAGATAGCTTAATTGAATTTAGTGGCGATATAGATGCTTATAATGCAATTTGGAAGGAACTTTTGTTGAAAGCGCAGTATGAAATTACAGCTTTTAAAAAATTTTATGATGATGCTATTGATATAGATGAAGTAATAAAAAGTGGATATACAAGAGGTATAGTGGCAATAGATAATGTATTTTTATCTTTTGGAAATTTATTTATAAAAAATGGTTGCTTTGATTTTAGTGCTGAATATTTAAGAAATAATGATAAATTTCATTCCATTATACAGCCGTTTGAAGAAGCTTATAATGACATAGAGAAAAAAGTAAATTCTTTAGACGATTACGAAAAAATGAAAGCATTAGAACGTGAAATGGCAAAAGAACATCGTTATAAAATACGAGGTGGCGGTTTTGGTTTGGCTGGTGCTGCTAAAGGGATTATACAAGCAGAAGCAATTAACTTAACAACTGGTTTAGTGTATTCTGGATTTAACTTAATAGGTAATCTTTTTACAAGTATGTCAGTAACTGAAACAAAAAATGATTTGTATCAAAAGAGCAAAGATTACTTATGTATGTGTTTATATAAAAGTATGGTTGCTATTATGGATGTATTAGTTGAAGAATTAAAATTAGGGCTTGCTTTTGAACCAGATAAAGCTGAGAAGATTATTAATAATATTGAAAATAATGTTATACAAGGAGATTTAATAAAGGCGGCTTTGAATGAAGCAATAAAACAAAATCCTTATAATGATAGGATTTATACTAAGTATTGCTTATATTACAACGAGTTTGAAGAAGATATTGTAGAAATAGCAAGTTTTTTTGGCATTAATTTAAGTAATTATATTATTAGTTTGCATGAATATAATAATTATTATTTTAAGAATATTTGGCTTGCTTATGCAGCGAAAAATTTTCAAGAAGAACTTAATAAAGATTTTAATAAAATGTATCGATACGATTTTAGCCAAAAAATGTATGATAACAATTTTTGGATTACTTGTACCAATCAAGAGTTATTGAAATATATTATAAATGCTTATCAGAATTTGAAGAATAGATTTAAAAATGAAAATATCGAAAATGATAAAAATGCTATTGAACTAAAAAAATTGGCTAATATATCTAATTTTGACGAATTACATGACTATTTTGATAAAAATATAAATTATTTTAAGGGAAAATTAGATTTATTGTTAAATACTGGTTGTTGTGTAAAAAGTTATAATTCTGATGAGTTTAGAAAAGCACTATTTGATTTACTTGATAAATATGAAATTGGTAAAAAAGACAGAAATATTTATTTAGGAAATTATATAAGAGAAGAACATATTTGTGAAGCTGAACAGATATTTGGTGAAGAAGTAAAAAGGTATGATGTCTACATTTTTATTAAAGCTAGAAATTACTATGGTAGCAAAGATAATATTTTTTTATTTACTTCTAACGGAGCGTATTTTGGCAACAATGAAGGACAAAAATTCATTGAATTTGGCGATATAAATGAAGTAAAAGTACAAGATAATATTTTTAGTAATTATGATTCTTTTTGGATAACATCTAAAAGTAATCCTGAAAATTTAATTTCTATTGATGATGAATATATATATTGTATTTCTGAAAAAGGAAATAATATATATATTAAGGCTGAGTATATTGTTAAAATAATTAATGATATTTTGACAATATATAAAAATGATAAATATATAAAAAGTGTCAATAAAGCACATCAAGAACAATCTGAAAAAAACAATAATATAGTTGAAGAAAACAATAGCATAGAGTTTGACTTACTTGCTTTTATTGAAAATAAGTATAAATTTTTAGAAGATGAAGAGGAAATATTTATTGGTAAAAATATTCCTGAAGATTTGTTAAATAAAGTTATTGATGATTATGCCATTCCATCAGTAAATGAAAAACCATATTTGTTAATTCATTCAACAAAGTACAATACATTTAAATCAATGTTACTTTGTAGTGATGGATTGCATATTGGACAATACGAATTATTTAAATTAAAAAGTGATTCGATAATTCATATTGGCATACAAGATTTAGAACAATATGGTGTAAAATACGATGAAGGTTTGCTTAACGATACTATTTGTTATAGAGATAGAGAGATATATAGAGATATTTCTCTTAAAAAAGTTATGAGTTCGTTAGCAAATTTAATTAATGCGTTAATTCCTATTGCATATTTTGAAAACTTTAAAAATAAATCATTTTATGAAGGCATATATTGTGCAATTGTGGGTGACTTATATAAAAAAGGCAAGGGAACAAAACCTGATTTAGAAAAAGCTGCATATTCTTATTTCAAAGGAATACTTTTATTTAATGATGAGTGGTGTTTATATGAATTTGGACATTTATATTTTGATGGTTTGTTTTTTAAAAAAGACATAAAGAAAGCTAAATATTGGTTTATGAGAGCTGCTGATGTGGCGTTATCAAAAGGGGAAACCGAAAATGAAGGCGTTTTAAAAAATATAAAAAATAGGCAATCAGAATTAGAAAAAGTAGAACCGGTGACAGAAATAGAAGCTTTTACTGGAGATGAATTAAATAATAAAGATTTTCAAAAAATTATTGATGAAGTGAGAATTAGGAGAAAGAACGAAGAAGATTATTACTTGACTTTAAACAATATAAACGAATCTAAAAAATTAGCCGAAAAATACCATTCTAATAATATAACTTGGCATTGGTATTTTTATCCGGAAATTCCACCTGAAAATATAAAAATGTATCTTAACGAATATACATTGGGAAGATTTTTAAAATATGATGACATTTTAGCTGTATTAATGGTTGATAATGCAAGGATACCAGTTATTTTAATAACAAAATGGGGTGTAAAGTCATGTGCTAGAGCCAAATGCTTATTTTGCTATTTAGATAAAATTGTTTTGAAAAACAATTCAATTTATGTTAATGAGCAAGTGCTTTTAAAGGTCAAAAATGATGAACTTTTAATGAAAAATTTTGATATTTTGACACATATGTTTAACGGTGAATATGCTTTTGATAACATATTGGAAGAAAAAAAGTTTATGGGAATTAATGTGTTCCTAAAAGAGATAACATTAACTGATAATGAAATATTGTCGTATGTAAATGCTTATAAAAAAATTTTAAATAATGGATTCTATTGGATTAATGAGTTCCCAGAGAAAAAATTAAAAAATGTTTTAAATACTTATGCTAACGGTTTTTCAAAAGATAGTATTATTATACTTTATGATGATACGATATTAGGTAGTGCAAAAGAGGGATTTATTGTACATAAATTCGGATTGAAAAATAGTAAAGGCATTGATATTCTTTTTTCGAATATAAAGAAGATAGAACCATCTTTCAAAGAGTTAAATATAATTTTAAAAGATAATACTAAAATTTTATTTTGGGAATTCTTTGAAGAAAAAGAGTGCCTGTGGTTTACTGTTTTGCTTGGTGCATTATTATCTGGTGAATATCTTTATAATTATGAAAGTATTTATCCTAAATGTGATGCAATTGAATTTAATATTATTAAGAAAAATTTAAATTAGGAGGCAATAAAAATGGAATGGTTAGTTTGGTTGGGATTAGAAGTTGGAGCATATAAAACAGGCATAACTGGGTTTCTATCATCTATTGTTAATGGTTTTTTTGAAGGCGTTTTTGGGATATTTTTTATAGCGTATGAACACAGTATTTATGCATTAATAGCATCAATAATAGTTGTAGCACTTATAAGTGGTGCTCTTGAAAAAAATAAAAAATTACAAAGTTTATTTATATTGAGCGTATTAATTAGTGGATGTTTTTTAAAAGATCATTATGTGTGGGGAATTATGGGTATAATATGTGTAATTCAAGAATTGTTAAAAAAGGAAGAAAAGTAAAAGTTTATAAATTGTATAGGAGGATAACATAATGAAAAAATTAATTATGACTCTTTTATTAGTATTTACTTTTTCTGGTACTGTTTTTGCTGAATTTCCAAAATATTTGTATGATAATCCAGATAATGTTTTTATAGGAGAAGTCAATGGTGTGGCTATTTATGTTATTAAAAGTAGAGCGATAGATGGTTCTGAAGGTTCTGGTTTTCGGTTGAAGAGTTTAGATATTTTAGGAGGAAATTGTTTTATAGTAAAATTTTATGAAAAGAATGGAAAAATGAGAAAAAATGTTCAAGTAATACCTGGAGTCTTTTCTTATCAAATTAAAGATGGAAATAAAAAAATGTATGCTGATGACATAAAAAGAGGACATTATTTAAAACCTGTTCCAGAAAATGATGTTGATAAAATATTTTTACTATTTGGAGAGGCCGTATATCGCATTAAAAGAAATAAACCTTTTTACGAAACAATAAAAATGCCATATGAATTATAATATTATTAAATAAAAATATCATTTATTTTAAAAAGTGGTGTAATTATTCTAAACTTTATTAAGTTGTTTGAGCTTTAAATCTGCAAAAGCTATAAATAAGCAATTATACTTGATTTGTTTAAAATATTTATACTAAAGAAAATACTTCTAATAATACAATAATTTAGTTCGTAGGATACATACATCATGTAAAATTGGAGGAGTTTTTTTGAATAATAAAAAATGATTAGTGCGCATATAATAAAAGTGCAAATTTCATATAATATTTGTAATTAAGTACAGGATATTCTAAATATATAGAGTCTTGATTCCGGTATATAGAAATAATAGTAAGAATATTTTGCGAAAGAAATCGGGTACACTAATACCGTTCATTTTGGGTTTTATTATTTGTACAGTGATGTTTTATTCAAGCCTTACTATTAATATCAGAAGATGCCATGACCTTGATAAATCGGGCTTATACATTTTTGCAACACTTTTAATTATACCTGCATTTAAATTAGTGTTTGTTAAAGGTACAACCGGCCCCAATAAATACGGACCGGACCCGCTTGCAGGCAAATATTGATAATTGGGTGTTAAAACATGGACGAACAAAAATACATCTGCCCAAGCTGCGGCGGATTAGTAGATTACGGCAGCAAGTTTTGCCCGCACTGCCGTTATGAATTTGGCGAATGGGCGGCACAGGCTGACGCAAATCAAAACAGCCTGCCCAGCGGCGATAGCGCTGATAACGGCAATGCCGAGCCGGAAGATAAAACGCCAAAAACATCGCCAATTTCTTTAATAGCAGTAGTTGCCGTGATTGTGGCGGCAATCGGCGGCGCTGTTTACTGGTTTATGAACAGTGACGATACAGAAAAAATAGTTGCCGAAGCTATTAAAACAGGCAACATGGCGCCGGTTTTTGAACTTTACAGAAGTGCACCGGACGCAGATAAACCGCAGGTTGCTTATAATATTGCCGACGCCGCTTTTGAAATTACATTAAAAGAAGTGGCCGGCAATGATAACAGGAAATTTTTGCAAACGCTGTACGAAGCAGTAAACAACGATAAAAATGCCAATCTGCATATCGAAGCAGGCGGCAGGGATGAATATATGTCGCCGTTTATAGCGCTGGTAAAATACGCTTATGTACAGTCAACATTAGAAAAAATGGTTAATGAAACCAAAACGGATATTGAAGATTATCTGCCTGCTAACAAAGGCATTAATGCCGATACATTAAATCCGCGCAAAGTTAAAAATATTTACGCCTGGGTCGATCATCCCCTCGACGGTGGCTATGTGCTTTACGGAACGCAGCAGTTATTTTTTGAAACCTTTCCTAATTACAGAAATTGCCTGGGCGTTTTATATCTGCCTAATGGCAGCGATGGCAGTGAGCTGCCCGGATATGCTTACAACACAGACGTGCTGCAAATAGGCACAACCACGCTTACCTGGAAAAACGGCAGAGAGCAGGACGTGCCGGAATATTTGCTGATATACCCGCAGTTTAAAGAATTGCTGTGGAAAAATAACGCGCTGAAAGACGTATACAAGCCGTTAGACCGGGTACAGCAGGATTTAAAAACAATGCACGAAAACCTTGGCATTATTAAAAAGCACTATAAAAACGCAACGCCCAACCTTAATTTTGACGGCTTAAACTTTAATTCTACCGAAGATGAATTTTACAGCAAAGCACCGCTTCAATCGCAAAAAGGCAAGGGCACAATACATATTAGCAACGTGTTTGCCAACGGCGTAGTGGTTGATTTTATGCCGTATTTTAATTACCAGGTGCAGGATAGCGTAAGCGTAATTGAAAGTTTTGCAGGCAGTTTTAGCAATGGCATAAAAATCGGCGACAGCCAAAACCAGGTTGCACAAAAAATGCAGCCTTACTACCAACTTTCGGCGCAGCCCGATTGGCTTAATTACTTAATGCCCAACGGGCAGATATACAGCTTTGGCTTTGATGATGGCAAACTTTACAAAGTAAACGTGCGCGAAGCACCGGACTGGAAAAACTGAATAACTTCATTTATAGGCAGCTTCACAGCAGGCTGCCTTTTGTTTACCTTAACGAAACTCCAACACAAACTATATACCTAAAAATACAGTCTATAAGTGCAAAATAAAAAATTAAAAATATGAGAAAATAAAATATAGGGAGTGTGAGGATAGCCGTGTTTGCAATGCGATATAAAATGATAGGTTTGAAAATTGCATATTACAGAAAAATGCGCGGCTATACTCAGGGGCAGCTTGCAGGTAAAATCGGTATCAGTACAACATATTTAGGACAGATAGAACGCGGAAATAACGGTAAAAGCTATTCGCTCGAAACTCTGCTTTCGATTGCCGTAGGGCTTGATATAGATGTAAATTTACTTTTAAGCAGCAGCGAAAATATTTAATTATGTTTAAAGAAGGTAATTTGCTGTAATTTATAGAATTATATAAAATCTGCACTTCTGCTTTAAAATTAAAGCAGTTTTTGATTAAAATAAATTACACATAGCCACAATGCTGGCCAGATAGTTTTGTAATATATAATATATAAAACTATCTGTGGAAGGTAATTATTATGACTACGGAACAAATAGACTTAAAAATAGCTAAAGACCGCCTGCTTGCTATGTATGCACAGCTTGCTGAAGGCAAGCCATTGTATAAAGCGCGCGAAGCAGTAAAATATAACTGCTCACTGCGTTCAATACAGCGTGACATAGAGGATTTGCGGTCTTTTTTTGCTGACAGAAGCGAAACTACCGGCGTAGTTCAGGAACTTATCTACGACAGAAAGCTTAATGCCTACCGTCTTGTGCCTCCGCTGCGGAATTTACTGACCAACGAAGAAACTTTTGCCGTGCTGAAAGTTTTGCTTGAAAGCCGCTCGCTGACAAAGACTGAATTATTCCCGATACTGGAAAAACTTATAAGCTGCTGCGTGCCTCCGGATAACAGACGGCAAGTAACGGATTTGATTGCTAATGAAAAATATCATTATGTAGAACCACGGCACAAAAAAGAAATTCTTGAAAAAATGTGGAATTTATCTGCGGCAATAAGAGCACATAAAGAAATTAAAATAACCTACATGCGCCAGAGTGGTGATGATGTAAGCCGTGTACTCAAGCCTGTAGGCATAATGTTCTCCGAATTTTATTTTTACCTTGTAGGGTTTATAGATAAGGAAAACCAGCTTGAAAAAATAAAATTTGAGGTGGAAAATGACCCGTTTCCAACTATTTACAGGATAGACCGTATAAAAGAATACGCTGTAACAGATACGCATTTTAATGTACCGTATCAAAATCGGTTTGAAGAAGGAGAATTCCGTAAGCGCGTGCAGTTTATGTACGGTGGCAAACTGCAAAAAATAAAGTTCTGGTACAAGGGACCTTCGATAGAAGCTGTTTTAGATAGATTACCAACAGCTAAAATATTACAGCATGACGGTAATGGTTATTTAATAAGTGCCGAAGTGTTCGGCAAAGGTATTGATATGTGGCTGCGCAGCCAAGGCGATATGGTAGAAATGGTGGAGTGAATTATGAAAAATTTTAGACGTCCAAGTTCTAAAGAAAGAAAAATAATGGACAAATTTAAAAAGATGAGAATAAAAGCTATACTTATCGATCCTGATAAAAATTGGATTCAAAAAATAATTGAAGTAAATAGAATTTTAAATATGGATAAAATTGTAAAATATTAAATTATGAAATGTGGTGAATTTTTTTGTTTAAAATAGTTCTTATTATTTTAGGCATTGTTATATTATTTTTTGTTTTGTCATTTTTATTGGGCTTTTTTGCGATTGTAGTAGAATCGTTATTGGCAGCATTCTTTTTAATTTTTGGAATTTTTAAAACGATAATAGCTTTTGGTGCATCGATATTGGCATCTATTGCGGGGTGGCTTGCCGTACCTTTATTTATAATATTTTTGATATGGTTATTAAAAAAGGTGTTTTAGGGGAATGATAAGTTTAGTAATCATTTAATTAATATCAAAATAGTTACAAAAGAAGCAATATGTGTACAAAGTAGGTGATGAAGTAAAAGTAGTAAATTCAACTAGATATAGCGAGTTACAAGATATGCGAAAAATGTTATAATTTTAACTATTGATACGATGATTAATATTTATATTTTTATTTGAAAGGAATTGATATTAATGTTAAACAAAGAAAGTTATTTGAAAAATTTAGATATTCTTGATTCTATAATGAAACGAAATTCTTTAGATAAAGTTATTGGTGAGAAGATTGATGTTACAAGAAAGAATATTAATGAATATATTACAAGAATATTGCTTATAGGTGAATTTAGCGCAGGAAAAAGTGCATTTATTAATAAACTGATAGACAGAGATGATTTATTAAAAGTGGCACAAGCTCCTGAAACTTCAATTGCAACGGAAATTATGTATGATGAAAATGAATATGTCGAATGCATTACAATGGATAATGATATAAAAAAAATAAGTTTTAGTGAAGCATATGATTTGAATGCTAATGATTATAGATATTTAATTTATCATGTAAAATCTTCATATTTGGAAAAAATATCAGATGTAATTTTAGTTGATATGCCAGGTTTAAACTCAAATATAGAAAATCATAATAAGGCAATTGCTCAATATATATCAAAAGGTAGTGGATATATATTATTAGTAGGGTGTGATAATGGTACGTTAAGAAATGAAACAAAGCAATTTATAAGAGAAATTAGACAGTATAATCAAGGATTGACTTGTTTTGTATCAAAATCAGATTTGAAATTGCCTGAAGATGTTGATGAAGTTAAGCTGCAAATTGAACAAGAAATAAATAATCTTTTTGATGATGTGGTTAATGTAGAGACAATATCAATTTTGGAAGATTACGATAAGTTTGAAAGTAAAGCTACAAAAGCAATTAAGAGTTTCAATCCACAACAATTATTTGTTAATAGATTTGATGTGGCGATGAAAGAAATTGTTGATTTAGAAAAATATAGTTTGCAAACTTTATTGAGTGCAATGGAGTTAAATTCAGATGAAATTGACAATAGAATTATGGAATGCGAAAAAAATAAAAAAGAATTAGAAAAGAAACTAAATGCTGAATTAAAAGATTTAGATTATAACTATAATCATAAAGTTATTTTTGAAATAGAAATGGATTTAAAAAATGCTTTGCATGGACAGGTGGATAATCTTACAGATGCAATTTTAATGGGAAAAGATGCTTTTTCAAGTTTAATAAATTCTATAATTCGTCCTGTTATAATAAATTCGACGCAAAAACATATAACAAAAAGTTTTGAAGACTTAATAGAAAATATTGATATTTCTTTTACAGATTCAAAATTTGAAAATCATGCATCAGCTATTCAAAAAATTCTTGAAGATTGGAAGGAAAATAGAAATTCAGATAAATTGGATAAAGGAGTGCTTTTAAAAACAGGTATTTCAATGGAAAACCAATTGAAATATAAAGGCATTACATCTGCATTAGCTATAGCAACTACTGTAATTAACCCTGTTGTAGAATTGATTATAGTATTTTTGCCGGAAATTTTAGAAGCATTGTCTGCAATTTATAAAATGTTTAAACGAGACGATTTAAGGGATAAAGTAGAATTTATTATTATTCCTCAAATTATAGAAAAAATTATGCCGGAAATTGTTAAAGTTGTTGAAGAGCAGAAAGAAATTTTAATAGATAATTTGAAGGAAAAGTTTAATGAAGCAATTAATGCTGAAGTAACTGCTTTAGAAAATGCAAAGCAAGATAAGCAATCTATTATTGATAATTATGAAATAAGTAAAAAAGAAAAAAATGATGATTTACAATTGTTGGAAACAATAAATTTTTAAGTAAATTATAATTTAGAAATATGCTATAAATTTGCATTTATGGCATATTTCTAATATTATTTTATTTATAATGCTGGAGGATAGAATAATGAAAATGCAAAAGCAAGATGAAAAATTTATAAAATTATTAAATAATACATTAAGCTTAATAAAAGAAAATAAAAATTTGATTGCAGATGATATTATTTATGATATGGAAGATTCTGTAAAATCAGCTGTTGATTATATTAATACCGAAAAAGATAAAAACAGAGTTTTACGCATCGGAATAATTGGAACGGTTAAAGCTGGTAAATCTTCGTTTTTAAATAGTCTTGTATTTGAAGGAAAAGATATTTTACCTAAAGCAGCAACTCCAATGACAGCATCATTAACCAAAATTTCATATAGTGAGATACCAGAAGCCAAAATTGTATTCTATGAAGATTATGATTGGAAACGCATAGAAGATCGAGCTAATGAATATAATTTGTGCGTTAACAAAGAATTTGAAAAGGCTAAAAATGAATGGGAGAAAAATCATAGTGTTCAAGATTTATCTAAAAAGGATATTCTTACAGAGGTTACTAGAGAAAAAGTTGAAAAAAAGATAGCTGGCAGTTTGTCTCCTGTATTAAAGGGGGCTGCTGAGCTAGTAAAAATGGCACAAAAAAATCATGTTAATATAAAAGAGCTCTTGGGTACCGAAAAAATAATTTGTGGGGTCGAAAATGAAAATTTAGAAAATTATTTAAAAACATTGAAAGAATATGTTGGTTCTAATGGGAAATATACTCCACTTGTTAACTATATAGAATTGAAACTAAATAATGACTTGTTAAAAAATGTTGAAATAGTTGATACTCCAGGTCTGGATGACCCTATTGTTTCAAGGGAGGAAAAAACCAACGATTTTTTGAATAAGTGTGATGTCGTATTTCTTTTGTCAAATGTTTCGCAATTTATAACAGCATCTGATGTAAACACTATAGTAAATAAATTCTTTAAAAAAGGAATAAAGAATATTTATATTATTGGTAGTCAAATAGATAATGGTATATTGCAATATAATGTTAGTAAAGAAACAAGTTTAGAGAGAGCTTACGGAAAAAGTGTAGAAATTTATGAAAATCAGGTAAAAAATATCTTACAAAAATTAAAAAATGATGAAAATATAAAAAAAGATATGTTACAAATATTAGAGGAAAATAATCCTTTATTTATATCTTCAATGATATATTCTATTGCAAAAAAAATAGAAAACAAATTATCTTTAAATAAAGATGAACAACATACATATGATAAATTAAAAAAACATTTTAAAGATTTTGATGATGTTTTTGAGAATGTTAATGGTTTTTTTGAGTTTGCTGGAATTGATTACATAAAAGAAGATATATATAACGATATAAGAAATGATAAAGATAGAATTTTGGAAGAAAAGATTAAAAATTATAATTTTCAAAAGTCTAGTGAGGTATTAGAACTTTTAGAAAAAATAAATATGAACGTTATGCAAAGACGTGATGAAATAAAGACAATGAACGAGAGTGATTTGAATATAAAATTAGAAACTTACAATAACAAATTGAATTCAATGAGATATAATGTTAAAAGTATATTTTCTGATAAATTGGTAGATATATTATCTTCTTTAGAAAATTTAAAAGGGGAACTTCTTGAAATAGTTTCTTCTGGTGAGAGAAATATTGAAATAAAGCAAAAAGATAGTAAAAGAACGAGAACTAAAAGTAGATTATGGGGATTAATAACGACAACTGAAGAATATGATGTAAAAGAAAATTGTGTTCAGGTAAGTGATGCAGAAGATGCAGTAATAAACTTTGTATCTATAGCTCAAAAAGAAATTAATAATGTTTTAGATAATTTATTTGGTAAATATAAAGGGCGGAAAGAGTTTGAAAAAATTTTAAAAGGACTTATTGAAAAAAGTATAGATTTTAGTAGTAAGAACTTTAATAAACAGGAAGTGCTTTTACCTGTAGAAGAAGTTTTAAAGGGATATTCATATGAAAAATTAGATATTAATGTAACAAATGAAATACAAAAAGATTTTCGTAATAAATTTAGTGATGCTATTGTTACTGGTCAAGAAATACATGAATTAATGCGAGAAATACATGACAAAAAAATTAATATATTAAATCAATTATCACAAGAAATAGAAATCAAAGGAAAAGATATTCAAAATAATTTCATTAATTTGCAAAGTTCTTTTATTGATAATTTACAAGAGAAAATAGAAAGTGAAATTAATAAAACGAAAGTATTATTGAAAAATAGACAAGAAAATATAGATAAATGTAATGTTTTAATTGATAAGATTAAAATATTGAAAAGTAATTTTAAGGAGATTTAAAATATGGTTTTTAATAGAAAAAAAGCAATAGAAAATGCTAAAAAGGAAGATGATATAAATACTAATGTTTATCTTGATGATAATAATATAGGAGCTGATTTAGTTTTAAATGTTATTTCAAATAGAGCAAATTATAATATTCGCGACTATAAAATAATTGATAAGCTTATAGATAAAGAAATATTAGATGATTGTAGTATTCTAAGATTAGAAAATGAGTATGAATTATATTCGAGATTGGCAGCATTAAGTGATAGATTAATAAATAGATTAAAATACAAGTTATTGAAAAATAAAGTTATTATTGGTGTAGGAGGGCAGTTTAGCGCTGGTAAGTCGGCGTTTCTTAATGTAATTATAGGTAAAAAAAGTAATGATAAAATAGAATTACCGACAAGTATAAGTCCTTCTACGGCAGTACCAACATATATTGTTAATGGTAAAAAATCAGAAATATTACTTTCGAATATATATGGCGGTGAGATATCTATAGATAATGCAGCATTACTTGCTATTTCTCATGCATTTAAGGAAAAATATGGATTAGGATTAGCACAGTATATTTCATTTATAGGAATTACAATTCCTGGATTCTTTGAAAATATAGCTTTATTAGATACACCTGGTTATAGTAAAAGTGATAACAACATAAAAGATAAATTTACTGATGAAAATAAGGCTAAAGCACAATTAAGACTTGTTGACTATTTAATTTGGCTTGTGGATGTACAAAATGGTACTTTACAGAATGAAGATATAACATTTATAAAAAATTTAAATTTAAAAAATAAAATTTTGATTTTAGTAAGCAAGTGTGATTTAAAAGATTATGACAGTATAGTTGCAATTATTGAACAAGTAAAGAAAGATGCTAATAATAATGGAATAAATTTTTATGATGTAGTACCATTTAGTACAGATGAAGACAGTTGTTATTATGAAAGCGGTGTCAGTTGTGTAGAAAAATTTTTTAGTGAAGCATGTATGTTCAATGAATCTGTTGAAGATATACAGTTACAATTAAATAGTATTATAAAAGAATTGAAGAGGATAATAGATAAAGAGATTAAAATAATAAAAAAAGAAAGAGATATAATTGGTGATATTATTTTTAAAAGTAATGATATTATGAAAATATTGTCATTTATAAAGATTTATGGAGAATATAATGAAAAATTGACATTATTAAATTTAAAAAGTAAAGATTTGATAAAAGTCGAGAATGAAATTCATAGTCGCTTAAGTTGGTTTTTGTAATTAATTAATGAAACGGAATGATATATAATGAAAGAAAATAATAAATTTTTTGAAGCTGTTAGTAAGATAACTAATGTAGAGAATAACAATAAAACAGAAATATATAAAATATATGAAAAATTATATGTTTTAATAAATGAAAAATTAAAGACAATTTTGAGTAAAATATGGGATGATGATAAATGGAGTTTAAAAAATTCTGTAGACTGTGTTATTACAGAAATAGAAATGTTTATGCGGTATCCATTTATTTATAATAAAATTTGTATTGGTATTTTAGATAATAGAAATAAAAAAATAAATAATTATTTATTATCTTTATCAGTTGAAGATGATTACTTTGCCTATATGCAACAACGAATAATACCAACAATAATCTATAATGATAAAAATATTAATAAAATTTTAGTTACCAATAATTCTGGAAATATAGTTAAATTAAGCATTAAAGAATTGAAATATTTTTTAGAATTAAATAAAAAGTTAAAGTTTGATAAATTAGCTAAAAGTTGCGCAATAACCGCTAAGCTTAATTCTGATAATATATGTTATATTAATTTGCCACAACAAAATAGTTATAATTTTTCAAATGATGAATATGTTAATTTAGCAAAAATTTGTGCTGGATATATATTGATATGCGAAAATGAATATGAATACGAGAAGATACCTTTTAGTATAAAAAGCTCAAATGAACCAGTTTATATTTTTTCTGATATAGATAGGTCTGATAAAATCCGTCTTGAATTAAAAGAAAAAAATAAAGATAGAGTGGTAGAAATTCATTCTTTAAAGGATATAGATTTGTTACATTTTAATTTTGATATATTAATAAATAACTCATTTTTTATTGATGAATTACAAAGTATATTCCAGAGAATACGAAGTTATATCAGTATATCTTTGAATAAAATAAATGAAAAAAGAGAATTATTTAATCGTGAAAGTTTATATAAAGAAAATGGAAGTGAAGAAGATAAAATAATAAAAAAACTTAACCATGATAATCAAAATAATGAGAATGAAATATTAGAATTAGAAAAATATTTAAATATTGTCGAAAAGGAAGTGTTAAATACAGCCTTTGAATTTAAAAGAATGCTAGAGAAAGAAAGTAAAGTAACAGATAATGAAAAGAAAGATTTAGATAATATTAACGATTTAGATAATTTAAAAATTACTAATATTATTCTTGCTTTAAAAAATAATGATATTAATACAGCAAAAGAATATTTTAATCAAATTAGTAGTGATTATCCTTATAAATATATATTAGACTTATATTTTTTAGAAAAAAATATAAGTGAAAACGTGTATGGAAATTTGTCTTTTAATGTACATTTACAAAGATTAAAAAATGAGAAAAAGGTTAATAATTTTGTTTTAAGAGCAAAATTGCATTTTGCTGAAAGCCTAAATTTAAATAATAATGAGATTTTTAAAATTATAAATAATTTAACTGACGATATTAATGCAAACGAAAGATATTTATTAGCAGAATATTATAAAAATATAGATGAATCAAAAGCTATTTTTGAATATATAAAAGCGTTTGAAATGGGATATACTAAAGCTGGAGAAATTTTAGTAGAATATTATCAAAAAAATAACGATTTTTTCTCAATAAAAAAATTGGCTGATAAAAATATAGCAAAAGCAGCTCTATATTATTCTGACTATTGTATGGTACATAATAAATATAAAGCAGCAATGTGTTACTTAAAAATATCGGCAAGTTTAAAATATATACCTGCCATACACAAATATGCTACTTTGATTTATAAGAATGTTAATTATAGAAATAGAGAAAATATGAAAAATATTTTGCCAATTTATCTTTATATATATGAACATAAAAATGAAAACGAATGGAAAAATTATTTAATTCAAGATATTGCAGCCAAAATAGGTAGTATATATTTTTGGGATGCAAACTACGTGAACGCTAAAAAGTTTTTAGAAGAGAATATAGATTGTGAGATTAGTAATTATTTTTTAGGTATGATGTATTTTAATGGATATGGCGTAGTTCAAAATTTAGAAAAAGCAAAATATTATTTTGAACGTGCTGTAAATATTGGTTCTGAGAGAGCGGAGAAGAAATTAAATATAGTTAATAATCAAATATCTAAAGAGAAGAAAAGAGAGCAAAAAAGAAATTATTATGACTCTGAACGTGATTATAGTTCATCGTCTACTTATGTGTCTTCTTCAAGTAGTTGGTGTTTTATAACGACTGCAGTTTGTCAATCTTTGAATAAGCCAGATGATTGTGAGGAACTTAATCTTATCAGAAGCTACAGAGATAATATTTTATCTAAAACTGATTATGGGAAAATTTTGATAAAGGAATATTATAAAATTGCTCCAGAAATTGTTGCTAAAATTGATGAGACAAAGAATAGCAAATTCTTATATCAGAATATCTATAATGATTGGATTGAGCCAATTTCTAAATTAATATTGCAGAAAAACTATCAAAGGGCTTTACAAAAATATTGTAATCTTGTAAGATTATTAGCTGATAAATATAGTATAAAAATTAGTGATGAAAGTCATGAAATAATAAAAAATATAGCAAAATAATTTTTAGGATAGCCAAAAACTGGCTATCCTATTTTTTATACTGTTAATAAAGAAAGGCAATTTTATAATATTACCTTTAAATAATTATAAAAGGGGTGTTGTTATTATGGCAGGAAAAGTTACTTGGGCTATTGGCAGTTTTATTGGTGGTGCATTAGCATATGGATTAGCAAAATATTTGTTTGACGAAGATGAAAGCAAAGTTGTTTATTGTAAATCTGATATGTCTGATGAAGTTTTAGAATCACTTTTTGAAAAACTGAATGGCGAAAAAGACGCTAAAGGTTTGTACGACTTTGGCTGTATTTTAGAGAAAGAGGATATTGACTGGGCGCGTAAGTTTTTAAAGGCTGCTGCCGGTATGGATTTTGCTATTGCACAAAACAAGCTGCGCAGCTTGAATGAAGATTAAATAAAAAAAACCGGAGTTGTAATTAACACGCAGCTCCGGTTTTGTAGTTATTATAAAAATTAAGGTGGTGATAATATGGGGTATGCTTTAGGTGCCTGGCTGTGCAGTTCTTTAGCTTATGTTTTTGTTGAATATTTTTATCCGCACAAGCGATTACAGGCAGTTGTTGTATTGATGGTTATAATTAATATTTTACTGGCTATTGTACATAGCTTGCCGCAAAATGCTTCTGTGATAAATTTGTTGTGGGGTGAATTGTAATGCAGTTTACTAAGGATGAAGTTTGTTCTATTATTTGCTATGGGCTGATGTTTGCGGCGTTGTTCAAGGCTTTGCAGTTAAAAGGAATTACTTTTTAATTTAACAGGCTGATTTTTGCGCAAAAAGCGTTGCTGGTGTAAAATAAAATTATAATGTTTTACGGGAGGACGCAAAATGCCGTTACAAATTATAAAAGCAGATATAACTACGTTAAAAGTAGACGCTATTGTTAACGCTGCCAATAACAGCCTTTTGGGAGGCGGCGGTGTAGACGGTGCCATACACCGCGCAGCAGGCAGAGGACTGTTGGAAGAATGCCGCAGGCTTAACGGCTGCCGTACCGGTGAAGCGAAGATAACCGGTGGGTATAATTTGCCTGCAAAGTATGTAATTCATACAGTAGGCCCGGTTTGGCGCGGCGGCAAAAGTAAAGAAAAGGAATTGCTGCAATCGTGCTACCGTGAGGCACTGAAACTTGCTGTGGCCAATAACTGCGAATCGGTGGCGTTTCCGCTGATATCTGCCGGTGCATATGGTTACCCTAAAGATGAGGCTTTGGCTGTTGCGGTAAAAACTGTTGGTGAATTTCTTCTGCATAATGATATCAGCGTTTATATTGCGCTTTTTGAGGCAAAACCACGGCGCACGGAAGCAGAAATTTTAAAAGAACTTTCGTTGTTTTTAGGCAAAGATGATTTTGAAATTCCGTTAGAAAAATTAAGTTTGTTAAAATTTTGCAATGCTCCTGCCGCAGCTGTTTTTAACAAGAGCATGCGTGATGAAGAACTTGAGCGCTGCCTGGCTTATGCAGATGAAAGTTTTTCACAAATGCTGCTGCGCAAGATAGACGAAAAAGGTATGACGGATGCAGAATGTTACAGGGCTGCAAATGTGGACAGGCGGCTGTTTAGCAAAATACGCGGCGACAAAAATTACAAGCCGAAAAAGCAGACTGCTGTTGCTTTTGCAGTAGCGCTTAAGCTTACGCTTGATGAAACGGAAGAACTGCTGGAAAAGGCCGGTTTTGCTCTGTCACCGTCGCAGCCTTTCGATATTATTGTGGAGTATTATATAAGCCGCGGTATTTATGATATTTGCGAAATAAATTTGTCTTTGTATAAGTTTGACCAGCTTTTGCTTGGCGGCGCAAATGTCGCTTGAAAGGCGACCTTTTAAAAATGAAAATCTTTTACAATAAAGCTGTAAGCAAAATAAAGTGCTTGCAGCTTATTTATATTTTGGAGGTAAAAGATTATGAAAAAGAATTTAACGGAATTAGTATTTATTCTTGACAAAAGCGGTTCTATGAGCGGCCTTGAAAAAGACACGGTCGGCGGATTTAATTCGATGCTTAAAAAGCAGAAAGAAAGCAGCGGTGAAGTGCTTGTAACGACAGTGCTTTTTAACCATGAAACGGAAACTGTTCATGACAGGCTTAAAGCAGAAAATGTGGGAGCTTTAACAGAGAAAGAATATTATGTTGGCGGCTGTACTGCACTTTTGGATGCGGTTGGCAAAACTGTTGAGCATATAAAAGGCATTCATAAATATATACGTGACGAAGATGTGCCGGAACATACATTGGTTGTAATTACTACGGATGGTTTGGAAAATGCCAGCAGGCATTATACGGCATCGCAGATAAAACAGCTTATTGAAGCGCAGAAAGAAGCCGGCTGGGAGTTTTTGTTCTTTGGTGCGAATATAGATGCAGTAGCAACGGCAGCCGGTTTTGGCATTGAAAAAGAGCGCGCGGTTGATTTTAATAATGACGGCGAGGGCATTAACCTTAATTTTGAAGGGGTGTGCAAATTTATTAAAACGATGAGTGCTGGAGCACCGAACGGCGCAGAATGGAAGCACGATATTGAAAAAGATTATAAATGCCGTAAAAAACAAAAATAAATAGGAAAAACAGGACGGCTGATTAGGGCTGTCCTGTTTTCGTTATATAAACAAAAACGCTTCTGAACTAAATTCAGAAGCGTAAATTTCATTTTGGTGCCGAAGGCCGGACTCGAACCGGCACGTGGGGTAACCACGCTTGATTTTGAGTCAAGTGCGTCTGCCAATTCCGCCACTTCGGCACGTTTTTTATGTCCGTGGCGTCACGGAACAATAGTAATAATACCATGGCAGATTGTTTTTGTCAATAGTTTTTAATTTTAAGTAAAATAATATTTAAAGTGCCGGGTTTGTAAACTATTTTTAATATTTTATTGTTTTATATTTTTTGTTGGTTTTGATATAATATAAGCATAACCATATAAAAGAAGGATTGTATAATGAGAGTTAAATTTGATGAACCTTTAAAAATCAGCGGACCGTATGGCGATATGGACGCTAAGTTTCAGCCGTGCCAGGATGATGAAGCACCGAACAATCTTTTAATAATGGCGCACGGTTTCCGCGGCAGTATGGAAGGCGGCGGCAGGGCAGCGTATCTTTCGCAGATGGCGTCGCTGTTTGTGAACGTTCTGCGTTTTAATTTTACCGGCAGCCAGATTCTTTCGCATCAGATTGAAGAATTGAATGCTGTGCTTGATTTTGCAGTGAAAGAATATAAAAATCCGCGTATTTTTTTACTGGGACGCAGCATGGGCGGAGCGGCTTCGTTGGTTACTGCTTCGCGCCGCAGCGAAATTGCGGGCCTTACTTTATGGGCAACGCCAAATGATTTGCACGCTACTTTTAAAAATGCGCTGGGCACTGATAATTACAACCGTTTAAAAAACGGAGAAACGCTTAATTTGGAGGATGAACGCGGCAGCATTACGCTGACGCCGGATTTTGTAAGTGACCTTGATAATTACGATTTGCAGGCAATGCTTAAAGCGTGGCAGAAACGCCCGCTGCTTGTAATTCACGGCAGTGAGGATGAAACGGTGAATGTAGAGCAGGCGCAGCGCAGCTTTGCTCTTGCCGGGCGGCCGAAGAAGCTGGTTATTATAAACGGAGCCGACCACAGTTTTACCAATCACAGCAATAAAGCGGCAGAAGAAGTTATCGGCTGGCTGCGTTCGCGCCTGTAATTTTTGACGCGCGAGTCTTTTAAGAGGTATAATATACTTATAACTATTTTTAAATTTTGGGAGGAATGGTTTTGAAAAAACTGTTACTGTTAATAATGCTTATGTGCAGCGTGGCTGTAAGCGCCTGCGGCAGCGAACCGCAGAAAGAAGCAATGCCTCCGGCAACGGCGGTGTTTGAAACCAATATGGGCAATTTTGAAGTGGATCTGGCAACCGATTTGGCGCCGAATACCTGCAAAAATTTTATTGAGCTTGCCAACAAAGGTTTTTACAACGGCGTAATTTTTCACCGCGTTATTGATAATTTTATGATTCAGGGCGGCGACCCGACGGGAACCGGTATGGGCGGACCCGGCTACACCATTAAAGATGAGTTCAGCAGCAAGCTGCTTCATGACGGGCCGGGCGTACTTTCCATGGCAAACGCAGGCCCTGATACCGGCGGCAGCCAGTTTTTCATCACGCTGCGCGATTGCCCGTGGCTTGACGGCAAACATGCCGTGTTTGGCAAAGTAACCAAAGGCATGGAAGTTGTTTACCGCATTGGCAAAGTGGCAACCGACGCTAACGACAAACCTTTAAAAGATGTTGTAATTAACAAAATAACCATTAAGCAGTAATGAAAGGAGCGCGGACTTGACTTTAATGCAAAGCGAAGGCTTGATTGAAGTACAGGACCAGCAGGAGATGCTGGCCATTCTGGGGCGTAATGACGAACTTTTGCGCGTTATTCAGGAGTGCTATGACGCTAAAATCGTAGCGCGCGGTAATGTAATCAGTTTCAGCGGCAGCGAAGAAGAAGTAAAGCAGCTGGAGAACCTTTTTAAGGAACTGCTGTTTTTGGAGCGTCAGGGTGCTGCCATTACCACGCACGATGTGCGTTACAGCATACGCATGATTGCCGAAGCACAGCTTGATGCACTGCACCGCATGTATGCCGATACGATTATCGTAACTAGGCGCGGCAGGCAGGTTAAGGCAAAAACGCTGGGGCAGTGGAATTATATTGACGCAATCCGCCGTAATGCGATTACCATTGGCATAGGGCCTGCCGGTACAGGCAAAACTTACCTGGCTGTGGCGCTTGCTGTTAAGGCGCTGAAAAACAAAGAAGTTGAACGTATTATTTTAACGCGCCCTGCCGTTGAAGCCGGTGAAAAATTAGGCTTTTTGCCCGGCGACATGCAGGATAAAGTTGACCCTTACCTGCGCCCTTTGTATGATGCGCTTTATGATATGCTTGGCAATGAAACTTTTCAGAAATATATTACCCGCGGCACGATTGAGGTTGCGCCGTTGGCGTATATGCGCGGACGCACACTGAACGAAGCGTTTATTATTCTGGACGAGGCGCAGAATACCACGCCGGAGCAGATGAAAATGTTTTTAACCCGTTTCGGTTTCGGCTCTAAAATGGTTATAACGGGCGACGTTACCCAGATAGACCTGCCGGGCGGCAAAAAGAGCGGTTTAAAGCAGGCTGCCTATATTTTGCGCAATACTCCCGGTATTGGCGTGGTAAATTTTGGCGAAACGGATGTTGTGCGCCACGAAATTGTCGGTGCCGTTATCCGCGCTTACGAAGAATACGAAAAAGAAAAGCATAAACGGGAGAAAAAACATGCTGATAACTTTAGAAAATGACCAGGACAAAATAGTAATAGATGATGCTTTAAAAAGCAGGCTTGTTGCCGGTCTGAATGCTGCTGCACGCCTGCACGGGCTTACAGAGCAGACTGAAGTTGACATTACCATTGTTGACGACGAAGAAATACACCGCCTGAACCGTGAATACAGGGATGTTGACCGCCCGACTGATGTTTTAAGCTTTGCGCTTGACGAAGGCGGCGAAGATGAGCCGGAACTGTTAGACGCGCCGGAAGAACATCTTTTGGGCGACATTATAATTTCTGCCGAAACTGCGCAGCGCCAGGGCGAAGAATTTGGGCACGGGCTGACGCGCGAAGTGGTTTACCTTGCCGTACACGGGCTTTTGCATCTGCTCGGTTATGACCACATGACGGAAGAAGACAAGGTAATTATGCGTGCCAAAGAAGAAGAAGCCCTGCGCGAGATTGAACTGAGCGAGGAATTTTTAGAAGGCGGCAGATAATGGACGCAAAAGAACTGATGAAAATAGCGCGCAAAGCGCGCCAAAATGCCTATGCACCATATTCGCACTTTGCCGTTGGTGCAGCGCTGCTGGCTGAAAGCGGAAAGGTTTATACAGGCTGCAATATAGAAAACGCCAGTTACGGCTTAACCTGCTGTGCGGAGCGCAACGCCATATTTGCGGCAGTTGGCGCCGGTGAGCGCAGGTTTAAAATGCTGGCAGTGGCGGCGGACAGCCCCGAACCTGTAGCACCCTGCGGAGCATGCCGGCAGGTAATTGCCGAGTTTGGCATACCGCTTGTTGTTATGGGCAATTTAAAGGAAGAAACCAAAACCATGACGGCGGAAGAACTGCTGCCTTACGGTTTTAGGCAGGAAAGCATGAATAACAAAGGAGAGAAATAAAATAGAAAAGAACAAACATTATACAGGCTTTGCCGCTATGGTTGGCAGGCCTAACGTTGGCAAAAGCACTTTAACAAACGCGCTGATTGGCGAAAAAATTGCCATTATGAGCGACCGTCCGCAAACAACGCGCAACAAAATTATGTGCATTTTAAATACGGATAACGCGCAGATTATGTTTCTCGACACGCCGGGCATTCACAAACCGCATCACAAGCTTGGTCAGTACATGGTGCGCGCGGCAGAAAGCACGTTAAAAGAAGTAGACGTAATTCTTTTTGTTGTTGACGTGAGCGAAAAGCGCGGCGCAGGCGAAGATTACATTATTGAACAGCTTAAAAAAGTTAAAACTCCGGTAATACTTGTTGCCAATAAGGTTGACAAGCTGGAGGATAAATCAAAACTTTTCGGCATTATTGCCAATTATGTAAACGATTATAATTTTGCCGCCGTGGTGCCGGTATCTGCCTTGCAGGACACGGATTTTAAAGCGCTGGTGGATGAAATTACCAAACATCTGCCGGAAGGGCCTGCATATTATGATGAGGACATGATAACCGACCAGCCGGAACGCGTAATTGCAGCCGAAATGATACGCGAAAAGGTTTTGACAAATACGCGCGACGAAATTCCTCATTCCGTTGCTGTTGAGGTTGAAGAATTTAAAGTGCGTACCAACAACGATATTTATATCCGCGCTACTATTTTTGTGGAGCGCGAATCGCAGAAGGGCATTGTTATAGGCGCCAAGGGCAGCCTGCTTAAAAAGATAGGCCTGGAAGCCCGCAGCGATATTGAAGCGCTTTTGGGCGACAAGGTATTTTTGGATTTGTGGGTTAAAGTTAAGCCCGACTGGCGCAACAAGGACAAAGCCTTAAAACAGTTTGGCTACAGCAGCTAATTTATTTATGTGGGGAGAGATGACTTATTGACAGTCACGTGGCGGATTTATTAAAAATTTTGGCCGCCCTTTTAATTACAGGCTTAAACGCATTTTTTGTTGTATCTGAATACGCTTTGGTAAGCATACGCCCGGCAAGGCTTGAAGAGCTTATTGCACAGGGTAACAGCCGGGCGGAGCTGGTGCTTAAAATGACGCAGAAGCGCGATACTTATATCAGCGCAGTTCAGCTTGGCATAACGGCGTCATCGCTGATTTTGGGCTGGTTCTGCGGCCCGCTTCTGGCAGGCATTATAGCCGACGGCTTTGATTTAATCGGCGAGCACTGGTATGACGACGGCGTGGTTGTTTTATGCGCATTTTTGCTGATTGTGTTTGTGCATGTTGTGTTCGGCGAGCTTGTGCCGAGGGTTATCAGCCTTGCGCATGTGGAGCACGCGGCAATGGCAATAGCTTATCCGCTGATATTTTTCCATTATTTAATGTACCCGCTGGTTGTGTTTTTTAATAAAGCAGCCAAAGCGGTGCTTAAAGCATTAAAAATGGATAAGGTACCGACGGAAGATATTTCGCGCAGTGAGGAAGAACTGCGTATGATTGTAAGCGCCAGTGAACAGGGCGGCAAGCTTGACCATATGGAAAGCCGCCTGCTTGATAATGTTTTTGATTTTGCCGACCGCGTGGCGCGTGAAGTTATGGTGCCGCGTCAGGATATGGTGTGCCTGTACGTTGAAGACAGTTTTGAAAAAAACATTGCCAAGGTAATGGCTACAAGGCATACGCGCTACCCGCTGGTGCATGAGGACAAGGACCATGTGCTTGGCGTTGTGCATGTGCGCAGCCTTATTAACATTAAAGACAGCGAAAAGGAAAATTTTGATATGCGTTCGCGCATGAGCCCGATTATGGTAGTGCCGGAGAGCATGGATATAAGCAAGGTTTTGCAGACCATGCAGCAAAAACGCGTGCAGCTTGTTGTTGTGGCCGATGAATACGGCGGCACGGCAGGGCTTGTAACCATGGAAGATTTGCTTGAGGAAATTGTCGGTGACATTCAGGACGAGCATGACGCCGATAAGGAAGAAGAAGTTGTGCACCGCGCCGACGGTACTTATGAGTTTGACGGCATGGTGCTGCTTGACGATATTACCGACCTTTTGCATATTAAATTTGAAGAACCGGAAGAAGATACTATCGGCGGGCTGGTGTTCGGTTTACTGGAACGCAAGCCTGAACCCGGCGATAAAATTGAGGTAGACGGCTGGAGCTTTGAGGTACTGCGTGCCGAAGGCTTCCGCGTAACGCGCGTGCGTGCGGCAAAGCAGCCGGAAATGCCTGTTTATGCGGATGAATAGTAATGACTGATAAAGGGTTTAACGACGAAGCACTAATTTTAAAGGTTAAAAACTGGCAGACTGCGGATAAGTACGCAGTCTGCTTTTCGCGCGGGCATGGCAAAATAAGTTTTCTGGCGTACGGCGCGCGGTATGCACGTACTAACGGCGGCAGGCTTGTGCAGCCGTTTGCTGTGCTTGACATGAACTTTTTTGCCGGCAAGAAGCTGGATACTTTAAAAAGCTGCGAGCTTATAAGTTACCCGTTGCAGTTTGATTTAAAGCAGATGGCTTATGCCGCCTTAATTGCGGAAGTAACGGAAAACCTGACGGAAGAACATCAGCCGCAGGAAGAAATATACGAACTGCTTTTGGCTGTGCGCAGCGTGCTTACCAAGCATAACCCGCGCTTGGTGGCGCTTTCTTACATAGTAAAGCTGCTGTTTTTAACAGGCATTCTGCCAAACTGCCAGAGCTGCGTAAACTGCGGCAAACCGGCAGAGGGCGACGCGTATTTCAGCGTTGTGCAGGGCGGGCTTGTGTGCAATGACTGCCACGGCGGCGAAGAACTGCCGTTCGGCACGGAAGCGCAGGAGTTTATGGCGCAGCTTTTAACGCTTGATTTTAACAACCCGCAGCCTTTTAAAGTGCGCGGCGGCGCCTTGATGGAGCTTGAAAAAATTTTGCAGCGCTTTATCGTTTTTCAGACCGATAAACCTTTAAAAAGCCTCGGCTTTTTAAGCCAGACCGGTTTTTAAGCATTGACAAAACAGCAGTTATTTGGTATATTTTCTGTTAAGCAATGATAAGAAGTAGTAACCGCACATTCAGCGAGCCGGGGCGGTGTAAGCCGGCAACAGCGGCGAAGGCGTCTTGGAGCCAAATTATATAAACATCGAGGCGGGCTGCAAATTGCAGCCAAGCAGGGTGGAACCGCGGAAGCATTTGTGCCTCCGTCCCTGTAACTAATATTGTTACAGAGACGGGGGCTTTCGTTTTTGTAACGCAAATACAGGAGGGATATTATGGATTTTCAGACAATTATTTTGAAGCTGCAAAAATTCTGGGGCGAACAGAAATGTATTTTAACGCAGCCCTATGATATTGAAAAAGGCGCAGGCACCATGAACCCGCGTACGTTTTTAAGGGTACTCGGTCCTGAACCCTGGCGCGTGGCTTATGTAGAGCCTTCCCGCCGTCCGGCAGACGGACGCTACGGCGATAACCCGAACCGTCTTTTCCAGCATCATCAATTCCAGGTTATTATTAAACCTTCGCCGGATAATATTCAGGAACTGTACCTGCAAAGCCTTGCCGAACTCGGTATTCATCAGGACGAGCACGACATCCGCTTTGTAGAGGATAACTGGGAATCTCCGACTTTGGGTGCTTGGGGCCTTGGCTGGGAAGTATGGCTGGACGGCATGGAAATTACCCAGTTTACCTATTTCCAGCAGGTTGGCAGCATTGACGTTAAACCCGTCAGCGTAGAAATTACCTACGGTTTGGAACGCCTTGCCATGTACATTCAGGGCGTGGAAAACGTATTCGACATTCAGTGGGTTGACGGCGTTACCTACGGCGATGTTTTCCATACCAACGAAGTTGAGCAGTCCTATTACAACTTCCAGATTGCCGATACCGATTTACTGTTCGATTTGTTTGACAAGTACGAAGCAGAAGCAAAACGCGTAATCGAAGCAGGCTATATCCGCCCGGCTTACGACTATGTTTTGAAATGCTCGCATACCTTTAACCTGCTCGATTCCCGCGGGGCAATCAGCGTAAGCGAAAGAACGGCCTTTATTGCCCGCGTGCGCGCCATGGCAAGGCTGTGTGCCGCCGCTTATGTTGAACAAAGGGAGAAGCTCGGCTTCCCGATGCTGAAAGGGGAGAATTTATAATGGAAAAATTATTGTTTGAAATTGGCACCGAAGAAATACCGGCTAAATTTATGCCCGGCATTTTAAAACAGTTAAAAGAACTTGCAGCTGCTAAAATGCAGGAGCTGCGCATTCCTTTTGAAGATATTACCGTTTACGGCACTCCCCGCCGTATGGCGTTTATTGCCGATGGCGTTGCCGAAACACAGGCTGACGTTGTTGTTGAAGCCAAAGGCCCTTCCGTTAAAATTGCCTATGTAAGCGGCGCACCCAGCAAAGCTGCACAGGGTTTTGCGCGCGGCCAGGGCGTTGACGTAAAAGACCTTGTTGTACGCGATAACTACGTTTATGCCGTTAAGCATCTGGCAGGCCAGCCCGTTGTTGAACTTTTGCCGGGTCTTTTAATGGACATTTTAACTTCTTTAAGTTTCCCAAAAACCATGCGCTGGGCAGATTACGAATTCCGTTTTGTACGTCCTATCCGCTGGATGGTTGCCCTGTTTGGCGACCAGATTATCCCTGTTGAAATCTGCGGCGTAAAAAGCGGCAAATTCAGCATGGGGCACCGCTTTATGCAGCAGTCGCTTAAAGCTGCAGCGGAAAGCCAGGGCTTACTCAGCGCAGCGCTCAGCAAAGTTGGCAACAAAGTTTATTCTGCTTTGGCAGGAGTTAAAGGCGCTGTGGAAATTCCTTCGGCCGGCGATTACAAAAAAGTTATGTACGACAATTTTGTAATGGTTGACCAGGATGAACGCCGTGCGCTGATTTTGCAGCAGATTAAGGATTTGGCTGCGCAGAACGGCGGCGAAGCCGAGATTAACGAAGACCTGCTTGAAGAAGTAAACTACCTTGTTGAATGGCCGACAGCTTTGTGCGGCAAGTTTGAGGAAAAATTCCTGAGCCTGCCGAAAGAATGCATTATTACCCCGATGCGTGAGCATCAGAGATATTTCCCTGTGCTTGACGAAGACGGCAATCTGCTGAATAAATTTATTACCGTACGCAACGGCGGCAGCGAACACCTTGATATTGTAACCCACGGCAACGAACGCGTACTGCGCGCACGTTTGAGCGACGCCGAGTTCTTCTTTAACGAAGACCGTGCAACCAAACTGGAAGACCGTCTGGAAAAACTTAAAACCGTTTCCTTCCAGGAAGGCCTGGGCAATATGTACGATAAGAGCGAACGCCTTGTTAAAATGGCGGAAATGCTGCGCTTTGCCATTAACACCCCTGTTGATGAAGAAGAACTGCGCCGCTGCGCACTTTTGTGCAAAACAGACCTTGTTACCGGCATGGTAATTGAATTTACTGAGCTGCAGGGCGTAATGGGCCGCGAATATGCACTGCTGGACGGCGAAAAACCGGAAGTTGCCACCGGCATTTTTGAACACTATCTGCCGCGTTTTGCAGGCGACGCACTGCCGGCAACAACAATCGGCCGCATTGTCGGCATCGGCGACAAGCTCGACAACATCTGCGCTACTTTCAGCCGCGGGCTCGCTCCTACCGGTTCTCAGGACCCGTATGCGCTGCGCCGTCAGGCTCTTGGCGTTATCAATATCCTGCTTGATGCAAACTATCATATTTCGCTGGCTAAAATTATCGCCGGTACTTTGTATCTCTTGGATATCAAACCGGAAGAAACCGGCAAACTGGTGCCGCAGATTATGGAATTCTTCAAACAGCGCCTGCGTAACCTTTTGATGGAGCAGGGCATCCGTTACGACGTTATCGACGCAGTATTTGCCGATAAACGCAACGACGATATGGTAGATTTGGCAGTACGCTGCAAAGCTCTGGCTGCTTATGTTGAAGCAGGCAATGCAGAGCCTCTGGTACAGGTTTCCGTGCGCGTAAGCAATCTGTGCAAAAAAATCGAAAAAGAAGTTGCAATCAGCGGCGCGCTGTTTAAAGACGAATCTGAAAATAAACTGCATGAGGTTGTTGCTGCAGTAAGCAAGGAAATTATTCCGGAAATTGTACTGTACGATTATGCTGCTGTTTTAAAAGCAGGTGAAAAGGTTATTGAACCTGTTAACACCTTTTTTGACAACGTAATGGTTATGGATGAAGACGAAAACGTTAAAAATAACCGCCTGGCAATGCTTGAAGAAGTACGCGGCATAGTTAACGCCGTTGGCGATTTGAGTTTGTTGGTGCTGTAAGTAAAATTATAATTTAAGCTTTTTTGCTTTGTTTTTTCAAAACTCCCGTTGGCACGCAAAACCAACGGGAGTTTTTGCGTGCTTTTACATGGTTATTGCAGGATGATTCTGCAAGAGCAGTTTAGCGCATAGCCCTGCTTACGGCACTATCTCAGTTTGGAGATAGTGCCTGTTTGCATAAAACTGTCAAGAAACGCTGCTAACGTACTGCTGCTTTCCAGGCTTCCTTAATTTTTCACAAGCCCATTGTGTTTTACTGCTTACGTACGTTAGTACTATTGGGAACAAGGTAGATTATATATAATAATCTTTTAACTTATACTGAACAAGGTAAGAACGTAATACGGCAAAGAAAAGAACAAGAGAAAAAACAGGCAAAAAAGAGAACAAGAAAAGAAACTCTCACCCACATAAACGGATTTTTAACCCCGAAAATTTACCTGCGGCGAAAAAATATTTAAAAAATTTTTCGGCATGGGTAAATTTTTTTAGCTGAAAAGGTGTTTATATGGGTGTAGGGCAATAATGCCTGTAAAAACAAATCCGTGTAAATTTTCTTTTCGGGCATCTGTTTTGGCGCCTCCGGCTATGGTAAAATAATGCCATAAGCTGTTTATGAAATTGCGTTTTTAATTTAACAACAAAGGGGTTGCTGTAAAAATGATGGTGGAAAGGTTCAAGCGTGACCTGATTAAAGAGTTCCGCAATTACGATAGAATGATGCTGATGCAGGATTTAATGGCCGGGCTTACCGTTACGGCGGTGGCTATTCCGCTGGCACTGGCTTTTGGCGTGGGCAGCGGCGCAACGGCGGCATCAGGCCTTGTAACGGCAATTATTGCCGGTGTTATCATCAGCGCGCTTGGCGGGGCGTATTTTCAAATTTCCGGGCCAACGGGCGCTATGGCGGCGATATTGATGTCCATTATCGCGCAGTACGGCTTGCAGGGCGTGTTTGTGGCTACTGTGCTTGCGGGCATTATCCTCGTTATAGCAGGGGTGCTGCATCTGGGCAAGCTGATTTCGTTCATCCCGATGCCGGTTATCAGCGGCTTTACCTCCGGCATTGCCGTTATTATTGCCATGGGGCAGATTGATAATTTTTTTGGCGTTACCTCCGAAGGCAGCAGCGTAACGGAGAAGTTTTTAAGTTACTGGCAGCTTGGCTTTGAGCCGAATATGACGGCGGTGAGCATTGGCCTGTTTGTAATGCTGATGATGCTGCTGTTTCCGATGCGGTACAGCAAGTATATACCGTCTTCGCTGTTTGCCATTATTGTGGCGACGGCAGCCAATATTGCGCTGAACCTTGATGTGGCGGTGGTAGGAAACATACCGGCAACGCTTATTTTGGACGACCGTTTGGAGCTTGCTTCGCTGCTCGATTTCCGTACCGTTATCGGGCTTTTGGCGCCTGCCGTGAGTATTGCGGTGCTGGCGATGATTGAAAGCCTGTTGTGCGGCGCAACTGCTTCGCGTATGACCGGCGCAAGGCTCGACAGTAACCGTGAACTTCTGGCGCAGGGCATTGGCAACATCATAGTACCGTTTTTTGGCGGCATTCCGGCAACGGCGGCTATTGCACGTACCAGCGTGGCGGTAAAATCCGGTGCGGTTACGCGCCTGACGGGCATCTTCCATGCGCTTGGCATTTTGCTGGCCATGTTTGTGCTGGCGCCGGTAATGAGCCAGATTCCGCTGGCGGCGCTGGCCGGCGTTTTGATGGTGGTTTCGTGGCGCATGAACGAGTGGGTAACGATTAATTTTATTTTAAAGGGCAAATTTAAAGGCGCTATTTTAAAATTTGTTGTTACCATGCTGACGACAATTATTGTTGACCTGACAACCGCCATTATGATTGGTGTTATTATCGGGCTTGTTTTGCAGGCTGTGCGTTTTTCGCACCTGCGCATTACTTACGACGAAATTGACCCGCAGCGCCTGCACGAAGAAATTGAGGATTTGCCGGATGACGGGCTGGTTTGCTACATTAACGGCCCGATTGTGTTTGCCAACACGGAACGCCTTGAGGAGATACCCAAAAAGGCAAAGCGTTACGGCTATGTGTATTTTTCAATGCGCGGCGTGCCGGATATTGACATCAGCGGCGTGCAGGAATTTGCCAAAATTGTGCAGGAAATGAAGGACGCAGGCAAAAAGATTTACCTTTGCAGTTTGCAGGATGAAGCAATGGAAATGCTCAAGCGCGGCGGCGTATACGATATGATTGGGCAGGACGCAGTTTACTGGAGCGTGGAACGCGCGCTGCTGCACAGGCATTAAGCGTTTTTACATAAATTGACGAAAGAGGCGTAACTATGAAAGATTTTTTACTGGTGGATTTTGAGTTTACAACATATACCAAGCCGGTTGGGCGTCCGCGCGGATTTTTTTCGGAAATTATTGAAATTGGTGCGGTAAGGCTTAAGGGTGAAGATTTTGCGGAAGCAGGCAAAATACAAAATTTTGTTAAACCGCATTTTTACCCCAAACAGGCAAAAGACAGCATGGACTTTTGCATGATTACCGAAAAAGACATGAAAAAAGCAATTGAATACCCGGAAATGGTGGCAAAGCTTGCGGAAATTTACGAAGCCGGGCAGACTTATTTTGTTGCCTGGGGTACGGAGGACTACAAAGTTTTAAACACCGGCTGCGAGCGCCATAAAATAGAAAACCCGGTTCAGTATGAAGATTACCTCGACCTTGCCGAAGCATACAAGCTGTGGAAGGGCGATGAGCTTACAACAGGGTTGAAACGCGCAACCGAGGAGCAGGAAGTTGACACGGCAGGTTTGTGGCATACTGCTTATGACGATGCAGCCAACACCGGCAAACTGCTTGTAAGAATGCTGGAAAAAGGCTGGACGCCCGAACTTTATTTTGAACAGAAAGCTGCGTATGATGCGGAAAAGGCAGAACGCAGGCTGCACGGCAGATAAATTTGATAATAAAAACAACAAGCGCATCCGCTGTTAACGGGTGCGCTTAAAGTATCTTTACAGGATTATATTTTTCTGTTAAACTGTCTAAGCAAATGTGCTGCCATAACGGTAGGCGGTTAGCCCTCCCCGGAGGGACTGTGACCCTCCGTTGACATAGAAATCCGTAAAACGGAAATACTATACAGGAGGGAATAGTATGGAAGTTATTGATATTTTAACCATTATCGGTTATACAATAACAGTATTTTCCCTTGGCTATGCCCTCGGAAAAGACTACGCTAAAAAACAGTAACGGCCGCCATTAGCCTCGCAAACTTTGACGGTCGTTACTTATAACAACTTTTCAATATTTGCGGCTGACCGTCTATCGGCAGCCGTTTGTTTTTCTATAATTATTATATCAAACATAACGCAAAAGTCAAAGTATGCTATAATTAAAATAAAAATCAGCGTAAAATTAGCCACCGCTTACTGCAAAAATTGCTGAAATGGCTTAAATTATGGTATAATTTATTATTAGAGATTTTTGGAGGTAAGTATGATTTCAGATAAAAATTTTGTTGATGCCGCTGAGGGAAAAACTTATTTTATCCTCAATTACGGCTGCCAGATGAACGAAAGCGATGCCGAGCACTATGCCGGGCAGCTGGAGGAAATGGGCTATGCCAGAGCGGACGATTTTCATAATGCGGATATTATTGTTGTTAATACCTGCTGCGTACGCGAAAGCGCGGAAAAACGCATTTTGGGCAAAATCGGCGAACTGAAGCGCGTTAAGGAAAACCATCCGGGGCAGGTTATCTGCGTAGCAGGCTGTATGGCGCAGAAAGACGGCGAAAAGCTTATTAAAAAGCATCCGCAGATTGATTTATTAATAGGCACTGCGCATGTAAACAGCTTTAAGGAAATTCTTACAGATTTTCTGGCGGACAAAGGCGGACGCGTTTATGACGATATGATAATTGCTGACAGCGAGTTTGAAGGCAACCGCGTGCGCCAGAGCGGGTTTTCGGCGTGGATACCCATTATGTACGGCTGCAACAATTTCTGCACTTACTGCATAGTGCCTTATGTGCGTGGGCGCGAGCGCAGCCGCAGCATTGAAAACATTGTGGAAGAAGTTGAGCAGGCAGTGGCAAACGGCTACAAAGAGTTTACCCTGCTTGGGCAGAACGTAAATTCCTACGGCAAGGATTTTGGCGATAAAGGGATGTTTGCCAAACTTCTGCGCCGCGTAAATGATGTGCCCGGCGTGGAACGCATCCGCTATATGACAAGCCATCCGCGCGACATGGGTGAGGACGTTATTCAGGCGGTTGCGGAATGTGAACACATCTGCGAAAACTTCCATGTGCCGTTTCAGGCAGGTTCCAGCCGCATTTTAAAAATGATGAACCGCGGCTACACTCGCGAACAGTATCTTGAACTTGTGAAAATGATTCGCAGCTATGTGCCGGACGCTGCCGTTACAACCGATATAATTGTGGGCTTCCCGGGTGAAACGGAAGAAGATTTTGAAGAAACACTTTCACTTGTGAAAGAGGTTGGCTTTGACGCCGCCTACACCTTTATTTACAGTAAGCGCAGCGGTACGCCTGCCGCCAAAATGGAAGGGCAGGTGCCGCTGGACGTAAAAAAAGCGCGCCTTAACCGTTTAATGGCAGTGCAGAACGAAAACAGCCTGAAGCGCAACGAAGAAATGGTTGGCAAAACCTACGAGGTGCTTGCCGAAGGGCCGAGCGCCAATAACCCCAATGTATGGAGCGGCAGGACGCGCACCAATAAACTCGTGCTGTGGCCTACGGAAGGGCGCACTTTTACGGCAGGGCAAAAGGTTAACGTAAAAATCTGCAATGCGCAGACTTGGCTTGTGAAAGGACAGGCAGAATAAAATGGCTGCAAACTATACGCCTATGGTGCAGCAGTATCTGGAAGTTAAACGCCAGCATCAGGATGAACTGCTGTTTTTCCGTTTGGGCGATTTTTACGAAATGTTTTTTGACGATGCCTTAACGGCGTCGCGCGAACTGAATATTACTTTAACCGGGCGTGCCGCAGGGCTTGAAGAACGCATACCCATGTGCGGCGTGCCATACCACAGTGTTGACGGCTACATTGCCAAACTGATAAAAAAAGGCTACCGCATTGCCATTTGCGAGCAGGTGGAAGACCCCAAGCTTGCCAAAGGCATTGTAGAGCGCAAGGTTATAAAAATTATTACGCCGGGCACAGCTTTAAACGAGCAGCTTTTGGACGACAAGCATAACCGTTTTCTGGTGTTTTTGCAGCAGGACGGTGCGCGTTTGTGCCTTGTGGCGGCAGATATTTCTACCGGCGAGTGCCAGTGGTTTACTGGCGAAGGCAGCGAAATGCTGAGCACGGTACAGGAGCAGCTGTTCCGCATTCAGCCGGCGGAAGTTGTGGTATACAGCGGCATTGAAGGCTGGGAAAAACTGGAAGCATGGCTGAAGGCAAAGCTGCCGGAATGTGCAATATCCTTTTACCAGGAAGAAAACGAAAATGCCGATTATTTTGCCGCGCATTTTGCTGGCAGCGAATACGGTGGCGACGCCCTTGTACACAGTGCGGCGGAGCACATGCTGCGCTATTTGCACAGCACTGTTAAGGCGGATTTAACGCATATAAATCGCTTAACGCGCATAGCCGTGGAAAAATTTATGAACCTTGACGCCACTGCCATCCGCAATCTGGAGCTTGTTAAAAACATGCGTGACGGCACCAAGCGCGGCACGCTTCTGGATGTGCTTGATTTTACCGTAACCAGCATGGGCGCGCGCAAACTCCGCAGCTGGATTGAGTGCCCGCTTTTGGATTTGGCACAGATAAACGCACGTCAGCAGGCAGTGAAAGAGCTTTTGGAAAATTTGCAGCTGCGTACCGGTCTTGCGGAAGAAATGAAAAAAGTTTTCGATTTGGAACGCATTATTTCCCGTATCGAAGTAGGCAGCGCCAACGCCCGCGATTTGGTAGCCCTGCGCAGTTCGCTTGCCGTGCTGCCGGGCATAAAAGAGCTTTTAAACAATGCGTCAAGCCGCCTGCTTACGCATCTTGCCGGCGGCATCCATCTGCATCAGGAAATTTATGATACTCTGGCAGCGGCGATTGTGGATGAACCGCCGTTTTCCGTACGTGAAGGCGGCATGATACGCACCGGCTTTGATTTGGAACTGGACGAGCTGCACAGCATTGCCAGTGACAACAAAACATGGATGCAGAATTTTGAGCAGCGCATTAAAGAAGAAACCGGCATTAAAACCTTAAAAGTAGGCTACAACAAGGTTTTCGGCTATTATATTGAAGTCAGCAAGGGTCAGTCGGCTTCCGTGCCGGATTATTTTGTGCGCAAGCAGACCCTTGTTAACGCCGAGCGCTACATTGTGCCGGAACTGAAGGATTTTGAGAACAAAATTTTAAGCGCTAAAGAAAAAATTGAACAGCTTGAATATTATATTTTTAACAATCTGCGTGAGCAGATACGCGCCAAAATACCGGAGATACAGGAAACCGCGCGTGCGCTGGCCAATATCGACGTGCTGGCTTCGCTGGCAGAAGCGGCGTTTAAATATAACTATATTAAGCCTGAACTGAACAACCGCAGCGAAATACACATTCTTGACGGGCGCCACCCGGTTGTGGAGCGCCTTTTGGAGCGCGATATTTTTGTGCCCAACGATACCAACTTAAACAGCACGGACGAGCGCATGATAATTATTACCGGGCCGAATATGGCTGGCAAATCTACCTATATGCGCCAGGTTGCGCTTTTAACGCTGATGACGCAGATGGGCAGCTTTATTCCTGCGCGGCAGGCCAGCATTTGCCCGGTAGACAAGATTTTTACCCGCGTTGGTGCAAGCGACGACCTTGCCACGGGGCAAAGCACCTTTATGGTGGAAATGAACGAGGTGGCGCAGATTTTAAAATACGCCACCAGAAACAGCCTTATTATTCTGGATGAAGTAGGACGCGGCACTAGTACCTTTGACGGTATGAGCATTGCCCGCGCCGTTATGGAATACATTCACGAAAAAATAAAAGCCAAAACGCTGTTTGCCACGCATTACCATCAGCTTATTGAGCTGGAAAATATTATGGAAGGCGTAAAAAATTACAGCGTTGCGGTTAAAGAACGCGGCAACGATATTGTATTTTTGCGCCGCATTGTGCGCGGCGGCAGCGATAAAAGCTACGGCGTACACGTTGCACGCCTGGCGGGGCTGCCGAAGAAGGTTCTTGAACGTGCCAATGAATTTTTAAAGGAATACGACAGCGAAGGGCCGAAACAGGCGCAGCCGGCACAGCAGCAGGACGGAGGCATGATGGGTTCGCTGTTTGGCAGTGCATTTCAGCAGCGCCTTGCCAATATGGATGTTATGAGCATGACGCCTATTGAGGCGATGAACACATTATATAAATTGCAGGAGGAGGCTAAGCGCGAAGGAGGTGCTTTATGACCGTAAGCGCAGAAGTAAAGCTTTTAGACCAGAACACGGCCAACCAGATTGCGGCCGGTGAGGTTGTTGAAAAACCTGCTTCGGTAGTTAAGGAGCTTGTAGAAAACGCCCTTGACGCCGGTGCCGGAAAGATAGATGTTACAATTTTTGAAGGCGGCACGCAGTATATCCGCGTGGCGGACGACGGCAGCGGCATGACGGAAGCCAATGCAAAGCTTGCGGTGCTGCGCCACGCAACAAGCAAAATACGCGCGGCGGAAGATTTAATGAGCCTGCATACGCTGGGCTTCCGCGGCGAGGCTTTGCCGAGTATTGCGTCCGTAAGTAATTTTCAGCTGTTAACGCGCCCGGCGGATGAAGAATTTGCAACGAGCATCCGCATTGACGGCGGCGAACAGACCGAATGCCAGCAGACAGGCGGTCAGGCGGGCACAACGGTTATTGTAGAAAACCTGTTTTTTAACGTGCCGGCACGCCGCAAATTTTTGCGTACCAATGCAACGGAAGGACGCTATATTAACGAGCTTTTAACGCGGCTTGCGCTTTCGCGCCCGGATGTGCGCTTTAAGCTTGTAAGCAACGATAAAGAAGTGTTGAGCACGCCCGGCAACGGCAGTTTGTTTGACGCTATTACTGCCCTGTACGGCAAAAAAGTTAGTGACGAACTTTTAAAAGTGGATTTTACCGGCACTGACGTAAAAATTACGGGCTATATCGGTAAGCCTACTTTGTTAAAAGGCACGCGCCAGTGGCAGACCTTTATGGTTAACGGCCGCATTATCAACAACCGCATGATGAGTAAGGCTATTGACCACGCTTATCAGTCGCAGGTGCCGAAAAGCGGTTTTCCCTTTGCCGTGCTTATGGTGGAGGTTGATACGCACACCATTGACGTTAACGTGCATCCGCAGAAAAGCGAAATAAAATTCAGCGACGACAGCGTAATTTATAAAGCCATGTATAAGGCGCTTACAGACGCACTTACAAAACCGATGAGCGCCAAACCGCAGCAGGCTCTTGACCTTTTGCCGGACAGCGAGCTTGCGGTGTTTAAACCAGTGGGGCAGGGCATTATTACGGACGGTATGCCGCTGCCGAAGCAGCAGAGCGCGCCGAAACCGGCATCGGTGCAGCAAAAGCCTGCTTACGCAGATATTTTTAAAACACCTCCGACACATGAGCCGCAGCCTGAACCCGTGCAGAGCGAAGTGTGGAAACAGGTGGAATATACATATACTCCGCCTAAAACGGAGCCTGTTTATACTATTAACGAAGTGCGCGAGGAGTTTAAAAAGCAGGACGAAGTTAGCGCTAACGTTATAGGTTTTACCGATACTAATAACGAAACGGAAAGCATCTGGCCGATTGGGCAGGTTGACAAAACCTTTATTATTGCCCAAAGCGAAGACACCCTGTATTTGATTGACCAGCATGCTGCGCACGAGCGCATTTTGTACGATAAATTTGTTAACGCGCACAACAACATACCGGCGCAGACCATGCTGATGCCGCTGTACATTGATGTTACCGCGCACGATACGGAAATTATCGAAAAACACCGTGAAGATTTTTCGCGCCTCGGCGTGGATATAGAACCTGCCGGGGAAGCGCTTTTAAGGGTTTCCAGTCTGCCTGCCGATATAAAGGCGGACGGTGCGGAAGATTTTATCCGCGAGATAACCAAAATGCTGAGCGAGATGAAAAACATCAGCCCGAGCGATTTGCGCCAGAACATGCTGCACATGATGGCATGCAAGGCGGCGATAAAAGCAGGCGAGGTGCTGAATATGCGCCAGATGCGCCAGCTGATTATTGATTTGTGCAATACGGAGCATCCGTTTACCTGCCCGCACGGACGCCCGTGTATGATAGAAATAAGCTCGGCAGAGCTTTATAAAATGTTTAAACGCACATGATGCAGCAGAAATTTGCCGTAACAGCAGGGCGCAACAGCGGGCTTCAGTGGCAGGCGCGCGCCTGGGCACAGGGGTTTGGCGTGCCGTACTTGCGCCGCGGGCGCAGCGGCAGTTTGGAAGAACTGTGCCAAAAACATAACGTAAGCGCGCTTTTGGTGGCAACAAAACCTGGCCCGCAGGTATTTACGGAAGAAGGCAGGTTCTTTTTTCACCCCAGTATGGCCGATTTGCGCTTGAAGCACGTTGCCGCAGGAGAAAGCGACCACTTAATAGAAGCGTTGGCCTTAAAACCGGGCATGAAAGTGCTGGACTGCACTTTAGGGCTTGCCAGCGATGCGATAGTTGCAAGCTATGTCGTTGGGGCGCAGGGAAAAGTGGTTGGCGTGGAGGCATCGCCGCTGCTTGCTTTTGTTGTGGCACGCGGCCTTGCCTGCTATGAAACCGGCAGGCAGGACGTTGACGCAGCTATGCGCAGAATAAAAGTTGTACACGCTAAGGCGGATGATTATTTGCAGAATGTGCCGCCAGACAGTTTTGACGCGGTTTATTTTGACCCTATGTTCCGCTTCGGCGTAAAAACTTCGGCTAACATGAAGCCGCTGCGGCCGCTGGCTTACGAAAAGGAAATTGACGCAGAGATAATAGAGCTGGCGCTGAAAGCCGCACCGCGCGTTGTTATTAAAGAGCGCAGCGAAAGTTTTCTGCGCAGCCTGGGCTGCACGGAAATCCAGGGCGGCAGGTACAGCCGCGTAAAATACGGAATTATCAGGAGATAGTTATGAAAAAGCAAATAGCCGTTATTCTCGGTCCTACGGCAACGGGCAAAAGCCACTGCGGCATAGCCCTTGCCCAAGAGCTGGACGGCGAAATTATATCGGGCGACTCAATGCTCGTATACCGCGGCATGGATATTGGCACTGCCAAGCCTACGGCGGAGGAACTGGCGCTTGTGCCGCACCATATGGTGGATATTCTGCCGCCGGAAGCCTCGTTTAACGTGGTTGATTTTAAAGAGCGCGCCGAAAAGCTGATTGATGAAATCACAGCGCGCGGCAAACTGCCCATTATAGTTGGCGGCACAGGGCTTTATATTAAGGCGCTGCTTGAAGACTACAAGTTCAGCTCCAAAGGTGAAGATTCCGCACTGCGCGCGGAGCTTGAAGCGCTTTTGGCTGAGCAGGGCAAGGAAGCGCTTTATGCCAGGCTTGTAAAATCTGCACCGGCAGAAGCCGGGAAAATAGATATTAACAATACGCGCCGTGTGATACGCGCCATTGAAGCCGCCGAAAGCGGGGATGACCTTTCGCACAGCAAAAGCGAAGAACTTGTTTATGACGCTGCCGTTTTTGGCCTGCGCATGGAGCGCAGCGTGCTGTATGAGCGCATTAACCGCCGTGTGGATATTATGCTGGAGCAGGGGCTGATAGAAGAAACGCGCCGCCTGCTTGAAGAAGGCGTGCCGGAATCGGCGCAGTCCATGCAGGCTATCGGCTACCGGCAGACGGTGCTGTATTTAAAGGGCGAGTGGGATAAAACAACCGCCGTTGACAAAATTAAACAGGCAACGCGCAATTTTGCCAAAAGGCAGTTTACCTGGTACAAAAAAATGCCGTATGTAAAATGGTTTAACCTTGACGCAGAACCCAATTACGAAAATGTTACGGCAGAAATGATTAAAACAGTTGTAGAAAAGTTTAAGATAGGTTAAAATTATAACAATAATAAAATTATGGAGGGGCTGTAAATGACCATGAACAATGCAAAACCCGCTATGAATTTGCAGGACAGCTTTTTAAACCATGTCAGAAAGGAAAACCTTGGCGTAATTATTTACCTTGTGAACGGTTTCCAAATCAGGGGGCTGGTACGCGGGTTTGATAATTTTACTGTTATTATAGAAAACGAAGGCAAGCAGCAGCTTGTTTATAAGCATGCCATTTCTACAATTTCCCCGGCGGCAAACATTACAATTATGCAGCCGGAAAGACGTGAGCAACAATAAAAAGCTAAGAAAAACGGCGCTGTGGCGTTGTTTTTCTTTATATAGGGTATTTTTATGATAGGCAGGATGCAGCTTTTTTTGGAATATTTAACAGTGGAACTTGGCCTTTCGGCAAATACCAGGCAGGCGTACGAGCGTGATTTGCGCCTGTTTTGCAAAACGCTTGGCTTTAAAAACAGCGACACGCTGGTTAACGTAAGCCGAGAGCAGATAACCGGGTATATGACGCAGCTGAAGGAAAAAGGCCTTGCCGCGGCAACCATTGCGCGCAAGCTGGCAGCTATTAAGGCGTTTTACCGCTTTATGACTGCCGAAGGCTATATGGACGCCAACCCGGCAGAAGTTGTTGAAGCAGGCACCAAAGGCATTAAGCTGCCGCGCGTTTTAAGCGAGGACGAGGTTGTGCGCCTTTTAAACCAGCCCGATATAACAACGGCGGAGGGCTTTCGTGACCGCACGATGCTTGAAGTGCTGTATGCTACCGGCATGCGCGTTTCCGAACTTATTAACCTTACGCTGGAGCGCGTTGATTTAAACATGAAGTATATCATTGCGTTCGGCAAGGGCAGCAAAGAGCGTATTGTGCCGCTTGGTTCTGTTGCGGCGGAATTTTTGCAGCAGTACCTTGAAAAAGTGCGCCCAAAACTTACGCATGCGGATAGAAACACCAACATAGTTTTTCTGGCTTTCGGCGGGCATGAACTTACGCGGCAGCGCTTTTGGCAGATTATCCGCGCATACGGCAGAAAAGCAAACATCAACAAAGCGCTTACCCCGCATATTCTGCGCCATTCGTTTGCCACGCATCTTTTGGATAACGGCGCCGACCTGCGCAGCGTGCAGGAGCTTTTAGGGCATTCGGATATTTCCACAACGCAGATTTACACGCATTTAACCAATAAACGCCTGCGCGATATTTACGCAAAAGCCCATCCGCGGGCCTGATTAAAGGAGGACATTATGGCTAAAAGAGGCAGGAGCAAAAAATCTTCCAACTGGTTTACCGTTCTTTTGCTGGCAGTGGTTTTGCTCGCTGCCGTAGCTGCGGGAATTTATTATGCTTCCTCGCGTTCCGAAAAGGATGTTGAAAACACGGGCATTACAGGCCCGTCGCAGATAGAATTGCTGGAGGAATCAAAATCAGCGCAGAAGGCCGTTGACGATATTCTGCTGACCCGTGACAACTGGCAGCTTACCGATAACGGACGCAGCAGCCAGAAGGAAAAACAGCGTTCCGGGGCAGAAGTAATCTGGAACAAGCGTGAACTGGCCATAGGCGTTCCGCGCGATACCCAGCTGCGTGACGCTGCAAACTGGCTGGCAGGCAAGCTGGAAGGCAGCAAATTAAAAACCGTCCGTATGGAAGAAACAACCTATAACGATTGGGATTCCGTAAGGCTTGATATTGCCATCAGCACCAAAGCCGGCGAAGGCACTAAAGAATTTGTTACGGATACGGTTTATTTTTACCATAACCTTAATTTGGATAAACCTGATAAGGATATTAAAAAGGCGCAAACCACAACACGCAGCCACCACGGCAGGCTTGCCGTAATAATTGACGACTGCGGTTATGATGTTGACCTTGTGCAGCGCCTTGTAAATTTACGCGCGCCGTTCAGCTTTGCCATTATTCCGTACCGCGATTTCAGCAGTGATTCGCTGCATGTAATTAACGGCGGCGGCCAGGTTGCCATGCTGCATCTGCCAATGGAGCCGATGAATGCTTCTGCAATGAGCGAGGGAAAAAGCACGGTGCTTACCAGCATGGACGACAAGCGAATTATGCAGCTTACCGGCGAACTGATTAACAGCCTGCCGGGCATCAGCGGCGTAAATAACCACCAGGGCAGTAAGGCAACGAGCGATGAACGTACCATGCGCGCCGTTTTAAAAGAAATTAAACGCCAGGGGCTGTTCTTTGTAGACAGCAATACCTATGCCAAATCGCTGGGCGATAAACTGGCGGCAGGCATGGGCGTACCGACCGGGCGCAACAATATTTTTCTTGACAACAGCACCAATGAGGACGAAATAATTGAAAAAATCTGGCAGGCTGCGGCCATTGCCGATAAATACGGCAGCGCCATTGCCATTTGCCATGCGCGCCCGCATACCGTTAACGCCTGGGAGCAGGTTATAGACGAGGTTAAGGCTTCGGGGCTGAAACTGGTGCCTGTCACAGAAGTTTTACATTAATGGCTTATATGGTATTTGAAAGTTAATCTTAAAATTGTTATAATATTTAATAGGGCTTTGCCTTAAATGTTTTGCAGTGTTTTGTTTTATGAAATGAAGGAGGACACAAATTATTATGAAAACAGCTTTTTTAATGACAGCACTGACCGTGCTTTTAGTGCTTATCGGCGATTATTTCGGCGGTTTGCAGGGCATGATTGTGATGCTCAGCTTTTCGGTAATCATGAACTTTTATGCTTACTGGAACAGCGACAAGATGGTGCTGAGGCATTACAATGCGCGCGAAGTTGACGCACAGTCTGCGCCGGCATTATATAAAATGGTGCAGGAGCTTGCCCGCCGCGGCAACCTGCCGATGCCGAAGGTTTATATTATCGACAGCCCGGTGCCGAACGCTTTTGCTACCGGCCGCAACCCGGAACACGCTGCGGTTGCAGTAACAACGGCACTGTATGACGTGCTTGACAAACGCGAAATTGCCGGTGTGCTCGGCCACGAACTAAGCCACGTTAAGCACAACGATATTTTAATAAGCACCATTGCGGCTACCATGGCCGGTATTATTACAACCATTGCCCAGTGGGGTATGTTCCTCGGCGGCGGCCACAGCGACGATGAGGGCAACAACGGCGGCAACTTTATCGTTACTCTGCTGATTATGATTCTGGCGCCTATCGCTGCGGCCTTAATTCAAATGGCTGTATCCCGCTCACGCGAATACATGGCTGACGAAGGCGGCGGCGAACTCAGCGGCGACCCGGACGCACTGGCTGATGCGCTTTTAAAAATTGACGCTTATGCACAGCGCCGCACTATGCCGGGCGCAACCGAAGCTACGGCGCACATGTTTATAGTTTGCCCGTTCAGCAGAAAAACCATGCAGCAAATGTTCAGCACTCACCCCAGCACCGAAGAACGTGTAGCGCGTCTGCGCGAACAGGCTGCCGAAATGAGAAAACACGGAGGCCGTTAAAATGGATAAAAAAACCAAACTGGCGTGGCTTAAAAGATATTCGGAAACAAACGCCGTTTCCGGCTTTGAAGCGCCAATGAAAGAACTTTTGCAGGAACGCCTTGCAGGCAAAGCGGAAGTAAGTTATGATAAGCTTGGCAGCGTAGTATTTACCAATGCTTCGGCAGATGAAAACGCGCCGAAAATTATGCTGGCAAGCCATATGGATGAAATTGGTTTTATGGTTAAGCATATTACCAAAGAAGGCTTTTTAAAATTCGTATGCCTCGGCGGCTGGTGGGAGCAGGTTATGCTTGGCCAGCGCGTTACCGTACACGGCAGCAAAGGCGATTTGGTGGGTGTTATCGGCAGCAAGCCGCCCCACATTTTAACGCCGGAAGAACGCACCAAAGTAGTGCAGAAACGCGATATGTATATTGATATCGGCGTTAAGGATGAAAAAGAAGCGCGCAAATTTGGCGTGTTTGAAGGCTGCCCGGTTACGCCGTATGCCGAAATGGCAGTTATGGCCGACGGAAAAACACTGCTTGGCAAGGCCTGGGATAACCGCATCGGCTGCGCTGTAATGGCTGACGTTATGGATAAGCTGGCCGGAAAAAAACACGGCAATACCGTTTACGGTGTGGCAACCGTGCAGGAAGAAGTTGGTCTGCGCGGCGCGCAGACCAGCGTTAACCTTTTAAAACCGGACGTTGCCTTTGTTATTGATACCTGCGTTGCAGGCGGCACGCCGGGCGTTGCAGATGATGTTGCGCCTGCCAAAATAGGCGAAGGCATTGCCATTACGATTTTTGATGCAGGCATGATTCCGAACACTGCCCTGCGCGATTTTGCGGCAAAGGTTGCCAAAGATTTAAAAATACCCACGCAAATCAGTATTTCCGAAGGCGGCGCTACCGACGGCGGACGTATTCATCTGCACGGGGACGGCGTTTTAACCTTAACCTTCAGCATACCGACGCGCTATATTCACAGCCATCAGTCCATTATTCATCTGGACGATTATGAAGGTGCAGTGGAACTTATTACCGCAATGATTGAAAAACTGGACAGTAAAAAATACCAGGAACTTTTAAAAGGCTAAAATCGTTTAACGATTTAGTATAAAATTATAATTAAGAAGAATAGGAGCGATTTTTAATGCAGCAAACTCTCGTACTTGTAAAACCTGATGGAGTAAGAAAAAATCTTATCGGTGAAATCATTTCCCGTTTTGAACGCCGCGGCCTCAAAGTTTCCGCTTTGAAACTTGTTAAAATGACCGAAGCTCAGGCTAAATTCCATTATGCTGAACATGAAGGCAAACCCTTCTTCGGCGAACTGGTTGACTTCATCACCTCCGGCCCGGTTGCCGCTATGGTAATTTCCGGCGAAAATGCTATTAAAGCAGTACGCGGCCTGATGGGCGCTACCAACCCGTTGGAATCCGTACCCGGTTCCATCCGCGGCGATTTCGCACTGTCTATCGGTGAAAACATTGTTCACGGCAGCGACAGCGAAGAATCCGCAGCACGCGAAATCAACAACTTCTTCAAACCCGAAGAAATTTACTAAGATTAAAAGAGAGATTGTTCCGGAAGGATGGTGGCAGCATGACTAAAGCAGCGGTTTATACAAGAACTGGCGATAAAGGCACTACCGGCCTTTATACCGGTGAACGCGTTTCCAAGCACAGCTTGCGCGTGGAAGCATACGGTACGGTAGATGAAATTACTTCGGCACTGGGCCTGGCCCGTGCTACGGTAACAAGGCAGGATGTAAAAGGCACTATATTAAAAGTTCAGCAGCTTTTAATGTCGCTGATGGCCGATATTGCAAGCATGAATCTGCCGGAGCCCTATATTAAAGAGGAACACGTAAAAATGCTGGAAAGCACCATTGATAAATACGATGCAATGCTTGAGCCGCTGGGGCATTTTATAATTCCCGGCGATACCTTGGGAGCGGCTGCGCTTGATATAGCACGTACTACTACCCGCCGTGCAGAACGCTGCGCACTGCGCCTTGCTGAGGAAGAACCCGTTAACCAGCAGGCTTTGATTGCACTGAACCGTTTGTCTGATTTGTGCTTCATTCTGGCAAGGGTAGAGGCCGAAGTAGGCAATAAATAATAATAAGTTTGGCAGGCCGCCGCTTGTATTTAACGGCGGCTTTTTCTTTTTGCAGGGGGTTATATATTGAAAAACTGGAAAATTATATTGGCAATTTTAACTGCCAATGTTGTTTTTATGTCGGCAAGTTATACAATGCTGATACCGTTTTTACCGATGTATCTGGTGCGCGAGCTTGGCGTAAGCCAGAGCGAGGTTACCATGTGGTCGGGTGTGGTATTTTCGGTTACCTTTTTAATCGGCGGCATTATGGCGCCGGTATGGGGCAAAATGGCCGATACCCACGGCAAAAAGCCCATGGCGATACGCAGCGGCCTGGGGCTTGCGTTATCATACTTGTTGGGTGGTATGGTTACAAGCCCGGAACAAATGGTTGGCGTGCGCGTTTTGCAGGGCTTTGCTGCCGGGCTGTGGTCGGTGTGCCTTGCCATTGCCACTTCTTCGGTACCTGTCGGTAAATTAGGTATGAGCCTTGGCATACTGCAGTCCGGCTTAACGGCAGGCAATGTAATCGGCCCGTTGATAGGCGGCGTGCTGGCTTCCATGTTCGGCATGCGCACTTCGTTTTATCTGGGTGGTGCGGTGCTGTTTATGATAACGCTGGTGTTCTGGTTCTATATTCCCGAACCGCCGGGCAGCAAGGCTTCCAAAGAGGAAGCTGCCAACGAACCTGCAACGGCACTGTTAAAAAATGCGCCTATCCGTGAAGCGCTTATCTGCTCCGGCATTGTGCAGATGGTAATACTTTTAATTCAGCCGATTATCAGCCTGTATGTGGAAAAACTTTACCACGGTACGGATAACATTATTTTTGTTGCCGGGCTGGTATTTTCTCTGGTGGGCATTGCCAGTGCCATGACGGCGCCGTTTTGGGGGCGCTTCGGGCAGAACAGGGGCTTTTACCTGTCGCTGGCACTTTCTTCCGTTTGTGCGGGCGTGGTAATGATTATGCAGTCGGTGCCTTCTTCCTTACTTTTGTTTGCGGCGCTTAATTTTACGGTTGGGCTGTTCTTTGCCGGTATTCAGCCATCCATAAGTGCAATTCTGGCAAACAAAACGGAACGCACGCAGCGCGGGCGCGTATTTGGCATGCTGTTTTCGGCACAGCAGTTCGGCTCTATGGTTGGCCCTTTAATCGGCGGGCTTATTGCGTCTTTTTTGCCGATGAACAGCTTGTTTGTTATCGGCGGCTGCATTTTGATACTTATCGCAGCATTTATTTATAACAGGCACCGCGGCGAAGCGTTAAATATTTAATTTTTGTTTTTAAACTGTTCCTGCAATTTTTGCAGGGCAGTTTTTATTTTGTGTAAAACCTTAAAATTTTTTTATTTGTATACAGCAATTTTGTTAAAAATGTATTATAATATTATAAGTTTAGTAAAAAAACGGCCTTTTGCAGGCTGAAAAGTCAGGAAGGTTTTACTGCTGATGAGAACAACGTATTTAAAAATATATTTGGATGCTTTGCGCCATAACCTGCGTGCCATACGCGCTTTGGTGCCTAAACATACCGAAACCGTCGCTGTCGTTAAGGCAAATTCGTACGGCTACGGAGCTGTGCAGGTGGCAGCAATGGCCATGGAAGAGGGTTACGAGGCGCTTGCCGTTGCCGTAACAAGCGAAGCAAAACAGCTGCGTGAGGCAGGCTTTAAGTGCCCGATTTACCTTTTGGGGCTTTTGATGCCGGAGGAATACGAAGACGCCTTTAATACGGATTCCATTATTCCGGTGTGCGAATCAACAGATTTGCAGCAGCTTGACGAAACGGCGGCACGCTTTGGCAAAACCGCCAGCGTAATGGTAGCTGTAGACAGCGGTATGAACCGTATCGGCGTGCAGGCGGAAGAAGTACCCGAATTTTTGGAGGGCATAAAAAAATACGCCAACATTACCGTGCACGGCTTTTTTACGCATTATGCCTGTGCTGACGGCGAGAGCCACGAGCACGTAAAACGCCAGATGCAGCGCTTTGAAAGTATGGTAAGGCGCATACCGCAGCCTGAAAAATATGTTTTTACCGCCGCCAACAGCTCAACAACGCTGTATTTTCCGGAATCTTACTACGACGCTGTGCGCCCGGGGCAGATTATTTACGGCTATATGCCGGAAGGGCATGCCGAAACGCAGGAGCGTGCGGCAAAGCTGCCTAAGTTTGAAAGTGCGCTGGGGCTGTTCAGCCGCGTAGTGCATATTCACAAGATTAAGGCCGGCGATACCGTTGGCTACGGCGCAACTTATAAGTGCAATGAAGATACCTGGATTGGCACGGTGCCTATCGGCTATGCTGACGGCTACCCGCGCTGCCTTTCCAACACCGGCGAAGTTTTAATCGGCGGCAGGCGTTATAAAGTGGCAGGGCGCGTGTGCATGGACCAGCTGATGGTTGACCTTGGCAGCGAAACCGATGTTAAGGTTGGCGACGAGGTGGTGCTTATCGGCAGGCAGGGCGATGATGAAATTACCGTAATTGACATTGCAAAACTTGTCAATACCCATCCTGATGAAATTTCCTGCCAGTTAAGCCCGCGCATACCGCGTGTGTACTGCAATAAATACGAAAATTAAAAAGTGAAAATATAAAATGTAAAAATTACACAGTACCGTAAAAGTTATGGATGGCTTTTGCAGTACTGTTTTTTTTATATAAAAATACCGCCTGTATTTAACAGACGGTGTAAGCACTGATATTTATTTGCGTATTTTAAAGGTAATGGGTATACTTGCGTAGCAGCGTACCGGCGAGCC
>UMJI01083162.1_pt1 | contig 62176 bp, 106 predicted proteins | sample 1965991 | NCBI WGS metagenome assembly UMJI01 (sample SAMEA4836140, study PRJEB28245) | human gut metagenome | biome: gut microbiome; material: fecal sample | place: Denmark | collected 2008
GGAGATAGTAGGTTACGAGGTCTGCGAAGCAGGAAGCCCATTGACTTTAGACAATGGGTAGTTCACAGCAAAAAGATATGTAACAGATGCAGCCATTAGTAATGACTTGAAAACACTGAAATTGTTTGGCGAATTTGAAAACAACGATTTTGCTGCCGAAGATCTTATGCTTTAAGTGATGTGAGACGTGTGATTTGTATCATGCGTCTTTTTTTTGTGTGTGTATTTGCTGATAAAAATCCATCTTTATCCTGTAGTTAATAAAATCATATTTAATAAAGGAGGAAAATTTATGAAGAAATATGATGAGAATTATAAGGCTGACTGGATTATTACAGCTGCATCGTCAGAAGCCAATGGAACTGCTGTCTACAATTTGCATGGAAATATTGATGATGTAAAACAGACTCTTGTTACGTTTGCAGTATCAGATCGTAAAAATGATGAACACTGTTACGAACATGGATGTAAATCTGTTGACGATGTTATTGATTCGAGTGATGGATGTGGCTGGCTTTTTTCTGCTTATAGTACATATGACAATTATCACATTGACTATCAAGCAATCAGAGCGGATCATATTCAACCGATAAAAAGATAGGAGGGTACATTATGAAATATTTATATCATCTAACGAAACCTGAATATCTTGATCGGATTTTGTCAGAGGGACTCAAACCAATTGTAGGTGACAACTCAAAGCTTGTTGGTGACATGATGCCTACCAGTCATATGTCCGAAAAGAAGTATTTGCCATACTGGAATCTGTTATTAGATAGGCCCGGTGTCTTGCTAAAAATTGACACATCATATCTTTGTGAAGATAGAATTCAGGAAAGAAATTATCATCTTTACAAAGAAAAAATATACGATAAATTGATTCCCAAAAAAGCTATTTCAGTAGCGAATGGAATTAACTTGTCTCTGGGAAATCTTGATGTAAACAGTCGGCAGGAGTTCAAGCTGTCAATAATGAGAAGTGTCAGTAAGATTTGCGAACTTATTGCAAGGCTGGCATCGTATCCGGAAAACGAGTATTATCTGGAGGGCTATGAGGATGCAAAAATCTGTGCTTCAACAACCAAAAGGATACTGTCTCTTGCTGATTTTACAGAAATCACGCCTAAGAAATTGCAAAATGAGTTGGTTTATTTAGCCGAAAATTGTGGAGCTTATACGTTCTGTGATGTGGATTATGCTAATTTTAATGGTAATGCGCGTCTGTATGAACATCTTCGGCTGAAACCTTATGCTACAGAAGATACTAAATGGCTGTATAGCTGGCTGGTGTCTAATTATTCCAGTATTTTAGATACTGATACTGGAGGCTGGGGCTGCTAAACGAAAATGGGTGGAAGAATTATTCTTTCACCTGTTTTTTTTTGGCAATAAAATCCACCTTTATCCTGTAACTAATCAAATCATATTTAATAAAGGAGGAAAATATTATGAGGAAATATGATAACAAGTATGAAGCAGACTGGATTATTACAGCCATATCGTCAGGAGCAGAAGGAGCCGCTGTTTACAAACTGCATGGAAACATTGATGATTTAAAACAGACTATTCTATCATTTGCAAATTCAGACCGCGAGCGAGATGAGGACGGCTATGAGTACGGCTGTGAAATCATTGACGACATAGCTGACTCAAGCAATGGACGCGGCTGGCTGTTTTCTGCCTACAACATATTTAGCCAATACCACATTGATTATCAGGCTATTAGGGTGGATCATATCCAGCCAATAAAAAGATAGGAGGGCATATTATGAAATATTTATATCATTTAACGAAACCTGAATATCTTGACCAGATTTTAGCAGAGGGAATCAAGCCAATTATAGGCGACAATTCAAAGCTTGTTGATGATATGGTGCCTGCCAGTCATATGTGTGAAAGGAAGGATCTGCCATATTGGGATTTACTGTTGAATAGGCCCGGTGCTTTGCTAAAGATTGATACATCATATCTTTATGAAAATGAAATTCTGGAAAGGGATTATCATCTTTACAGAGAAAAGATGTATAGCAGATTAATTCCAAAAGAAGCTGTTTCAGTTGTGAATGGGATTGATCTGTCTTTGGAAAATATTGATGTAACTCGTCGGCAGGAATTTAAGTTGTCAGTAATAAATAACGTCAGTAAAATTTGCGAACTTATTGCAAGACTGGTATTAAATTCGGAAAGCGAATATTTTCTGGAAAACTACAAGGAGGTAAAAATTTGTGCATCAACAGCCAGAAGGGTGATATCTCTTATTGATTTTACAGAGATTACGCCCAAGAAATTACAAAATGAGCTGATTCATTTAGTCGATGATTGCGGAGTTTCTACGTTCTGTGATTTAGACTATATCAACTTTGACAGTGATATGCGTTTGTATGAGTACCTTCAGTTGAAGCCTTATGCTACAGAAGATACTAAATGGCTGTATGACTGGCTGGTGTCTAATTATTCCAGTATTTTAGATACTGATACTAATACTTGAGATAATACTTGTGACTGGATCTGTTAAACGAAAAATGGGTGGAAGAATTATTCTTTCATCCATTTTTTTTGTAGTAAAATCCACCTTTGTCCTGTAACTAATAAAAATCATATTTATAAAAGGAGGAATTGACTATGATTTTATCGAACTTATGGATGACACTTCAAAAAATTGAGGCTGCAGGACACGGCGACTACATTGTAAATTTTGCAGGCGATCTTTGTTTTACAGAAAGAAATCTTGCAGTAATTGAGGAAAATCTGTTTAATACAAGAGCCGTCGGCATAAAAATGGGAGCACAATTTGGCGATACTGTTTCTGTTTTCTGCAGCAAGATTGAGGCTTTTGTCAAACTTCATCCGTCAGCAGCAGATTTGTATGTAATGACTGTTAACGAAAATAAACGTAACAGTATTATTTATATTTCTGTCAGTGAAAAGACGGTAAGCCTGACATCTTTTGATGATATTGACTCAGATAAGTATATTGAGTCTCTCATCAAAAACAGCCAAATTCCTTGGCATAAGAAACTTTTTGCTGATGGAATTTCTGTTTACGAGGTTTTATCAACACCAAAGAGATATGCGCTTGAGTATTCATATTACGTGAGTATTCTTGATGAGATTGATTCGGCGGAGTTTCTTATTGGCGGCGATGCTGCAAGAAAACAGATGTTCCGCGAAGCAATAAAAAGCTTGTAAACACTGGAAAGACTGGCATTTTTGTCAGTCTTTTTTTTGGACAAAATGCTATTTGTAAATATTATATATATAAAAAAGGAGAGAATTAATATGTCAAGAACAACAGATTTGGAAACTCGCATGAAAACTTATGAGAATGTTCCCAAAAATAAGCTTATGAGACGCTGTCCTGTGGCAATAAGACTGGATGGCTGTCATTTTAAAAGCTTCACAAAAGGCTTTGATAAGCCGTTTGATAATGTTTTTATGAAATCTATGCAGGAAACTATGAAATATCTCTGTGAGAATGTACAGGGATGTGTAATGGGATACACGCAGTCAGACGAGATTACGCTTATCCTTGTGGATTATGAACACCTTAATTCAGAAGCATGGTTCGATGATGAAGTAGAAAAGATATGCAGTGTAACAGCAGGCATGGCATCTATGGCATTCTACAGAATTTTTTGTAAGAATGCTCATGGATTTCTCAGTGAAAATGGATATCCGCATGTGCATATGCTAAAAAATGAAAAGCTGATTAATGCATACAGGAGGGCATGGAGGCAGGGCGCATACTTTGATGCCAGGTGTTTCAACATTCCCAAAGAAGAAGTGACAAATCTTATTTATTGGAGACAATGCTGTGGACACCGTAATGCGATACAGGCAGCAGGATGCACATATTTTTCAAACAAAGAACTTTTGAATAAGAGCGGCGATGAGATCATTAAGATGCTCAAAGAAAAAGGCATTGAGTGGTCTGCATATTCAAATGATGCCGTATGGGGAAGCTGCTGCGTAAGAAATAACAGGCCGGTAATTATGCCTGATGGCAGGCGTACCTATTATATGTATGACAAAAACAAAAGAACAAAAGCGTGGATAATTGATTACCATATTCCGGTGTTTACCGGCGCTGGAAGATTATATATCAATGCACTTATGTATACAGAAAGCGAGGATTAATTATGATAGGAAAAAGTAATATAGCTGATTGCGACGAGAACTGCAAATATGAAGGTCTTTATGAGACGTATAAAAATGTGTATGATGATATTCGAAAGAAATTTATTTCTCAGACGATTGTAACGGTGTTATTATTGTTCGCTGTCACGATTACGGTTGTATATCTTTTATATTGCAGGATAACTGGTAAATATAATGACAACTCTAATCGAGCTTTAATGGCTATGACAATGACAATAGTTGTTACTGGTCTGTGGTCATCTGCAATGATTTTGCCGATAATAGCAGAAGGAAAAAAGCTTTTAAAAGGATATAAAATAAGGCTTTCAAATATTGCGGCTAATAAAATTGCAGAGCATGTATATCGAATACAGTCAATTGAAGATATTAAAAATGAAAATATATTTACAGACGAAGGACGTCTTAATAAAAGAGAAAGTATATTGCATTGTATTGATGGCAGTGGAAACACAATGGATGTGTATATTGACCCAAATAAAAGCTATTGGTTTGATGAAAATGATAATAATATTTTAAGCACAGACGGTATTGTTTCAGAATTGCTTTTTAGTGATGACGGTGAAACCTCTGAAACGGGTGTCATAAAATACACTGTTAATGATAAAACGGTCTATATAAAAGAAGTAGATATAGAAGAAATATATGAAAGCGAGGATTAATTGTGATAGGAAAAAGTAATATTGCTGATTGTGATGAAACCTGTAAATATAAAGAAGTTTATCAAATATATAAAGCTGCTTACAATAGTGCGTGGAATGAATTTAGTTTTCAGACAGGTATTATAATGGTGTTATTATCGTTTGTAATTGTTACAGATTTTTTATACTTCAGTACAATTAGTAAATGTGATGTTGGAGCAGGTTCAATTTTGACAATAATAGCATTAGCACTGACCGCGTTGGAAGTATATTTGTCTGCAATTACTTTGTCGATGAGAATGAAATCAAAAAGACTTTTGAGAAAATATAGAATTAGTCTTTCAAATATTGCAGCCAATAAAGTTACGGAACATTTATACCGAATACAAGCAATTAAAGATGTTAAAAATGAGAATGATTTTGTTGCAAGAAAAATTAGACTGCATTGTATTGATGATAATGGAAATGAAACAGATATATGTATAAATCCAAATAAAAGCTACTGGCTTGATGAAAACAATAATAGTGTTTTAAACGTAGACGGTGTTATTTCAAAGCTGGTTTTTAGTAATAACGGTGATGACACTGGTATTATAAAATATTCTATCAATGATAAAGTTGTTTACGCAAAGGAAAGTGAGGATTAAAATATGGCAAAGAAAATAAATAACAATGTGGCATTTCTTGAGAAATTCAAGGAATGTGAGCAGCTTATTCGCCAGATATATGGCGATGATAAGAATTTCAAGTGGTTTGAGGATAAAATGAAAGATGACGGCGAGGATCAGATGTCGCAGAAAATGTATGTGTGCAGGGTGTTACGCAACTATATGTCACACAATCCGGATGGCGGGTTCTTTATTGATATATCAGACGCGATGGCTGATTTTCTTGATGATGTGAAAACAAAAATATCAGGAGATATCAGGACCTGTAAGGATGAAATGTCAGTTGTGAGAAAGTTTTACACGCTGCATAGTACAGTCAGCGCGATCGCTGTGGTACTCAACAAGCTTCCTGCTGTGCCGATAGTTGATGAAAATAAGAATATCATTGCTTTCTGCACCGATGAGACAATCAGATATGCTGTTTCCAATGGAGCAAAAGCTGCTGACGAGATTGCCTTATGTAAAATAAACCAGCCAGCATCGGAAGTTGTGGCAGCAGTGGGTGATACATATGATTCTGCAATGGAAAAGGCAGAAGCAATGAACAAAAAGATAATCTTTGTTGCTGATGACAAGCGTCTCAGGGGCATCATTAATTTAAAATAAAGTGTAAAAGGAGAATAACATATGCTGCAAAAATATTTACAGCTCTTTGAAAGAGCATTTGAAAAATTAACATCATTGGGAGGAAGCAATAGTACATGGTCTGACTATTTTACGACTGTTGGTACCGAGTTTCTTGTACTGTTGCTTGGAATTGTGTACATTGTTGCAATTCTTGCGATTATTTTCATTCCGATATTTGGCAATAGGAAAGTTGTGCAGAAGATTGCAAAGAATGATGCTTACAAAAAGGCACAGAAACTGGGAACAAAATGGTATGAGTTCAGGAAGAGAATCAGAGATATTATTGTTGACATAGAGACGAATGGATATAAATATACCTCTGGCCCTGATTTGGATAGTGAATTTAGTGGATACAAATATGATGCTGATCTTGATACTGAGCTTAAAAACGTGCTTAATGAATACAATATTACAAAATATACGTCCTTCGTTAAGAATGAAACCAATGACAAAAAAAAGAAATTTGATAAAAAAGCTATTAACGAAATGATGAAAGAACAGCATCTGGATTGGTTGAGCTGGAATGAGAATAAGGGTGACTGGACATCATGTGGCGATTTTAATGAATTAGGTAAGATTGATAATTATGATAAACTTTGCAGAAAGTTTTTTGCTAAATGCATTGCCGCCTGCTCAGCCATCATGATTGTGTATGCAATCTTTGTCATTCCACTTGTACTTATGCTTTTCAAATAACAATATCACAGGCTCATGCTTTCAGTGTGGGTCTGTTAGAAAGGAAACGGATATGATAATCACAAGAAGAATTGAAGATACGACATTGAATGTCCATGTTGATGATATTCAATTTGAGAAGATTCAAAGAAAGTCAAAAAAATATAAAAAATCCAGTGAACTCATGAAAAAGATATATGAAAAGGCCTATCATATTATGAATTATGGCGATGACTTTGAACTGGTTCTTTCCATATGGTTTCTTTTTAGTTTTGTTGTAACTCTGGCAGCAATTGTTCATTTTCATAAAATTATGAACATGGCACTGCTTATAGCAATTATATTGGGCAGTACTATATTATATTTTGGCATTATTTCATATTTTGAGCATCGGTTTTTTAATTATGGATATTACTTGACAGAAGAAGCATTGAAAGATCTGCTAAATGAAAAAATTGTTCTTGGCTTCAGGGATTCAGATAAAGATGCTGTGGAAATTAAATACATAAAAGGTGCTGATCCGGATGAAAAACTTCTGGAAAAGCATTATTCGTGTGCTGGATTAGGTGTAGACATATTATATTTTTGGCTTACGTTTCATAAAAATGTTCGTAAGACCTATGATTTTATGTTGATCACAGGTAAAAGAGGAAAGTTTTGGTTCGATTTAATGGATAAAGAATAATTTTTATATATGCAAAAAAGGCCCTGAGAGTGACGGTTTCAGAGCCTTTTTGTGAATATAAAAGTCTTAGTCTTAGTTAGACTTTATAATTTTAGCTTATTTGTTTTCATATGTCAAGCATTGGCCGATAAGAATACTAACAGAAATTACAAAATCCATCTTTATCCAGTAACCATATTAGATATTAATAAAAAAGGAGGACAAAAATATGGCATACGATATAAATCCATGGGCACAGAAGGAAGCCCGTAAACATCAGGCGGCAGCTCATACACAGTTAATGGATAAACTGTATTCGCCGGAGATTGATACATGTTCCGTCAATACAAAAATCTATTCAAATGCTGTGTCGATGCATCATTCTCAGACAGATGTAAAATGTGAGATTGCACTGCTCGATGCTGACACTGTTTCAGCAGTAAGAAATAATGCAGAGGGGAAGACTGCAGTGCTTAATTTTGCATCTTATAAACTTCCCGGCGGAATGTTTATCGAAGGATCCATTGCGCAGGAGGAAGCTCTCTGCCATGAATCATTTCTGTACAATGTTTTGGGGCAGCAGACGAACTACTACGCGTGGAATAATAAGAATAAAAACCGCGCAATGTATACCAATCGCGCATTATATTCACCGAACGTCATTTTTACACAAAAGGATGGCAGTAAGGACTTTGTGTGCGATGTGATTACCTGTGCGGCACCAAATTTTGCAGCAGCAAAGAAGTACATGAACGTTTCTGCTGCAGAAAACTCCAGCATACTGGATGACCGCTGCCAGTTCGTGCTTGATGTCGCTGAGGACAATAAGGTTGATACTCTTATTCTTGGTGCATGGGGCTCTGGTGTATTTGGTCAGGATGCTGAAGAGGTTGCCCGGTTGTTTATGAAACACTTGAATCAGCGAGCATATAGCTTCAAAAAGGTTGTCTTTGCTGTGCCGAAAGGTGTTAATGGCAATTACCGTAAGATGGCAAAAGTGTTGTAAACAAAATAAAGACTCTGGGTTTCCGGAGTCTTTTTTATGTTGCGAATCATTCGGTGATTGAATTACCGAGGATTCCTATTTGAATTTCTAAAACTCATATTTATTGTGTTACTAAACAATTGTCATATGAATAAAAGGAGGAAATATTATGACAAAATACGCAATTCCAGCTTGTGAACAGGACGGTTTACATATGAGAGGTTTCTGCTTCTTTATTAATGCAAAAGATGGTATGACACCAGATGATGTCTTGGAAGCAATTAAACAAGCCTGTGTTGAATATTGTTCTACACCAGAGGGTAGAAAAGTATATGAAGATAACTGTAAGCATTTTAATTATGGTGACTTTGATACTTATGTACCAAATAGTATCTGCAAAAAATACGGTATCAGCAAGGATAAGACAAAATATAATTGTCTTGAACCAGTGCACTTTGATGAACAGATTGTTGATATGTGGGTATGATATTGAGTAAACAAAGAAAAGAGGTTCTGATTTTATCAGGACTTCTTTTTATGCTGTAAAACTCATATTCATAGTGTTACCAATTAATTGTCATATACAGATAAAGGAGGAAAATATTATGACAAAGACGTTTAATAAGGAGCTTGCAATGAAAGTTAGAAGTGTGCAGGAGGAGCTTAAAACAGATGTCTGCAAATGCTGCGAAGAAAAGGCTTGTAATGGCTGTTTTGTTGGCGACATGACAGAAGCATATACTTTAAGGACAGAAATTGTTCTGGAGCAGGAGAAACTGAATTTTATTAACCAACTGTTATCAATGACCGGAGATGAAATCTATGACAAATATGGTCTCAAACGAGATGAAACTATTGTCTATGCTGCTGTTTTTCCGGATGGAATGCAGGCCGATATTAAGCTTGTTATCTGTGACGAGGAACCTTATACAGAGGCTGTTCTTTTTGACAAGAACGGTTTTCAGAAAGCGTATACTGATCCGAAATATGAGTATACAGGCGACTGGGAGCTTGAATATGACGATGTTAATTATGTTGTCACTGTTAAAGTAAAGGAACCAGTTGGCTACAGGTCTGATAACATCTTCGGCGATGGTTACAGGGATGCTGTTGACGTTATGGCTCATGAGATATTTGAGCTGCAGAATGCAGATATTCTTGACGCCCTCGCTGATGGTGTTTTAAAAGATATGGATATTGCAGAAAATCTGAAACACCTGTCATACGATATTGGCGCTCCCAGAGCTGTATACTTTGCTGATATTCTCGAGGAAGAAGATACAGATACAGCAGAAGAGAAAGCAAAAGCTTTCGTCAGGGAAATCCTTGATGCAGTGAGAGAGAAGACCGGAAAGGACATTAAATATGTCCTGTGGTTGTCTGACAGCGTTGATGATGTCATTACTAAATATGAGCTTAATGAGCCCATTACAGAGTTTGACGAGTATTCAACTGCGGACAGTGTTGTCTTATCAGACCTTGGCAAGGGCGGTAAACTCTTTGGTTATGAGAAACTGCCTGCTGCAATAAGAACTGTTAACATGAAAATGGAAACAGTTTAACAAGTTAAACAAAAAGGCTTTCTAAAAAAAGCGTTTTTTATAAAAGAAGAGTCCCTATAACAGAGACTCTTTTTTTTGTTTAAGCAAAAAAGTAATGCAGTTTTTTCGCAAAGTTTTCCGGGCAGATAAATTCTTCACAGCACATGTCCATATACTTAAATCCACTATCCTCAATATCAATGTCGAGATTGCAGCCCGATAAATTGATTTTTCTAACATCATTACATTTTAAAAAAGCATGATCATGAATGGCTTCCACGGATTTTGGAATTGTGATACTTGTTAGTCCGGTATTTGCAAATGCGTAAGAACAGATGACTTTTACCCCTGAAAGATCTATATTTTTAAACTCTTTGCAGCCATTAAAAGTGTCCATTGGAATTATATTTGTGTCGCAAAGACTTACACGTCTAAGGTTTTTGCAGCTCTGAAATGCTCCGGTGCTAAAACTGCAGTTATCCACAGAAACAGTGGTTAATTGTTTGCAGTCTCTAAAAGCGTTCATTCCACTTTTTACTTTGGATAGCGAAATCTGTTCCAGATGGCAATTTCTAAAACAGCCGGTATCAATTTTTATTGAGTTTTCAGGAAGTTTTATGTATTGTAATCGACTGTCAGCAAATGCATTTGATCCAATACGATTGACATTATCTGGGATTATTATGTCAATTATGTTAGTCCTCCTAAATGCTTTATCACCTATTGAGACAAGAGTTTCGGTGTTATCAATAATATCTACTTTGAGTAAATTAACGCATCCGCTAAACAGATATGCCGGAACGTATTTTGCACCATCTGTAACAATGGTTACTTCTTCCAACTGGGTACAGTTCTCAAAAGCATGTTCGTGAACATTACTTAAATTTCTAATATCAAGATATTTAATATTGGGACAGTCTGCGAAAGCTCTCTTGTCAACGAACATATCTTTGCTTATGATTCTTGGGTCTACTTCGGTGAAGCTAAAACCGTCATGACCTATGCTTGTCACATTGTTAAAATTAACACGTGATAATGTCTGACAATGACAAAAGCATTCATCTGGGACGCTTGTTTTTCCATCAAAGAGAACTGACTCTAAAAGATTACAGCCACAAAATGCTTTCTTTTCTATTTTAGTGTTTTTTGGAATGTAGATATATTTCAGCTGACAGGAATTAAATGCTTCCTGCTCAATAACTCTGACACTTTCCGGAATTTTAAAATATTCAAGGGCAGAATAACTGAAACACTTTATTGGAATTGTTGACAAATGTTTTGAAAAAACAACCTGTTCCAATCTTCTGCAGTTTGAAAAAGCAGCTCTTCCAATAGTTAATACATTGGAAAGGTTAATTGAGCTTAATGATGATGATGAAAAGGCGCAATCATCAATACTTGTGCAGCTTTTTGGCAAAACGACTTCTCCAAAGTTGTTACAGTAGAAGAATGCAGATTTTCCAATAGCTTTAATCCCTTCTGGAATTATCAGGCTATCGACATATTCAGTACTTTCTTTTTTAACTCCGACAATTGTTGTCTCATCTTCGGACAGCAAGAAGACAAAGCCATTTACCTCCATCAACTTTCTTTTTTCTTCACCGATGCTTGAGTAATCAATCGTTTTCTGTTCCTGATTATTTGTTAATATTACCTTCATAATATTTTCCTCCTTTATTTATTTTGTTGTTATGAAAGTTACAAAATAAATATGGATTTTGGACATATTATTATTTTTTCTTTAGATTCCATATTTATATTGTCATATATAAAAAATAATTTAAAGGAGGAAAATAATATGGCAAAAGATAATAACTGGAGTAAAAAAATAGAATTATCTCATAAGGCATATGAGCATACACATCTTATGGATAAATATTATGGTGATGACATTCGTAACTGTAAATGTACCGTGTTTGACGACTTTGGTATAGTCGTTGCTAAGAAAAAAGCCTTTGATGAGAACAGGCTTCCTTCTGACACAGATTACAGAAACAGAAGCATCATTGTTAGTTCAGATGATACAGTATCAGCTGTTTACAAGGCGCTTTCCCCGGAGAAAACAGCCATCATGAATTTCGCTTCATACAAAAATCCGGGTGGAATGTTTCTTGAGGGCTCAATGGCGCAGGAAGAGGCTCTTTGTCACGAGAGTATTCTTTACAATGTTCTTTGCAAACAGGAAGAATATTATAGCTGGAACAGAGACAATTTAAACTGTGCATTATATTTAAATCGTGCACTGTATTCTGAAAACGTTGTCTTTCGTAAAAACAATGACGATTTCACTGTGGACGTGATTACCTGCGCAGCACCAAATTTCTCGGCAGCAAGTCGTTACTGTGGAGTCAGCCGTGAAGAAAATAATAAAGTACTTCTTGAAAGAGTGCGTTTTGTTGTTAATATTGCGGCAGTTATGGGGGTAAAAACATTTATTGCCGGAGCATGGGGCTGCGGAGTATTTGGGCAGGATCCAAAGACCGTGGCAGAGTGCTTTAAAACAGCACTTGTAGAGACAACTGGTATTGATACAGTTATATTTGCTATTCCGGGCAACGGAAACGGAAATCTTGAAGCATTTCAAAATGCATTCTAGTAAACAAAAAAACAGCTGTTTTTCAGATGATGGGAAGACAGCTGTTTTTTTAATAAGATTTACGCAAAATAAAGGTCGTGTGAGAAAACGAGAGTTTTTTCATGCACCCTCTTTATAATACGGCTTCGGTCTCTATTTACTTAAAGCAATAACAGCTTTTCTAAGAGCTTCAGTCAATAGGGCTTTCCTATGCAACTGATCCTGATTATTGACATTAAGGTACCTATTTAAAACATCCATATTATAATCAGCAAAAATATATTCAGTGATAATTTCTTTTGCAGTATTGTTATCCATATTAATATTCATAGCAAAAACCCCTCTTTTTTAAGTATCTCGTTAACATCCAGTGAGCTGATGCATCTGCTTCGCACATTGAAAAATCTGTTTGAAAACTTTCTTAATTCCGGCAGCAGTATATTGGCCATTTTCTCTGTCTGTTCATGGTTAAACTGGGCTTTTTCTGCCTGTGTTTTGCAGTATTTGTCATAAGCCTCTTTTGCGTCAGCAAGCTTGGCTTCAAGTTTATTTCTGTCGCATTTTTCCTCAATTTCTTTTCGATGCATGAGATATATCATCAGTTCCATTGGCTTTGAATACCAATTGCCAATAGCATATCTGACTTTTGCGCTTATTGACGGATTTTTGTCATCGAGGAAATTCTGTAAGCAGTTATACTGATTACATGACCAGCATTCAAAAGACTTTACTTCTGTTTTCTCATACCATGATGTGTCAATGTATATGCAGGTTTCAACACTTGTTGGTATTAGAATTGTGAAGCCGTATAAATGACACTGCACAGCATTGCAGCCGACAATAATATCCTCGGCATCCGGGAATATTGATTTGGTCAGTGCGCTCATGACGGCTTTCGATGTACGCAGTGGCGTCAGTGTGATCTTGTGCCAAGTCTTTTCATTTACAGGCTTTGAAGTATTTAAACTTCGTACCAGTGTCAGCAGTTCCATTTTCTCATTAACAGCATCCTGAAGCATTTCCTCTGCTTCGTTAAGTTCTTTCTGAATATCTGTCATGAATTTTTCTCCTATACTTACTCAACCAGCTTTTTGTATCTGTCGGAATATTTAAGCGGAAGAGTAATGCTTAATCCAGTGGTTTCATCGCGTATCAGATTGCGTATCAGAATATAATCTATATTTTTATAGTATATTTTTGTTGTGCCTTTTATATTGAATGGTATTGTATGCGGTATTTTTGAGGAATCGACATACAAAAAATCAATATGGTCCTTATTGACTTTAAGTTTTGAAGGAGACTTGGTATCTATATCGGCAATTTCTGATATTATCCAAAATTCTTTCTCTAATACCAGAATGTTGATAATATCTGAAGTACTCATACCCACGTCCGTATATTTGGCAACACCGTAGGTATATCCATAAATACTGAGAGACGTACTGTAGTCAGTAGTACTTCGAGCTATGAACACAAGGCTTATGGCTAAAATTAATAATGACCACCATGAATGAGTATAAAATAAAGCTCTAATACCAAGGACTAATAATATAATTCCAAGGATACCATCAATCTTATTGACCTTTTTCCTTTTCGTTGCACATTCTTTTAGTTTGTCATACTCATCCTGTGTAAGTCTGATATATTCTTTTTTGGCTTTATCCAAGTCCTTGAAATCAAAGACTATTTTCTGTCCGTCTTTGTCAATGATTTCCTTATGAAATTCATTTGGAATGTTGCTTATATCCATGCTTTTACTCCTTAATCATATCATCAATCTTTGTAAACACATTTCCCAATGTATCGGTGATAATAAGGTCTGTTCTCTCGTTAATTGGAATATCAAGCGGTTCATTGTTAATAATTATCAGGTGGTTGCCTTTAAAGTAATTAAGAAATGTGCTTGCTGGCCAAACTGTAAGCGATGTCCCGCCAACAATCAAACAGTCTGCCTTTTCAATAGCTAATATTGCTTTTGCAACAGTATGGTCCGGCAGGTTTTCACCATACAATACAACATCAGGCCTTACAATGGCGTTTTCGTCTTCGCAGTACTGACAGTGAGGCACGTTTTTATTGCTGTCAAAAATATAGCTGCCATCATATTCCCTGCCGCAGTTCATGCAGTGGCAGCGGGCAGTAGTGCCGTGAATTTCATACACAGTTTTGCTTCCGGCTTTCTGATGTAGGCCGTCAATATTCTGGGTAACAACTGCTGACAGTTTTCCCATTCTCTCCAGTTTTGCCAGCACTTCATGTGTAATATTTGGCTTGAATTTTCTTGTATCCATTTTCTGCTTGTAAAATTCAAAGAACACTTCCGGCTCATGATATAAGCAGGCAAAACTCAATAAGTATTCCGGTTTGTATTTTGAGAAGTCCACGCCCATATTGTTATATAATCCGTCTTTGCTTCTGAAATCCGGTATGCCGCTTTCTGTGGAAACCCCAGCGCCGCCAAAGAACACAATATTGTTGCTTTCTTTTATGTATTTTTCAAGTAAAATTAACTGTTCGTCTGTAATCATATGTTTTTCCTTTCTTATGGCCATCTCTGATGTGCCAATTTGTATATATGTCTTTCGTGCATACCTGCCACGTCTACAGTAATTGTAAGTGCAATAAGCAGCATAATAATTATTAGCCACTTTATCATTTCTGCAAGCGGCACAGCGATTAACAGTGCGCGTCTGTCTACAATTAGTCTGTGCATCCCGCCGGGTTTTGGTGCAAAGAGTATTTGTTTGCAGGTTTTACGGCAGATAAGTTCATTCACTTCATATTTATAAGTAACGGTATATATAAACGGTCCCATTTTTTCAACAAAAATGCATTCTGCCTTGATAATTACTGCCTGTCCTCTGATGCTGTTTTGTCTGAGTTTAAATACTGCAAACAGAATAAGCACAAGCAGGAGAGCAGTAGCAGCAATTAATGCTGACAAGTGTATCATAGTGATTCTCCCTTTCTGTACGGTTCATATAAATAGAAAATATAGTCGTTTTCGTTCTCATTAAGTTTTCCCGTGATCTTATAGTAGTCATATTTGTGTATATATCTTTTTTCATACGGAATAATCATTTTCTGCATGATGCCGTCTTTGTCAAAATATTGAAATTCAAAAGTATTGTTGTATTTAAACCAGTTTTCTATCTGCAAGCATGACTGTTCATCAGAGTTTTTCTGCATTTCTTGAATCTTATTATGAACGTTAACTAAATACGCACCGCTGTTAGTAAGAATATTTAAAGAACAGCAGAGGAAAATCAAGGTTAGTATTGAAAATATAATAAAACTTGTTTTTTGATAACTTATTGCATTTATCATAAGGGCTAATGATGCAAAAAATAACAGACCTGTTACACAAAGCAGTATATTTTTAGTCTTGCGACGTTTGCCATCCATTGCTATCTCGGCTATATTCTTTAGTTTTTCATAATCATTGATTTCAATTAGTAGTTTCATTCTTTTTCTCCTTGATTATTCTTTTTATTATCTAGCTGCTAATACCATTTTACGGGCTTGATCTGCCAGCTGCATTTAATCTCATGCTTTTTGTTATATGTCTGTGTGAATTTCATTTCAATTTCGCTGACATTCAACCAAAGGGGCAGCTCTGCCTGTGCCTGTGCTATAATCATTGCGTCTATTACTTTTGAGCCATTTAAAATATTAATCCATATGCTGCCAGACTCGGAAGCTTTTAACTCATACTCCCTGTTCTGAAGAATTATATCCATAACTTTAACCATTTTTGAATGTTCTTCAAAAAGAATTTCATACATGTTCGCTTTACGCTCAAGAAATAATAGATTTATACTCCAAGAGATTATGAAGACCATAAGCGCTAATCCCATAACATTGATAAGAGACTTTGACGTTTCCGTTTTGAAATAAGTTGTTGTTAATATCATAGGTATGATAAAAAAAGCGCAGAAATGAGACAAATGTAATCTGCTACGTTTAATATTTCTTCGTATTTTTTGTGCTTTCCCTCGTAATATTGTCTTGCATTATCTGCTGTATTCCTGTCTGTTTCTGTGAATATTACTTTAAATTCTGGATTACTCATTTAAGGACCCTCCTCATGCCGGCATTTCGTATACAACCAATACGCATTCGCCAACGGCTGTTACAGATAAAACTCTTGCATTATTATTTTTGATTTCCGTGTTAATTTCTGACTCCGCTTCCTGCGCGCTGTAGTACATTTTGCTCTTTTGCGTTGTTTTCTTTTCGGACAGCTTGCGGATGAGTGTTTGAACAAGATCATAGCCTAACTGTGTTTCCCATATATTCATAATGTTATCTTCCTTTCTTAATTTATCGCTCGAATCATTCTTTTGATCGAACGATTATGAGAATTACCCCCATAATCTACATGAATACTGCCAACGTGTAGGCAGCCTCTAATGTGCTGACGGATTGTCCCACCATATTTGAATATTCAATGTTTGGAATGACTCCAAGTTTTCCTAATATTACAAGTATCGCACCCGCTAATCTACTTTAGTAGACATTTTTCTTATGGATTCGGCTTTGGCATTCTTGCGTTTACGCCCTCTACGCCAAAGAGAGCAGTGCCAATGTTTGTTGACAGATGCACAAGTGCAAACACTGTGATGCCGACGCCGATTGCTGTTAATATGTATCTGATGTCCTTATTTCCAACACTGAGATGATTAAGCGTAAATCCTGCTGCCATGATGATTACTCCGGCAGCAAGAATAAGGATTTTAATCGTTAGTGGACTCATTACTTTTTGACTCCTTTGGAACATCAAGCGTTTTTGCATTCTTGTTCTTAGACTGTTCATCTTTAACAGTTATAATAAGTTTTTCTTCATTGCTGACAGTTTTTTGATATTTAATTTTGTATTCAGTTCCATTATTGGTAAAATATCCCGTATCTAATTCAAATCTAAATTCTGTTGCATCAGGATATTTCTTAGCAATAACATCTTTGACAATGGATTTAGTTTGATTGTTATATCCACTGTAAATGTTTTTGCAGTAAACACCTGAAGCCAGTAAAATTGCTCCAATAACAAGCAGTGCAATTATTACTTTTATTTCTTCTTTGATATTTCCATGCTCAACAACAAATATAAGGATAGCTACACCAATAAAAGCTCCGCCTAAAAAAGAAAGTATTATTGTTGCCCAGTAGGGTATTGTTGCTGCATTAATCAATTGTTCCATCATTTTCTCCTTTTAGCTTTTTATTAATTATTAATTTTAGGCTCATTATTTTGACGTTGCTTTTGGAATATTGAGCGTTTTTATCTGTTTATCTTTATTATCACCAGATTGTTTTTTAACAGATATTATAAGTTTATCTTCATTTTTGATAGTCTTTTTGTACTGAATCTTGTATTCAATATCATTCTCTGTAAAAGAGCCTTCATCAACACAATAAAAAAAGTCTGTTGCATTGGGATAGCTTTCACTGATAACAGGTTTTATAATAGCCGTTATCTGATCATCATATTTATTACAAATATTACCAAAATGTAATCCTGTAATAATAAGTATTCCTCCCAAATTAAGCATAATAAGTAATTCTTTGCCAGCAGCCATTGCTGAAACTATAAATATAATGATGCCAAAACATATACTTCCTACACCAAAAAATAAAAATGCTAACATTGCATAATTATAAGGTGTTGCTGTTCTAATTAACTGTTCCATTATTTTCCTCCAATTCCACATATTTCTGTAAAAGATTATCAATATGATACTCTTTCAGTTCCTTGTATTTTTCTTTGATTTCTTCTCTCGTAAGTATCCGGCAGCATATTTTCCCATTAATTTCAGTTCTGCCTGTGGCGAGTCCAAGGTCTTTTATTTTCCCGCATACAGTGCATATCTTGCCAGTGTACAGTGAATTTGATGGTCCTACCGATATAAGCACGTCTGCATACTGATGTTTGTGCTTTGATTTGTTCTTGGACTTCGATACATCTGAATCTGTGCGCTTTTTGTATCTGCCCGTTTCGTTTGCATCAATCATACGGTGCCTCCCTCCTTTTACATATATAATATTTACAATTGTCTTTTGTCCAAAGAAAAATGAACATTTTTCTTCGTACATTATAAGTATGATAGAAGTTGTGTCTGTTTGTGGTTTTCTATATAAGCTTTTAATCACGTCTTGGATAAAACTTTGGATAATTCTTGGATAAACCTTGGATAAAATAATATTTGTTATTGAATGCATTATATAGAAAACTATTCGCTATCAGTAAATCTATTATATTTATAATGCAAAAAGTTCAATTCGTTTGGACAAAACCCGTTTCCGGAATATTATATATACAGAAAGAGACAAAGTTTCAACAGAGTAATAATAAGAATATGGAGGATTGATATTTATGGAAAAAGCTCCAATATTAAAAGAATTGCTACAGCATCGAGAAGAAAATTATGCAACATCAATTGTTGTTTCTACTAAAAACGATAAAGATTTGTTTAAAGGTAATATATCTGATGTACCAGAAAAATTGTTAAATCTCCAAATTTTTGCATGGGATAAAAGAGTCGGAATATACATTACAATTGAGTAAAGAAAAGGAGTGATTTCATATGTTTACATTATCATCTATGAAAATTGGAATGAAATATCAGGATGTAAGAAATGAAATTATTAAATCAAAAAATCTCATTATGAGGTGTTTACCGACTTCTTGTAATAGTAACTATAATGTAGTAGAAAATCTTGATACAAAAGAAAAAGTTTATATATTGAGAGATTGTGATACAGGAATTATCACAGATGCAACTACAGATTATTATAAAGCGATTATTATGGGACGTGAAATAGGCAAGTAAACAAGAGTTTCCTATGGACTTTAGAATGGAGGATATAATATGGCAAAGATGACAGAAAAAGAAATGGAAACAATTTTACAAAATGAAATTCCATTAGACTTAGAAGTTGATAGTGGAATTTTTGAATTTCATGAATGTGGAAATGTAAGCATTGGCGTAAGTTATGAACACGTTGGTTTAGGAACTCATTGTGTTGGTTATATTTTCAATCTTTTTGTTAACGGAGAATATATCAATATCCCAAATTCTTATAATAATATTTGCGAGGCAACAAAAGCGTTAACAAAAGAATGGAATAGATGGCACTGAAAAAGATTGGAGTGATGATAATGGAAATTGAAAATGTTGTAAATAATGGAGTGCAGATTCCGAACGAATGTACTTGTATCTGGTGTGGATCAAAAATGCGACGTTGTGGTGCTAATAGGATGGGTGCAGGAGTTAATAGTTTTACTTTATGCTGCGATAGTTGCGGAGCTGTAGTTATACATGCTTGTGATTTTGGAAAGAAAATTACTGGTTACGAAATAAAATGGGACGTGGAATAGGTAAGCAAACAAAAGTTTACAGGGCTTTTAGAATGGAGGAATATATATGCAGAAATTATATACTTTAACATCAGACGAGGTAGAAAGCTTATCCTTCTACCAACAGAGCATTCGTACAACAGCAAGTTATATTGGAAAGCTTATCGACAAAATAGAGGATGGCGAAACACATACAGAGAAAATTAAATATAAGATTGATGAGATTATTTCGTATACAAAACACATTAATGACATCCTAGCAGAGAAATGAAACAATGATTTACTGCGGAAAGTGAGGAAAACAAGTATGAAACATTTAGTAATATTTTATACGGAAAACGGAATATATAGTGCGGTATATAATTTTAAAAATATTCCACCAACTACAGAAGACATAAAAGAAATGCAAAAAGATATACAGAAAACAGAAAGCTTAATTCAAATACCAGCGGTTGTAAATTGGCTACCGATTAGCGATTAGGAAGAAACGGAAATTCCCTTAGAGAAAGTGAGGAATAATATGATTACAAGAGATATGATTAAAAATGGTTTTGAAAATGGAATTATATCTATTGAGGATGATTATGCAGGTTGTATAGGAATCTGTTGTAAAATTGGGGATAATGCCTTTTACTTTCTGGGTTCAGAAGATGACAATATCACAAAAGATGAGTATTGGAAATCATACACATTGAATATGACAATTGATATGATTTTTGACATTCTTAAAGATTCTGAATCAGCAGAGAGAAATGGACTGGATGATTGGAAAATTGGATATTATGAATCAGTATTAAAATAAATGAAAGATAATTTCTTAAAAAGAGAGGTTGTTATCATGAGTAGAAAAGTAAAAAATATAGACCACGAACTTTGCGATTATGATGAAGCATACGACCGTGAAGCTGCAAGTGATATTGGATGGTGTGGCGAATGTAAAATTCCAAAATGTCCATATAATAAAGATTTGAATGAAAAGAAACGAATGGGTTGGAAAACTGAGTAATAAGAACAGCTGGGGAAATGAGTACCTAGCTGTTTTTTATGTAAAAGTAAAAGTTCATTTCGTTTGGACAAATCCTGTTTCCGGAATATTATATATATAAAGAGAACAACAAGAATGGAGAAAAACGCTATGAAACAGATTATTAACTTTATTGATGTTGATGTTGACGGATGCGGAACAAACGTTGAGACAATGATTCAGATTGAAGGCGATCAGGCGTTAACAAATGGAACCATTAAAAGAATCAAGGATGTCATTGAAAGATATAAAAAAGAGAATTATGGCGAATACAGCACTGATGATGTTATTGAAGTTGCATGCGAGCAGTTAGACCGTGAAGGATATATTTACGAATGTCTTCCAGCGGATATAGCTATTGAGTTTTGATGATTGGAGGAACAAATATGGATAAGATGAATCAAATTAAAAAAGAAATTCTTACGTCAATGAAAATGATGGATACAACCATCAAAGGAGTTAAAGAGTTAGAAGAATATAAAATTGCGCAGGCATATAATCAAGGGCTGAGGGATGCTATGGCTATTTTTGAAAGGGAAATGAAGTAATAATTTTATTATTCTGAGTGTGGCAAAAAATAGAATGAAATAAGGCAAAGAGGTAATCGTATATGCAGATAACTGTAAAATATAACGTTGGAGATAAAATAATAAGATTACGAGGCGGCTTTGCTACTGTGTCTCATTCCGGATCATGTGTAGAACAGACTCTCAGGGTTGAGCGGATTATCATTGAGAGAGGAAATTCTTTCAATGGCTGGCAGCCAAAGTTCTACTACGAGTGTCAGGATTTAAAGAGCGGAAATTTTGTTACATTGAATAATGAGGAAATAAATGAGTATAGTAGAAAGGGCTGATGACAATGAAATTTGTAAAAGCATTAGAACATAACGGAGAATTGTATAAAGTTGGCGATACTATCTGTGCTACATTTAATACAGGTATAGCTGCCAGCGGAACAATAAAAGAATTTGGCGAATATTGTTTTTTCGATGAAGGCCTGAAAGACGGAGTCGAGTTTGGAGATTATACAGTTCCGCTTGACAGCATTGTTGAAATGAAAAAGGTAAATGATATTTCAGATGATAAGACTTGTATTTTGAGTAAGGACGAGGCTGATACATTCAATGCGTACCTTGAAGATGATATAAGAATAGCATTTAAAAATACAGACTGGAATCATATTTACAGAAAAATTGTCGGAAATAATTCGAGCGAATTTGCAGAAAAGTGCATGGAAAATGGACTTGAAATCTAAGTTTCGAGAGGCGGTATATGACGTTAGAAGAGTGTAACGGAAATTGGAATTTTATGTATGAATTCAGAATTGGAGAGAATTGGTATCCATGTAATGTAATCAAATTAAATAATGATCAGGTGTGTATCTTTACGAGAAATGGATCTGTAACGTCAGAACAACGTAAAGACGTAAGAAAAATGAACATAGATTTATACTTACAAACAAGACTAAAAATAATTAGAGATATGGAAAAATATGCTTATAATCATGGATACCATAGTGATATAGAAGATGATTTAATATTGTTTCGTGATTCAAAAGAATTAAGCATTTTGAAAATCTAAGTTTACTTTGATTTGAAGCGAAGGAGAAATATTATGGATGATAAAATACAAGAATTTATAAAAAATAATGCCGTAGGTGAAGGATTCCTTCAAGATTGGTATCAAAATTCAGTGTTAGAAACAGATACACCAGTATGGACAGACGAACATATTGCAGAAATGGTTGGAGATTTTTACCTGATCCCAAGGGAGGTTATTGATGGAAGGAAAAATTAAAAAATCGGACTTGACCAAATTTGCCAAAGATTGCGTGTACGCTCATGAGAAAGCTGTAAAGCTAGAGTGTATAAGCGAAGACATTATGAGAAGTCAGATAGGAAAAGAGTTAATAAATGACAATCAAGGTATTTTCTTAGAGGTATCAAAACGATTTGCAAAATATGCCAGAGAAAGTATGAATGTGGATTTGGATAACGGAGAAGTTCAAAATCTCCAAAATATTCTTAATGCTATAATAGATTGTTGTGAAGAAAATAATTGGTTTGAGTAAGAGTAAGAAATTTAATTTTCCTTTGTTATTAAGGACAAAGAATTTTGTGAGATTATGGGAATTGAGATGAAATAAATGGAAAATAATTGTAAATTATGTGGTGGAAAATATGATTTTAGAATGGTCAAGATTGATGAGTACTTAAATATGACAGGAATTGCCTTTTCAGGAAGTATAAGACAAGTCAATAATGATAACCGTTTTAGATTTTGTCCTAAGTGTGGAAGAGAATTAACTAAAGAAGATTTTGGTGGAGTTGATTTTGATGATAAGCCAGACGTGAGAGAAAAGATTGACTGTTTGAAACGCAATAGAGAAGAAATTGCAATGAATTTATCAGAAAATACAGATTATTATTCCTTTCTTCAAGGTTTTGATTACGTGATTGATAAATTATCATAGAAAATGAATTGACGATTTCAAAAGTTTCATATAGAAGATCACTCGTCATCGACAGTCCTGTCATACTTATAATGTAGAAAATTCATTTCGTTTGGACAAAGTTTGTTTCTGGAATATTATATATAAAGAGGTAAATGAATAAAATCCAGTATTTTCTAATATCTGTAAGAAAAATAAAAACAGCGAATTAACTTTTTTAAAGGCATTTATTATTAAATATAAGTGATAAAATTTCAAGTGGAGATTATGATATATGGAGTATAAAATTCTTGAAGAAAATATGGACCGGCTGGAAAAGAAACTGAATAGAATTGCAGCCAAGTGCAAAAAGTATGGAAATGAGTTTGTATACGAAAAAGCCGGAGAAGAATATGCTGAGTATAAAGACGAAAATGGAAGTAAATATACGGTTAAATATATTATTGTCAATGTTGAGGGCAGGGCAGTAATCAATAACTGGAAATTTATTGCAAGTGTTCAGCATACAAAAAAAGGAAACATAATCAAAAAGTGCTGTGAGGTTGAAGTACCAAAACGGTATTACACAAGTGAGCCAGTCTGCGAACACTGCAACAGTAAAAGGGTTAGAAAAGACACTTATATCGTGCAGAATACCGAAACAGGAGAGTTCAAACAGGTTGGCAAATCCTGTTTGAAAGACTTCACCTGCGGCATGAGTGCAGAGGGAGTTGCCTGCTATATTAGTTTGTTTGATACGCTTATAAAAGGCGAATACATTGAGGGCGGATTTCATCCGACAGCATACATTGAAACTGCTGAGGCCATGCGCTACATAGCCGAAACAATAAGATGCTTTGGGTATGTAAGATCAACTGCCGAAAGAGCAACAAAGCAGAGAGCAAGAGAGTATTACGAAGCGGACCATGGAATGATGGGCGGTGTTTTTGCAAACATGACTAAAAAGCTTCAAAATGAAATGAGACGTGTTTCATTTGATGCAAACTCAGACGAAACAAGAGAACTTGTAAACGATATTCTTGTATGGATGAGCAAGCAGCCGGAAAGCAATAATTATTTTCATAATCTGAAAACGGTTTGCAGCTTGGAATATATCACGTTTAGCAATTTTGGCCTGCTTGCAAGCGTATTCCCTGCATATGACAGAAGTCTGGAATATGAAGAACAAAAGCTTAAGGAACAGGAAGCTGGCAAAATTTCTGAGTACGTCGGAAACATTGGTGACAGAATAACGGTTCAGATAAAAAGTTTTGCAATAGTTACATCATGGGAAACGCAATATGGACTGACTAAAATCTTTAAAATAGTTGATGCCAACGGCAATGTGTATACATGGAAAACAGGCGGCGGTCTTGCAGATGATGCGATAGAAATTGTTGGAACAGTGAAGTCGTATAATGAATACAGGGATGTTAAACAGACAGAGCTGACAAGAGTAAGAACTACGCGCAGAGCTGATAAAGAAGATAAAGTTGATATGAATGTGTGTAAAAATTCATTAAATGAAGAATTCAACGTATTATCATTGTTTGAAGAATAATATATAAAGGGGAGAAATTATGAGAAACCTGGTCCAAAGAATAAAATGGCCACTGTCTGGGTTGCCAAATATGGAAATGTATATGTACGGCGATGCAAGTGTAGAAGCTAACAAGGAAATGCAGGAACCATTGGAAAAGCTGTATAAATATGAAAATCAACCGGATATGAGAGAAGCAATAAGAGATTATATTGATAAACTTTGTGCAAAAATTAAAAGATGTGAAGCTGAAATCGTTAACACAAAAGATGTTGGCTATGAAGCCCGCATGATGGCAAGACTGGACGCGCTGACAGAGGTAAGAAACGATTTGTTGGAAAGGTTGGATGAGACTGATGGAATTAATCATAAACGAATTAGCAAATAAGGACCATTTCACAAATGACAGGCAGTATAACGTGGGATTGAAGCTGATTAAAGAGTATGGCTATTCTTATGTCAGCAGTAATTCTGCCGTGAAATATTACTACATGTGCAATGGGTTTTGAAAGGGATACAGGCATATCTACTTTAGTAGACATTTTTTATAAAAACCATCTTGCATATAAAAATGATGTTGTTTTTGGACAAAAATGGTTTTGTAAATATTATATATATAGAAGAAATATAATTAACCGTGAGACATTACACAAGTGCGTAGCGTTAGAATTAAAATTTATAAGATACAAATAATCGTGTAACCAATGAAATGATACCACAAAAAAATGTCTACTGAAATAGATAAGTAGATAGATAATCTTTTTATGTGCAGAAGCGGGTTGAAACTGTAAGAAAAATGTCTACTAAAGTAGAACTAGGGTAGATAAAGATGCTAATACTTATAGAACAAATGAAATCTAGGAATATGGTCTTGTGTAAAGGAAGAAGAATAATGAAATACAGAATAGTTGATGTGGACAACAAGACTTCTTACAGCAAACCAATGTGTTTTACAGAAGTTAAAGCGTGGTTTGAGCCAAATGTGGATCTTGACGAGGAACACAGTAAATGGGCTGAGATTGAAGACATTGATGATATGAGAGAGTATCTTGTCTGGGAAGCTCAGGGTATGAGGCCTAACTATAGAATTGAGGATTATCCGGAATAAGAAAAATGAATACATATTTGATGCAGGCAGCCATGTGGCTGTCTGTTTTTTGTATAGAAAGTTAATGTCGTTTTTGGACAAAATTGGTTTTGTAAATATTATATATATAGAAAGAATATAAAAAGAAGGCAGACATTTATGGATTTGATCGACAGAGATTATTTACTCGACAATATAGTAGAATGGCGAGCAATGTTAACTGATGAAAAAGAAAAGAAACTGCTTACAGAAGTAATGCATTGCATAAAGGCAAAAGATACTATTGTTGATATGCAAAAACTCATTGATGGAGTAAATTCTCAAAAAATAGATTTGGACAGTACGGAAAGTGACATTAAAGCTGCATCTGTTTATAATTCTGCGATTGACGATAGTCTATATGAAGTTAAAAATGCTGTATATCCTAATTACAAAGCATTCTTTGTGTGGGATAATGCGAAGTAATCATAAAGATCAATATGAAGGCTATGTGCACATAAAATAAAGGATAAATAATATATGTATAAAGCATTAGATATATCAAAATATATAATTAATAAATGTGTAAATGATAATATTCCAATATCAAATATGCAGCTGCAGAAAATATTATACTGCATCCAGAGAGAATGCTTGCAACTTTATAAAAAGGAAATGTTTGTTGATGAAATAGAAGCATGGCCGTTTGGACCAGTGATTCCAGAAGTATATTATATGTATTGTGGATTTGGAGCAAATCCGATACGGATAAGAAGTGCAGCAGATTGCAGGAATAATATCTCAAACGCTGACCTTGTGCTTATAAACTATACTGTAGAAAAAATAAGAATATTGAAGCCTTGGAACCTGACCGAGGATGTGCACAGGAAAGGTCATGCATACGATATAATTTATGATAATGGGCTTGGGCATCATAGAGTGATACCGAAAGATTTAATTAAAAAGAAAGGATAAAGATATGCTACCCATAATTATATACATTATGACTGCTATTACTATATTTATTGCAGTTAAGACAATATTTGTAAGTATAGATACTATAAAAATAGCCCATGATACTATGAAAACATGTGAAGAAATCAATAAAAAACTTGATCATATAAAAACAATGCATAAAAATATTTAGTGGTATAAAAATAGGAATAGGAGTGTGAACAGTATGGAATGGAATATGAAAAACAACCCAACATTTAAGGATATATCGGCAAATAGAAGCTCGTATTTCTTAACGGTGCGCAGACACAGTGCGTTTGTAGCAAGAGACTATTATAATTCAAGACTGAATAAATGGTTCAAGACAAGTGACTGTATAGAAGAGGTTCCGGTGGCAGCATGGATGCCTCAGCCTGAGTTTGATTATGATTTGATTAATAAGGAGTCGGAATTAATTAAATCAACAGATGGGAAATCTCATCTAGTCGAAGGTTATATTTATATGGCAGAGCTAACAGACTCGCTTAAAGTTATAGAGCAGGAACCTATTCTTGAGATCGAAAAAAGATATAATTAGGAAAAGAAAGGAAGTTTATCATGAATCTAAGACTGGATAAGTGGTCCAAAACAAGTGACTGTATGGAAGAGGTCCCAGTGGCAGCATGGACGCCTTTGCCAAAATTTGATTACGATTTGATTAATAATGAATCTAAACATGACTGTGAGAGCAGTCAGATCATAAAAATGTCTACTAAAGTAGATCCGACATTTGATTATGACGTAATTAATAAGGAGTCAGACTTAAATAATCGAAAGAGCAGTGACTTGATAGATTATATGGTTGACCTTATTACAAAAACAGATCCAATCAGCCCATGTATTGTGGTTCAGGATTTTTCTCCTGATTTTGAAGTGAGTGCGGAAGTTAAAAACAAAGTAGGTGACTTCACTTTTAAATACATTTGAATTTACGTGTAAAAAAATATAATTAACCGTGAGATACTGCACAAGTGCGTAGTGTCAGTATTTGGATTATAAGATGCAAATAGTAGCGTAATAAATGAAGTAATATTGTGAAATGTCTACTGAGGTAGATATGTGAAAGTATATCATCATTTAGGCAATTGTACTCCTGACTACAGAAATTGGATGTATAAGAGATTCGGTGATGAATACGCAAGAGATTATTTGCTCGGCGAATAAAAACGGATAAATTATTTCCTCTTTGGACAAAGTTGGATTTGTACATATTATATATATGAAAAATACAATTAACCGTAAGACGCTACGCAAGTGCATAGTGTCAGGACTAGAAAACGATGTGGAAGCAGACGTTAGAATGTATAGGATAATATTGTAAAGAATGTCTACTAAAAATGTAGATGTAGGCGGAGCATTGACGCTTGTTGCAGATTATATTAGGATGCATCATATTGACTGGCTCGTTATGAATGGTGGATTTGTTGGCACAAATATTGCTGCTTATGAGTTAAATAAGTTCAAGGGCAAGGAGACTGTCAGGACATTTAACTTCAATTGTGACGTGAATGCCACGGATACAGTGTTGAAAGGAGATGAACGACATATTGGACATATAATGCTTGTCGGCAAAACCGTGTGTCATGATATAAGAAATACACAATCTGGTATATGGAATGGTAATGAGTACAGAGAACTGTTCAGCAAGTACCATGTAAAAGAGGAAAAAAGACTGCATGATATGTTGGCCTGTCATGAAGGAATTACATATATCAATGGCGAAGATACATTCTGCGAATATGATACTGTAAAGCCGTATAATGAAGGACTCTGCAGAACTATGACAAAGTGGGGAAGTACAAAGACACGGACAACACCATACAGAGAAGTGCTTGCCGCGGTTGGTTACAAAAAGTCATGAAATTAAATCCCTTGAATTTTAGGGAGTTAGAATTACGAGATTTCCAAGGAGGAAAAACAATGAAGAAGAAAGCATTAAACTTCAACACTAGAAAAAATGCGATTATTATTGGTTCGGTTGGTAGCGGTTGTCATCATCCGTGGGATAATTTGAAGCCATGCCCTTGCGGATGTAAGGAAAGACCTTTATTGATGTATGAAAAGGATAAATTATATTATTGTGGTGGAACAACGGAAAATGTATTTGCTATTTGCAGTATATGTGGAAGACATACTGAGAAATCAGATATGGTAACAACAATAAACAACTGGAACAATGACAAAACAAAAAGATGCTAGTTTCATAGGAAGATTGGAGGAAAATTTTTATGAATAACTTTAAAAACATGAGTAAGAAAAAATCATTTTGTAACGCACTGTTTAATGAGTTCTTTGGATCTATTTTATTAGTTCTTTTTATAACCTATATAGCTGCGTTCATAATATTAGGCAAAGCTGGAATATTTAATTTTATAGGAGGGGATAGTAATATTGCGAACGGATTTGTTGCTGCAGTATTTTTTCCAATTGTGTTGGGTCTTATATTATTAGCAATAGTGTTAATTGTATCTGTGTTGGGATTTATTCCACATAAAGTTAGAGCTGTATATAATTATACTTATCTTCCACTCACTGTTGATGAAATTAGGGATGCTTTAGATAAAGGTGTTATATCCTCTAAGGAAGATTATATCAGATTGATTTTGAACAGTCTGCGTTATGGAACTATGAAGAAGCCATCTTCATGGTTTTCCGCTTATTATATAACATTCTCTCAAGAAGAATTATACTCATTATGCAAATCCTTTGAGGAAGTGTTTGACAGCCCTATTATTATTGACAATGATATGCTTTCATATATTAATAAGTATGATGATATTGATACTCCTTTTGACAATGCGAAATATAAGGGTGAAGTTTTGCTTAGAGATATAAGACAGGAATATGAAAATGGAAAAGATGTTACATTTGCCCTGTATGTGGATGGGGATAAATATAAAGAAATGCTTGAAACAATTGAGTTTCCAATATATGTGGGCAGATAACTTCATTTTCCTTCCTTTGGCAGTAAAAAGGTCCCTCTCTGTAGTAGAAAGGGACCTTTTTGTTTAATCGTTGACAATTATCTTGTCAAGACTTCGTATGTAACAATACGAATGGTCTGACAAAACTTCTTCATTGTCACACAAATACTCATGGTTAATGCTATTAACCATTGCGTTGACCTCATCCGGATCGTTAATGTTAACCTGATCCGGGGTTATCATCGGTAAGAGAATAACCTCATGCACAGATGATGGGAGGATTAATACATCCGAACACCACGCTTCTGCGCACTTTTTAATCTCGTCCGAGCAGAACATTAAAGCTGCTCCATACGTGCGAGTGCGATTGCTCAGCACATACTGCTTTAACGGTGCATCATCAAGAATTTGACGGAAAATTTCTCTTTCTTCCGGAGCCATCTGCGAAAGCAGTATGTCTGTCATGGAGAGTGTTTCTGCGCCAAATATTCTGACGGTATTCTTTGCTGCAATTTCGTACAGCTGATCTACCGTTATACCCCATTCAGAAAAAAGCATATTGGATATTGGCATTGAGATCAATGTTGATTCCTCTGCTTCCTCAAATGAGACAATGATGCGGAATGTCATTGTCATGTCCAAAAAACCTTTGTGAACCAACTGGTCTATTGCCGGTTTACATCTTTTTGGATTAACTAGGCGGCAGACGATTCTGTCCTTAACCTTGTCAAACGAGGTTAAATCCCCGCTGATTGAAGCTTTGAGAATTTGCATGAACTTTTCTTTATCAGCGGTATACATTTCCACAAGGCTGTTAACACTCATCACAACCTTTTTGGTATCATTTTTTGTATTTTCAAACGATACCCACTCTTCTTCGATTGAGAGTGTTGCCTTGTACTCCGGTGAAATCTCATTAGCTACCTGATCAATTATTTCAAAGTCTTTCGTTGTCATAATATCTTCCTCCTTTAATTTATTATTTTTATATATGACACAATAAATATGGAGTTTGCAGATGTTGCAGACAGATTTATTTTTCAACGAGGCAAAATCTATATTTATAGTGACTTTATTAATATTTATCTTAAAGGAGGACACTATTATGGTAATTATCAGAAATGGAACTTACCTGGGACGAGGTAAGCGATGCTCACAAAGAATTTGTAACATCATGGATGAGTGGTATTGCAGTTAGTGATTTCGATGTTGACATCTACACCAGTAGACATTTTACCCACAGCTTCAATATGCATATCCATTAATCTACGTTAGACCTACATTTCATTCACTGTTTTAGTTCTAATACTGCGCACTCGCACAACATTTTTATGGCCGATCTGATTTACGTCAGTAGACATTTTTTTTATAAATTCAGCGATCTTGTGGAGTTTGTTAACGGACATTTTGCTAATAACTTCAACAAACCCATATATATTCTAATCTACACCCGATTTACATTAGTGGGTATTTTAGTAGACATTTTGCTTACGGCCTCAATTCATCTAACTTTTTCTCGCTTCATCGTCTACATATCTACTGCAGTAGACGTTTTTCCTACAGTTTTACCATTCAAAACTGGGTGATACTCCATTGCATCTACCTTAGTAGGCATTCCCCTAACAGTTTCAACGTAGAAATGAGTATATATATCTACTTTTAGTAGACATTCCATTTGTAACCTTAACTTTTACACAGATTCCTGAAAGCATTATATCTACCTCAGGAGACATTTCCTTGCAGTCTTAACCAGAATCCATATTTATATATATCTACTCTTAGTAGACATTCTCCTTGCAGTCTTAACTTTTGCTTTGATGAAATATTTCTATAATCTACTCCTAGTAGACATTTTCTTTACAGTTTCAACAAATAAAAATCATACTCTCTGATCTACCTCAGTAGACATTTTGCTCACAACTCACCTTTTCTGATCATGCGTATGAAAAAATGAATCTACACCAGTAGACATTCCGCTCACAGTATCAACGCTGCCCTTCTGAGAGTTTCTTTGCTCATCTACATAATCTACACCAGTAGACATTTGGCTCACAGTCCCAACCAGAACGGTTATGAGATGTAATAATCAATCTACACCAGTAGACATTTCACTTTACAATCTCAGCGATAATACGGAACCATTAATTCAGCTGATCTACCTTAGTAGACATTTCGCCAACAGTTCCAATGAAGACAGCACTGGACAATATTTCATATCTGCCTCAGTAGATATTTTCCGTACAGATTCAACCTGAATTGGCAGCTCAGTGGAATTACAATCTACTTTAGTAGACATTTACCTTGCAGCCTAAATCCCATTCCTACTCAAGAGGCTGTCTGTATCTACATCAGTAGACATTTTGCTTACAGCTTCAACCAGTTAAGGGATATTGTTTCTCGAATTATCTACATCAGTAGACATTCCGTTTACAGTTTCAGACAGTCTTTCAATATCTGAGCCTAATGCTAAATCTACCTCAGTAGACATTTTCTTTACAGTTTCAATATGTTTGTGGGCATTCGACAGAAAGTGATCTACGCAAGTAGACATTCCGCTTACAGTTTTAACATTGAAGTTACAGGCTAATGAGGATAGTATCTACCTCAGTAGACATTTTCTTTACAGTTTCAACTAGCTTTAATAGGAACTGATGAGGATATCTACCTCAGTAGACATTCACCTTACAATTTTAGTCCAATATGCAGCAACACTTATAGTAGACATTTTTCCTTTGCAGTCTTATCCACAATGTTTTGTATTGCGCTTACACTCATCTGCTCCAGCAGACATTTTTGTTTTCATTTTTATCTATAATTTACCCTAGTAGATATTTCCCTTGTAGCCTTAACCAGAATCCATATTTATCTACATCTAGTAGACATTCTCCTTGCAGTCTTAACCACATCTGCCAAGCAAATAGTTCTTAATCTACATTAGTAGATATTTTTCTCACAGTTTCAACAAAATCAATTATTATTACTTTAGCAAATCTACTTTAGTAGACATTTATTTTTACCGCTTCAACAGATATGCTTGTTCGTGAGGGAGCAGTATCTACGTCAATAGACATTTTTCTTACAGTTTCAACAAAAGAAGGAGGAAATTCCCAATGATATCTACCTTAGTAGACATTTTCCTTATAGTCTCAACGCCCAGCATAGCTGTAGTAAGCCCATATCTACCCTAGTAGATATTCCCCTTGCAGCCTTAACATTTCAATATCAAGTGAGCCAAAATCCATCTACTTCTAGTAGACATTTCCCTTGCAACTTTAACGTATAAACATTCAAAAGCAGATATGAATCTACATAAGTAGACATTCCCCTTGCAGCCTTAACCCCCATTAGTACGTCCAACATTTACAAATCTACCCTAGTAGACATTCCGCTTACAGTTTCAATAAGCCAATTAACTTTCTTGATATCGTCAATCTACCTTAGTAGACATTCCGCTTACAGTTTCAAACAGTCTTTCAATATCTGAGCCTAGTGCTAAATCTACCTCAGTAGACATTTTTATTACAGTTTCAACCAAAAAAAATCATACTCTTTGATCTACCTTAGTAGACATTTTCTTTACAGTTTCAACCGCACTTGCACTATATAAACTATCAGAATCTACCCTAGTAGACATTCCGCTTACGGTTTCAACTTGTGCCAAGATAAAGATGGATTCTAATCTACCCTAGTAGACATTCCGTTTACAGTTTTAACACACGGCGTCAATGTTGATGTTGTCAAATCTACCCTAGTAGACATTCCGCTTACAGTTTCAACAATGACTGTGATATCATCTTGACTATCATCTACCCTAGTAGACATTTCGCTTACAGTTTCGACTAGAGGATGTTTTTTCACCCATTGCAGATCTACCCCAGTAGACATTCCGCTTACAGTTTCAACCGTAATTGATATGTGTGTTAACGCATGATCTACCCCAGTAGACATTCCGCTTACAGTTTCAACATTATTACTGTGATTTTGATATGGAAATCTACCTTAGTAGACATTTCGCTTACAGTCTCAACCCTAACATTGTGCACCTGCAATCTACCATAGTAGATATTTCACGGTTGAACTGTAAGCTCTTTACGTATTATGTCCTTAATTTGTTACCTTGTACCATTGAACTGTAAGCATTTATTTCTATTAAAGCTGCGGTCTGCCTAACTGCCTGTTTACTGTCTGCTTTGCCTTTTCTGCATGAAACTGAACCAGTCTTCATTGCTGAGTCTTTTAAATTTGAATTTCTCGCTCTCGGCCCAATTGTTCTTCACCTGAAGCACATTATATAGGCCTTTCATCGCTATGCCGTATGCATCGTTAGCATCTGCTTCGATAGGAAGCGATTTGTCAGCAGCGTCCGTGTCAAAGAACTTTCCTGATGCGTTCATTATAGGAGATACAAATTTGTCATATTCTCTGTCTTTCGACTCGCATAAGCTGTTTCTCATCTGTACTGTGAGTTTGAACATCTCAAATATGTGAGAGGAGAGTGCATAGTCAATAATTTCCTGTTTGATGTCATGACCATCTGTCCAGTTTATGTCTGTGGCAGCAAGAGTTTTCTTAATTTCCTCTGTTATGTCGATAATGACTTCACTAACGAACTTTCTGTTGAGGAATGTCTTTTTAACTCTTGTGCCGTAAGTATATGCACACCATTTTGTTTTTGCACAGGTCTCGTATGTCTCAAAATTATCGTAATCAAACTCAAATGCAAACAAATCTTTCTCGGCATCATATCTGATGTAGTCAAATCTGCCAATGAAATCCGTCTTGACTTTTTCAGACGATATGTCTCTGAACTTGAATAAGGATACAAATCCTGTTGTCGGATCAACCCTTGATGTATATGCGGCTGGCACATAGAGAATGCATCCACACTGGCTTCCGACATTTTTAAGGCTTTCCGGAATGTATGTAAGCTGATAACCATTGGCAATTCCGCCTGCTTCCAGAGGCTTTCTGTCCTTGAATGTCAGATAGTTGAGAGTCTTAATGAGGCTTGTCTCAAACTGCTGGTAAACCCCGCGCTCAATCTTTGAACGCTTTTCCTTAAACCTGCTGTTTAAGTCTTCCATGACAACAATACCATTGTATTTTATTACAAGCTCGGCAACTTCATGAACTGCCTGTGACAAATAGCCTTTCTTTAAGTCAGCTATTTTTACACCCTGTTTCCAGTTCTGCCTTGCCAGTTTTCTCATGATTTCAACCTGCTTGAGCTTTGCCTGATAGTCCACATTGTTAATGATGTTAAGGGATTTCTGCTCAACAATGTTTCCGTCAGTATCAATTACTGATACATACAGCAAATTTCTCTCCCCACGGTCAATTCCAATGATGTAAGTGTCCTTTGTCTGAGCAATATACTTAAGAGCCATTTCGTTTACATTTACACGTCTGTTTTCCGCCTTGTAGTTTAGTGACACCGGCATGTTGATAAAGAACTCATCCTCTGTATATCTGTGGTCTTTTATAATGTCATAAGGGGCAGTGCGGTGGTCTACAATATCCTTGTACTTAAGCGCCTCTGCTGAAAGAGGTGTTCCTGAATTGTTGTAGTAGCCGTAAAGCTCCATGTAAACATCATCAGGCACGCATTTTCTGACAGTAATAATGTTTCCATTTTCATCCATTTCCTGTGCGTTGTAGGTCTTGCTGACAAGAACAGAACCTTTCTTGTGAACGACAGGAGTTTTTATGCTCTTTGGCCTGAAGAATGCTTCTGTGCCGCCGCATAACTTGATAACAGGATCTGCAACATTTTCATCACTGAATAAACTGCGTAGAATAGCAGTGTGCTTACTTGGTTTTCCGAAGCTCTTTTCTGAAAAGTCTTTATTGTATATCTGAAACAGATACAGCTGGCCATTTTCCTGCAGACTGTCAATATCATCACTTCCAATGTATGTCCAGTTCATGTAATAGCCCTGTTCGGCAACTTCCTTGTAGAACTCGCCAATGTCATTGTAGCTTTTGGTGTCTGAGAACTTAAAATCAAAGCAGTCCCAGTCAGTATACAGTGTGAGACAGTGCTTAAAGTAATCAATCAGTTTGTGACAATAGTCTATATCAAAGTTCTTTGATGCCTTAAGATGTTTGCCTTTCTTGTAATCAGAAAGCAGTTCATCTGTAAGTCCGTAAACCGGTGCAGCCTTGCTTGAACTTATGAACATGTGAGGCAGCATCTTGTTAGGTCCGGTTAAAAGAGAGTAGACCATTTTCTTATAATCGCCGTTCTGCATCGTATCATGTCCTTTTATGATACTCTTTGCAGGTTTATTTTTAGCATTGAATACTCCAAGATAAAACTTGTCGTCCTTTGCAAGAAGAATGGCGTTGTTGGTAAATTCCTTGCTTTCGCTCCAGCCTGATGCAAATGAAGATGTGCCAAAGTACAATTCAAACTTATCTGTATTGTACGGTTTCTTGGTTACGTAATTTCTTGTACGGTTGTATAAGGATACAATAGAATGGATTTCATCGCTTATATCCTCAAGTTCTGTGTAAAAATCCGTATCTTTGTCAACGGGCTCGTCTGTCTTGAACTTTGCGCACCAGCGAAAGATGTCCATAAACGGCTCAATCGCCTCTTTAAGAACGGCAATTTCAGTCTCGTTTTCTGCCAGTGGAATGCCGGAACTCATGGTCAACGGGCTTGCTTTGTAACCAGCGACAATATCTGAAATGATTCTTATAAGCGATCTTGTGCTTACAGCTTTGTCCGGACATAAGTTATACTTATCAACAAGTTTATCAATTTCACCAAGGCTTATTAATTCAGTGTTTTTAGCCATGGATGCAGCCTTTTTCTCTTTGGTCTTGCCTTTGCCCGGGAGAGTGTCAATGTAACTCATGGTAAGAGCAGTATTGATTACACTGAAATCCCTGTACAGTGTCTGGGATATATTTGTAAAGTGCTTCTTTGAAATGTATATCTTATCAAGGTCATAGCTATCAGCATTCTTACCGAGCATCTGCAGTCTTTCAATAACAGATTTGGTTCTGACATTGTTAAGAAAATCATTAACGGCAGCATATACATCTTCATCGCAATTGAATTTTGCAGGTACATCATACAGTGATTCTTCGATGCAGAGTATCTGCTTGTGAAGATGTCTTAACTTGTATGGGCTTAATTTTTCCTTTGTCGCCTGACAGTAGAGGTTCATGAATTTATTAATTCCACCTACGACATAGTTGTAGAAAGAAATATCATCCTGTGACACAAAATGATTGAAGGCAAAATGATCGAAGTTATACGAAAAGATATTTCTAATATCAGCTCCACCAGCAGCTTCCTCAAGCTTCTCAATCATTTCAGGCTCGTAATCAAATTTGTTTGCAATGTTTTTGTATATGCGAATGTTGTCAAAATGGATTTTTGCATTGTCATCAACAATTCTGTAGCATGCAGATGATGAAATCTTTTTCTTTGAAAAGCAGTTCTCCCTGTTCGTAAAGAATGCTGAAAATGATGTCATAAAGCCGTTGAACATCTTGACAACCTGCATTTTCTCCTCTTTTTCCTCAGCAGAGTAGGCTCCGTTGCGCAGGATAAACTCCGGCAGGACGGAGACAGTGATTTCTGCCTTGAACATCTTTTTGTATCTATCATCACCCTCAAAAATGTCATGGATGGCTTTTCTCATATCATCCTGTGCTTTTTCAAGAGCTTCCTTATTATCCTTTGTCTCCAGATACTTTTTCATTTCTATAAAGAGCGGCTTAAAGTCAAGTTCATGAACTTTTACAAGGTTCTCATTTAAGAAGCTTCTATAAAAGTCGTTTAAGATATTCTTGAGCTCCTGACTCATCATGTTTCTTTCCTGATCAGCTTCAATGACGCCGTGTTCTTTTATATATTTTGCCGTGATTTCTGTTGGAATTAGTCTGTTGCACAATGTTTTTGTGACAGATGAAAGATTTGTGAAATCACTGAAATTAATTGTTCCCATGTTCATTTTCTCCTTTATCATTCATGCTGTATATATAATATTTACAAACGTAGTTTTGTCCAAAAGAAAATGAAATTTTATTACCGGTCATTTTTCAAAACTCATATTCATAATAAGCGTATTCATCCACATCCATAGGAGCTACTGCACCACATGGGAGTGGAGGTTCATTGCTGGCTTTTTGCAGACTCTATATTTATTTGCAAAACAAAATGATAAGGATAATTAATAATGAGATATATAAAAATAAAAGACTTACAGCCGGGTATGATACTTGCACAGCCACTTTTAAATAAGAGAGGAGATGTATTTCTTGCAAGAAATGTTTCGGTGAACAGATTTATGGTACGGTGTATTAAGGAGGAACAGTACAGGGGAGTATATGTTTACGATAAACTGTCAAAAGGCATAAATCCTAAAAATCAGATTCCTGCGGACGTACAGCTTAAGGCAATGTGTGCACTCAAAGAGATGGACATTGACAGGTGCGCATATCTGTCGGGAGAAATACTTGTTTCACTAAAACATGCTGACAATATATCAATGAATATAAATTCCCTTGCGGCATATGACAGTTCAACATACATGCACAGCTTAAATGTGGCCATGTATGCAGGAACATTCGGTCTGTTATATGGAATGGAATATGAGAGAGTAAGAAAGCTGATTGCAGCAGCTCTTTTACATGATATTGGTAAGACAAAGATACCGGAAGATATTTTAAATAAGCCCGGGCCTTTGTCGGAGGAAGAATTTGCTGAAATAAAGAAACATCCGCAGTATGGATATGACATGTTGAAAGATATGGTAAGTATTTCACCACTTGTGAGGGTGCCAATTCTTGAACACCATGAAAATTATGATGGCAGTGGCTATCCAAAAGGACTTACTGACAAAGATACACATATCTTCTCAAAAATCATACACATATGCGACGTATACGATGCGATGTTAAGCAGACGCTACTATAAGGATGCTATAAATCCGGGAGAAGTCATTGATTTCATAACTGCTAACAGAAATATTATGTTTAATGGTGATCTTGTTGATTTCTTTATGAAAAGCATAACACCATATCCGGAAGGTATACTCGTTAAATTGTCTGATGGCAGGACAGCAGTAGTGGCTTCGCAGAATAAAGGCTTCCCGCAGAGCCCGATTGTCAGAGACATGAGAGGAAATGTAGTGGACTTGATACATGAAAATAATGTAAAAATTATGCATATAGAAGTATAGGGAGGAATTATGATAGGAAAAATATTTTATATTGTTTTATTATATCTACAATAGTTTCGTTAATTTTGTTTTGATTTTGCACATATAATCATGGAGATATAATACATATATGAAATTAATTGCATTAATATATTCAAGCAGTAATATAATTGACAGTCTCAATATTAAGTCATTTTTTGAATTGGCTGGTGTTTGCATTTATATGATAAATACTGACATAAAAATAGACAATAGCAATAAAAATAGAGTTTTAGTTTTGTCAGATGCTATCGTCTGTACTGTAGACAGGGCTTATGGTGCAGTCTGCAAATTGTATGATAAATGCATTTTGTATAGTTCTTTGCCTGATTTACTGAATCAGTTCTTAAAAGATTCCATTGTGAATAAATCAGAGTATAATGACTTAATGGCTTTATGTGATATTTATAATGGACACGAGGAACAATATGTAAGAACTGTATTGTTTGGCAGAGACTATTTCAGACATCGAAGCCATACTTATATGGAAGAAATATATAAGGATTATATTGATATAAGCACTGATATTTTGGACTTGCTTAGAAATAAAAACGTTCCTTTGTGGGACAGTGATGGCTATCTACACTGTAAGTATGCTGTGGCTGATATTTTTTATGAGATGAATTTATTCTGTAAAAAGAATGGCATTAATTACTATATGGACAATGACAGCATCATAAATATTTGCAGTCACAATGAAGAATATCTTGGAAACAGTTTTATAATGTTAAAAGTCAGAGTTTATGATAATTTGGTTGAAAAACCTGAAACAGCTTTCCAATTATACAATGAATGCTGTAATGATGATTGTAATTCAAAAGTGTTTCTATATAAAGCTGAAATGATGGATAAGGTAAATAATACAAACAGGGCAAAGAATTATTACAATAAGAGTTTGTCAATTGACTCACAATGTTACAAGGCATGGTCAAAGCTGGGTTGTAATTATTTAAAATGCAAATCATATGCCAATGCTTATGCCTGTTACTATAATGTTATCCTTAATCTGCAAAATAAAATGGCAGCTGGCAATTTAACAATTGTAGATTATGATTACATGTATAATGCTTATATTAATATGATACAAATTGATATTATTTTAAACAACCATGTCAGAGCATTGGAATTATGCAAACGTGCTTTGGAAATGTATAAAAGTATTGAATCTAATCAATTTTATTCAAAGTATAAAGTTGATTATTCTTATGTTAGAGAAGATATGGCCTTTATATTAGATACCGCTGTTCTTAAAAAATATGGAATAGAACTATCAAGCGGATATGGGCTGTTTGATTTGTGCAAAGAATTTTCAGAATTATAAAGTTTAAAAAAATACCCACCTAAACAGATGGGTAATATATATTTATTCTTGAAATTCATTTTTTAATACAGTAAGAACAGTATAATCATCAATCTTTACTTCATAATCTCCTTGACTAGTTTTGTGAATATCAAATAATCTGTTATTAATATCATTAGCAAAAATTTTAACATATTTATGACTATTATAAATGGACCATATAGAACATAGTCCAGCTAATGTAATGAATATATAACAAATTATGTTTATTACTATTGATTTGACATCAGCAATTTGTATCATTAAATATAATAAAACATCATAGCTTAATAATGTTATATGTCTTATAATTTCTTCTTTTTTATCTTGTTTTACTTTTTCATATGCTAATTTATAAATCTTGGTTTTCTGTGTGTTTGTCATATTTTTTTCATCCTTTCATTTGCTGCACAAAAAGGATACGAAAAATCGTATCTTTATTTTTTATTGTTGCTTAAAAAATTTACATTTTCTGCATTTCTTAAGCGATATAAGACATTTTGCCTCAGGATCATATGTATTTCTTCCGCAGCATGTGTTATTGTTTTCAAACCGGTTATATCTAAAACAGCTTGGTTTTTCAAGTTCCCAGAACTTATCTCGTTCCACACTTGCTTCGTCACAAATACTGAGATACTCTTTCTTGGACAGCAGTATGACAATTTTAAATGTCATTTTCTGAAATGGATCATTGATTTTGAATGACATTGGATCAAGTCTGTTGAGCAGTTCGTTTCCACAATATCTGACTTCTTCTTTCCAGTGTTGTATCTGCTTAGGCAGTTCTTCCTTTTTGCAGCCGCAGATAAATGCAAGCTCGTCAACATTCTTTGGTTCTATTACCAGTGCAACAGAAGGTGTTTTTCCTGAAAATGCACATTTCATATCTGATTTGTTGCTGTAATTATTGTAACCAAATTTGTAATCGGCTCCTGTGTTGCCGTTGTACCATATTGAAAAAGTACGTTTGCGAGCGCGGTCGGATAATTCTCCTTTAACGAAAGATTTGCATATCTCGCGGATTCTTGGAATGATTTTATTCCCAATTGCAAGACTAACGGACTGTCTATGCTGCTCGTAATCATCTTCAGCAAGCTTTTGTATCTGTGCAGCGTAGTTGTATCTTGCCATCCATTTCTGGTCGGCTTCAATCTCTTCCTTGGTTCCACAGGCAGCAGATAAATCAAATGCTTTTACTGGATGAATGACGTCGCTGCTTAAAAATCCATCATTATAAGTGTATTTCTTATCAATAAGAGCATATTCATCAGTATCAGCTATGACATTTAGCAGGTCTTTATCTACACGGTCTTTGTATCTGTCTACAATATAGTCAAGTACTGTATATTCATTCTCACAACCACAGTCTGCAGTATCATCTATTGAATCAATATCATGAAGCTTCATTGCTGGCAGAACACTGCGGATAGCAAGAGAATATTCTGATGCTTCAATTTTGTTCGTCTGTATCATTGAACCGGTGTATGAGAGTTCGTACTGCGGTACTTTTTTATAAAACTTATCCTTGATCATAGAAATCATAAGAACTGCCCAGAATGCTTCATGCTTTTCCATGTCCTCAAATGTGCCGATTTTAATTCTTGGACTTTCCATGATTTCAAGGGCATTTTTATCATCTGTTTCTTTTGTACCATATCGTCCGCTTCCCCATAAGTCGGATGTATCTATGTTTGTAACCGAATCGTATGGAAACATGTTGTCTTCAATTCTTCTCGACATATCACGGCCCGGACAACGACTGTGTCTGTAACTGCTCATAAGCGGATGTCCGTATTTTGGCTTGTCTGTAAGCAGATACAGGTTCCTGCCATTTTTGATAATAAAAGCAAAATAGCTGTCAGTAAGGTTTCCCTCATTACGGATGTAGCCAAGAGATACTCCGTCAAGTACATTGTCAGCAGCGCAGTAGAGCATGGCATCAAGATCACGGTACATATAAATATCTTTTGACATCTTGAATCCGTTTTCAGATGGAGTACCGCTTGAAAACTGTAATATGCTTAATTTCCCGTTCATGCAGCGTTCTGCAGATGTCCGGACTTCGATAATATCGGAAAGAGACAGTTCTTCTGCTGACATGCCATAAAAGTTCATTGCTTTTTCAGCATCAGACCTTATCATGTTAGCCGAATCACTTTCAGCAAGAGCATCCTGTAAGAGTCTTGCATCAGCAAGAAAATTCTCTATCTCAGGATTTGCAAGCATTTCTTTTACGGAAAAATTCTTGTCTGCTATGAACTTCTCGAAATACTCAGACAGATAAGCGTCCGCAAAAACGCCTGTTGCATCATATTTGAGGGCTTCCTTGATTTTGTCGTTCATCCGTTTGATGTCAAAGTCACTCAGTCTGCCGAACATATTAATGGTATAGCTTTTCTGTTCTTCTGTAGGGTTTACGTTTGTGAGTTTTACCCATATGTTGAGTTTATCCTGAATTTTCATAGCGCTTTCCTTTTTTCTCTGCAAGTTTCTTTTATATATAATATTTCTTTTTCTGTCTTTGTCCAAACGATATGAACTTTTTTTACATTATAAGTATGATAGATTTGCTGTCACATCTACTTCAGTAGACATTAATAATTAATATGATAGTTTAATCTTTTATCTGCTTCTTCTTTATTTTTTCATTTCTTTTAATTTTGTTTCCGCCTCTTCTTTTGATAAAAATATGGTATCGCCAATTGCTGTCAGTGGTGTTTCGTTCCGAGTTTTCCGCTCGTCCTTTGTTACTGTTGATATTGTAACTTCTCCATACATTCCGACGCTGTATTTTGTGCATATGGCTTCTCTTATATGGTACACGGGTTTTCCCTGACTGATGATGTTTGTTAACATAATAATCCATACAGTTTTGCCAAGCAGAGCAGTTGTTTCGCATGCTGATTTGCCGAGAGCATTCTTACCCTTGGTCCACTCGCACATTCTCTGCTTTTCGAGCGCATTCTTGATGAGCAGAAGACTGTCAGCATAATCAGTGTTGACAGGTGCGTTTTTAAGTTTTTCTGATACTGCTTCCAGTGTTTTCTCAATCGTCATAATATTTTCCTCTTTTCCAGTCGTTAATGCCCCTAATGAGCACAATGATTCCTGCAATGACAATAAGTATGTAGGCTGTATATATCATGTAAAGATCATTTCCCTCAATCTACATCTAGTAGACATTAATAAAATTCTTGTTTTTGTTCCTATAATTAGCTCTTTACCCGCATTCTGTTTATATTAACAAATATACACTACTATATTGCGTATTAAATACAGAAATCCGGCAACAACTAATGGGGTTCTATAGAAATTAAAACCATACTTGCAGTTGTTTCGTGCTTTCTTGCTGCGATTATACATAATTAATCCCACAATAATGAATATAATGTTGAATGATGAAAGCATAATCAGTTTGTTTAATCTTTCAGCTTTTTAATCTTTTTGATTGCGTCCTGTAATCCCTCGCAGTATGCTTCATTGTATACTTTTTCTTTGCCGGTGACATCAAAGTCTTCATTATATTCGTCTTTAAAAGTGTCTTTAGTTTCTTTTAAAACAAACTGAAGAAGATTAATGCATTCATTGATTGTCTCTGTTCTCGTTTCCATAGTTATTTCTCCTTTTCTATATCCTCAATGTTAAATCCGGCATTTTCCATTCCGGATCACCGATTTTGTTATGCACATCCGCCAGCTTATTTCTGCAGGCAGTTATAAGCTCAAGTAGCTTAATATCGTCAGCAGCAAGCGTATTTGTGTCTGATTGATTAATGGTTTCAGAAATATCATCAACAAACTGTCTTATGATTATTCTGCATTTTGTCATCAGTTCATCGTCGTTTTCTTTTTCGTTCTCTTTTTTCTGATATACATACTCTAATCCACTGAGCCATTCTGCAGTTACACTTAGTTTCTTAGCTATTCTTATAATTTCGTCAAGAGGTGGCAGTATTTCGCCTTTTAGATAGATTGGCGAAATACTGATGTCGAATACTGTTAATTTTGCATTATCTAGCGCCTGTGCCAGCCTCATCGCAAATATTTGTGCGCGCTCTGATTGTGTTAACATGATTGATTCCTCCTTGCATTTTTATATCGAGACACCGCAGAAGAGCAGTGCCTTAATATAATTATTGTGCAACTTTGTAATATGTAACATCGTCAGCATCATCAGCATTAATTACTTCCAGCATGTCATCTTTCCACTGGAAATTATACTGCACATTATCACAGCTGAATGTTCCGGACATCTTGATTGTATCGAATCCTGTTATGACGGCATCGTTGTATCTGGACTGGATCTTGTCCTGTATTTTCTGCTGCAAGCTGACTGCAGTGGATGAAGCGGTGGAAGATGAACTGGTGATGTCTGGTTTGCTGTTAATTTTGTCTGCATCTGTCTTATCTGCATCATCTGTTTTATATGATACACAGTCTTTCTTTTTGTCAGTCTTATCTGACGTCTTTTGGTTGTTCTGTTTCACGCCGTCGATGAATACCGCGTCAACATTGGCACTTATGTCAGTGAATACTGTTAATGTTTTTGTTTCGTCATCATAGTCGAAGGTGTATTTTGAACCGTCTGATATGAAGCTTTGTTGTCCGATATCATTATGGTAGTTAACCACATTGCCATAGTTAGAATTAATGGTTGCTTTTATGGTATTATTAATTTTTTCGTCAGCATCACACCAATATCCTAAAAGTCCGCACAATGAGCAGAATGTTATTCCTGCAGCAACTAAAGTGTTTATGCAAGTTTGTGGTTCATAACCCTCCAAAAATAGTACAAATGCCACAAAAACTGAAAATCCTAATCCTATAAGTATTCCGATTGTCATACAATTCATCTTATTTTTTCTCCTTTTCGTTTATTTATTGTCTTTTTTTCACTCCATCGACGAATACTGCATCCGTATTTGAATCTTTGAAAATTATCAGTGTTTTGGTGTTTTCATTGTAATTGAATGCGTACTTTGAGCCATCAGAAATAAAAATTTTATTGTCTTCATCGTTATGAAAATTAACTACATTATAATAATTGGCACTAATGGTGATTTTTATGGTCTTATTATTTTTTCATCAGTATCAAGCTGACAAATACTAAATCCTAATGGTGAGCAGAGTATTAGTGCCATAAATCTACTTTAGTAGACATTAATATTTTTACAACAAGATTGTTGTGTAATTTATTTTTCTCCTTTTTACTTCACTCCATCGACGAATACCGCATCTATGCCTGAGCCTTTGAGTACTACCAGCGTTTTAGTGTTTTCATTATATTCGAATGTGTACTTTGAATTACTGGAAATGAAAGTTTTATTATCCTCGTCGTTATGGTAATTAACTACATTATCATAATTAGCATTAATGGTAGTTTTTATTGTATTATTAATTTTTTCATCAATATCAGACCTCCAACCAATGCCTCCGAATATTAGACAGGCTGCTATTCCTTGAAGAAATAAGACACCTCCATAACCTTTACAATCTTTAAGGTTGTAATCATGATCAAAAAAGATTGCAAGTGCCATAAGAGCTGTAAACCCTAAACCCATAAGTATTCCGATTGTCATTTGATCCATCTTATTTTTCTCCTTTTTGCTTTATTCCGTCAACGAATACTGCGTCTATATTTGAGCCTTTAAGTATTATCAGAGTTTTAGTTCTTTTATCATAATAAAATGTATACTTTGAATCACCCGAAACAAAAGTTTTATTATCTTTATAATTATGATAATCAAGGACATTATCATAATTTGAAGCAATTGTGTTTTTAATTGATTTTTTCACTTTACTGTTGTTATTATCAATTATTCCTGCGCATGTCGCTAATGAAGTAATGATTATTCCCACAATAATTGTCTGTGGAAGCCAATGTTCAATAGTCAAGTTGTTGTACATAGTAATCTACTTTTAGTAGACATTTATATTTTTACAACAGGATACACGGTACTTTTGTATCTTTGCTTCCTATCATGTTACTTTTTCTTCCTTTCATACCTGCACTCCAGTTCTCTGCCGCCGGGAGTGAAATGCTTAATCTTTGAGATGTCTTTGTTGATACTGTGCATGAAATATCCATTAATTGCGCACATATAATCAATGTCACCATACCGGTTTTTACGCGGGAACTCCAGACAATGCTTGCAGTTGGCACAGCAGTCTATAACGTTTTTATGCATAATTGCCTCTTGTCATTTTTACAATAGAATGCATAGTACTTTCGCAGTATCGTCGCCATACCAATCCTCAAAATCGGCAGCGATTTCACTGTTTGTAAGCACTGTTTTATTATATGTGTCCTCGTCGGCAAGCTGATATGATACTGCTTCCATATCGTCGTTGACTTCGCAGGCATCCACACCTGTGCAATGCTCTAAGTTGAAATCAATCTGATGCGTGCAGTTGAATGCGTTTTTGTAATACTCAACGTCTGCATACTGGTTTTTGAACATGTTTTTTACTTCGCCTACTGTCATAAGGTTTCCTCCCTGTGCCTGTTTCTACATATATAATATGTACGATTATCTTTTTGTCCAAAAGAAATGAACAATTTTATATCATAAGCATGATAGACGTTGTGCTATTTTATCGTCTTCTATATAAATATTGCAGCAGGGTAGTATCTTGATATAAATTATTTGCCAGTTTTCTGTTTCACACCGTCAATGAATGTAGCGTCAACAACTGATGTATTAGTGAATACCGTTAGTGTCTTTTGACTCTTGTTATAATCGAAAGTGTACCTTATTCCGCCTGATACAAAGTTCTGCCGATCATCATCATGGTAATTAGTTACATCGTCATAATTGGATGTTATCGTGTTTTTGATTTCTCTATAAAGTTTTTCGCTCTTATCAGCACCATATCCAATGCTTCCAAATAACGTCATTATAAGCACTCCGACTATTAACATTGGCTGAACCCAGTGTTCTAAAACGTCCTTCATGTATGAGTCATACATCATCCAGCCCAAAAATAATATTACAATAAATCCTGTTGCAAGGCTCATTGCTGTGTAAATTCCCATCGTATTTCCCCCTTAATTGTTTTGATTTTTGTTAATCCGGTATTTTAAATCCCAGTTCTTTTGACGTTCTTTATTTGTTAGTTTTCTGTTTGACACCATCAACGAATGTTGCATCTACAGATGAACCATTAAGTACTATTAATGTATTTGTCTTTTCATTATAATCGAAAGTATATTTTGAATTGTCTGAAACAAAACTTTTATTATCTTTATCATTATGATAATTAAGTATATTGTCATAGTTAGAAGTAATTGTGTTTTTAATTGATTTTTTTATGCCACTATTAGTGTCATCAATTTTTCCGATACAAGCTAATAAAGGTATAATTATCAATCCAGATATAATTGTCTGAGGAATCCAATGATTACGCATCAAATTATCATAAGATTTGTAACAAATTACTCCAATCAAAAATGTTAAAATTAATCCGGATATAATACCAATTACTACAAAACTTAAATTCATCATTTTTTTTGCTCCTTAATCCGGTATTTTAAATCCCAGTTCTTTTGCACGTTCTTTGTATGCCCTTATTGCTTCATAATCTGTATATTCCTCTGCATAAAAAGTGTGAGAGAGGGGGAATGCTACTAAAGAAGCAATATCAGTGATTTCCTTTTTATAATCATCAACCCACTCCTGACTTTCTTTTTTAGCAGCAGTAATTGCTTCTTCTTTTGTTGCAAACAGATTGTCTGGTGACTGGTGGGTAGTACCAATAAAACTGTCCTCCGAGTATGACTTTCCTTTGACTTCTATTATGTAGTCTTCGTTGTCTGAGCGTTTTGCTATCTCGCTTACAAATCCACATACAATTCTTTCTGTCCAATGCTCCTTGAACCACACTTTTTGATTGATTTTAATGTCATTAATGTTAATCATTATTGCCTCCTTATAAATATCTGTCGTCGGCATGTTCTAGTACAAAATATCCAAATAATGCTGCCATGCCATCAATATTCTTGTTGCTCATATCCACAGTAAGCATTTCCAATATTTCATTGTCAAACTCATCCACAAGCTTGTGTTCGATTGCCCACAGCCTCATTTCTTCAAATTTCTTCTCTGCAAATGTTTTTGACATCGTTCTTTCTCCTTATAATCCCTGATAATTTTGCTTACTTCTTCCATTTCTGCATCAGAAAAAGCTATATGTCTTGCTTCAAACACTTCGCAGTCTACAGGTTCGCAGCATGGAAAGTATGTCCGCCCACATTTCAGACATTCAATTTTAAGACAACCCATGTTACCGTTTGCGAAACTCATGCTGTTGTCTGAAAGTACCTTAATGGAACAATAGGGAAACAGGCCGCTTTTTGGCTGAATTACAGTGTAGTAATGGCTCATTCATAATTTTCTCCTTCCATTATTTTGCTAATCCTATGATGTCATAAGTAACATTGCCATTATCCCATTTCGTTGTCCTTAGCAGCGCATCTGTTGTTTCTCCAATCTTATCATGGTACAGCTCATATGATTCTTCGTCTGTCAGATAGTATTGCTCACCATTGTATTCAACGGTAATACGATAAACTGCGGGATGCGGCATATACATGAATGATTTGCCTGTGTATATTGAAGTCATATATGGACCGCGATAATATTGGTCTACGATTTTAACCTGCACAGTTGAATCCTCCGTGCTTTCGACTTCTGCCGGTTTTGTGCATCCTATAAGAGAGCATGCCAAAAAGATTGTTAACAGAACGAATACTGCTGTCTTTTTTGTCTTATTCATGATTTTTCCCTTCCTTTTTCATTGTTTTAACCGCCATTCCCGCTGCACACGCTGCCGATATAAGACTTAGTGTCGGTGCTGCCTGCCCGATTGTTGTAAACAAAAATGGTGTTGCTGCAAAACTTATTATTGAAAATGCAAGCAGTAGAAGTGCTGCATGCCATATATTTACTGACGATTTTCTCATATTGTTATCCTTTCTTATATTGTTTTTGCATACCAGTCCAGTGAGATTCGGTTTTTTGCATCTACATTTTCTTTGACCGTTATGATAACATTACCATCTGCCGGAATATTATTAATGGCTTCAATATGGCGGGCTCTACAGTCAGGCAGATTGTATATTACTGTATTAGGACAGGTTTTACTGACTGAAAGTTCAAGACTGTTTCCATATTTTAATGTTTCCTGCATGTGTTCGAGCATAAATTGATAGTGCAGGGATTTCATAAAGCAATTGTCATGTATTGATTGAAAGATATAGTTTATCAGAAACAAAATTATTGCAGATATAAGACTTATCCCAGCAACGGCAATATAATATAGTGAATTTTTGACCACTGCGCCAGCTATAAAAGCAAACATAGCACTGAGAGCTATCCCGGCTATTATTCTAAAGAAAATAGCTAAGTCAAGGTATCTGTCTGATAATTTTTCGTATTTGCAACGAAGCTTTTCTGCCAGCTCTTTATCTGCCTTTGAAAATATTACTTTAATTTTCCTCATATCAATCCTCTTATATTCTCATGCTTTTCTTATATAATATGTACAAATTTATATTTGTCCAAAAAAAATTAGTATTTTTTCATGAATACTTTTTGTGCGAAATTATTGATATATGATTTTGGGTACTCATTTGAAAATATGTTAGTCTCTTATTACGGAATCCATATTTATAATAAGTGTAGAACACCCTATCCATAGGAGCCGCTGCGCCACATGGGAGTGGAGGTTTATGAAACAGAAGCCTAATTTCTGGGCATTGGTTCCAATGTTGTACGAAAAAACTCATGAAGAGTGACAGAATTCCAAAACAAGGGGACATCTAAAAGAAACCAAAAGAAAAGGCCATTAGAGCTAGAAAGGATAAATTATGAGTAGCATAGAAGAAGTTCGAAAAATTATGGGATTTGGCGACAATTTTCATATGTGCGATGTCAGTGAAGTAGCAGAAGATCATATTCACTTGGAAAGTTGGGACGAAGACGTTCCAAATACTGATTTTGAAGCAGTTGCAGAACGAATTGCTAACGATGGATATGATATATCAGGATTTAAATTGTTAGAGATACCTCATCCAAAAGTATTTTGTTTTGGAAAACAAGACACGGATGAGTATTTTGACGTTGTGAATTTTTATGGAGATGGTTGGCACATTGCGTATATAAAAGATTCTAATAATGTAATAGCCGAATGTATTGAAGAAGCTATTAATAAAAATGAATGGTGATGATTCTTTAGTAACGCTGATATTAATTGTTGTTAACATATACCTTATTTCGTTTGGACAAATTTCGTATTTGGAATATTATATATAAAAAAGAAAATAAGAAAAAGTAAAGAGACTGGAAAGATTGTGAGGAAAATTCTTAATGAATAGAAGGGTGATAGAGTGTAATAAATGTCAGGAGTGTCTAAAACAAAAAATATTATTAGATTTTCAAAATAATGCAGATATTATGATTATTGGACTGTCAGCTCGAATTAAGAAATATGAAGATGAGATACCTCTTGATAGCAGAACCCGAAGTGGGAAAATTATAGATGCTTTTGAAAATATTGCTCACAAACATTGTATGTCCGTTTATAGAACTAATTTGGTAAAATGTGCCCCTATTGATTCTGAAAAAAGACTCCGATATCCTAACGATAAAGAAATTAATGCATGTTTTGAAAAACTAACAGATGAAATAAATAATATAGCTCCTAAGCTTATTATATTATTAGGAAATATTGTTAGAGAGTCATTTCAAACTAATTTCAATATCAATATATGTAAACCTAAAGAAAATAGTTTACAAGTCGTGAAATGGAATAATATCAATATAATATCTATTTATCATCCGTCATACATAAAGCGATCAAAGAACAGAGAATTAAGATATTATAAACTATTTGATGAGCTGCTTGATGACATAGATGAAGATTTTTAAAGGCATCGGATTCGAACCCTTTACAGTATTTCCTCTCTTATCAGGTTTTCAATTACCATTGCAGCACAGCTGACGGAGCTTTCATCATAGATTTCGCATTCCGCATAAATTATATCAGCAATTCCTTTTGTCAGTTTGCCAATTTCTTCATTGAGTTTTGCGATTTTATTGAGATTTTTGTTAGACCGTCTCTTTGGCACTGCATCTCTTTCAACAAGTATCTCCTTAATTCTATCTGAGTCTATATTGTAATTGCTAACGGTCTCAAATTCAATTCTTTCTCCCGTTACAGGAGAAAAGGGTATTGGCAGATAGCATATGTATTCTTCGAGCCCATTGTACTGAAGATTGTCGTCGTAATCATAATCGTATATTTCTTCAGCATCGGTTAATTCAAGGCATAGCTGCGGCCAGATTTTTCCGGTGGCAGCATCATAAGCATTGAAGAATACTATTCGGTTGGCTAATTTACTCAGCTTATAACTTTTAAGCATATTTTTAAGATCGTTTTCATTTTCGCCGTTATGTAAGCTGGAAAATACGTACTGTCCGCAGGTGTATTGATCTACTTTAATCATCTACGTTCTCGCTTTCCTCATTAACCTTCTTGATAATTTCTTTGATAAGATATTTAATAATTTCCGCCTGAGTATGCGGTTTATTGGCATATTCCCTGATCTCATCCGTTAAAAATGCCGGATTAACACTGTTCATATAGGTCTCAATCATCATCAGGCGTTCATCCGCTTCATATGGAACAAACTCTGTTGTATTCTGGAATCGTCTGAGCAGTGCCTTATCGAGCAGATCCGCCCTGTTTGTTGCAGCAATTACAATTTGACCGTCTGCAAGGTCGTCAAGCGCCTGCATGAGGGAAATGGTGATGCGGGCGATTTAGCCATCTGGTCCGCCGCCACCTTTGCGCGCAAGACCTATGCAGTCTATTTCGTCGAGCATAAGTACGCACTTCATTCCTTTGCAAAAATCGAATACGCGCTGAATATTCTGCGAAGTCTTTCCCATGTATGAGTCGATAAGATATGAGAAATTCAGATACACATAAGGCAGTTCCAGTTTGTATGCAGTGTATTTTGCAAATTCTGTCTTTCCGGTGCCGGGTATTCCTGATAGAAGAGTACTGTTTGTATATGGAATTCCATATTCAAGGAGTTTTGTCGTAGTATTTACTGCCTTTATTATTCTGGTAAAGACGTCTGCCTGCTGCCTGCCAAGATAATATCTACTCTCATTGAAGTCTGAAACATCAATCATCTTAACAAGCCCCTTGATGTTCATGGGTACTTCCATAACATTGTCTGAACCGTTTTCAAGCAGTTTCTTGTAGTATTGAACCTTGCCTTCATTTTTCTTTGTGCTGTCTTCAACGCAGCAGCATATTGCATACTGTTTTGCATCCTGTATTCTGTTTTCCGCTATCGCTCTGATACAGGCAAGCATGTTGTCGCTCATTCCCATCTTAGATTTCTCCTTTTACAACTTTTTCATTCACATATGCGGTGAATTCCATGATTCTCCTGTAATTAGGCTCATCCGGCAGAGTAGTGTTTTTCTTTGCATACTCCAGCTTCTTCTCATATTCGTTCACAAGTTCAAAGAATTCTGGAAGCGGTTTGTCATCTGCGCCAAGATACTTTCCGTTTCTGATGTCCATAAGTAGATCATGTTCTTTTTCGCGGTATGTTACAATTTTTTGCTGTTCTAAAATATCAATGCACATCATATATAGTCTGAGCAGGTGCATTGAGTGCTTTGCTATCTTTTTGTGAGCAGCAGCTTTTTCATTTCGTTTCCCGGCTTTTGTATAATTTTTTACAGTTGTCTGCAGCTCATTCCACAGGTGGCAGTAATCTCTGAGCGGATAGTGGTGCAGATTTATGTCCATGAATATTTCTTTGTCGAAGCCTTTTTGCACAGCAGTATCAATATACAACTTAATAGCATCATCTGGATATGCGGAATATTTTCCGGCAAAGTTTTCTTCCATGGAGGATAATACGTGCAGAATATGTTCCTCAAGATCCGCCTGCGGCATTTTGCCTGTTGAAAGCTGTTTTAATCCGTCCATCTGCTGTTTGGCATATTTACCAAATGAGTTGATTGCTTTCTTTGACAGGAACATGTCGGAGTTGTCAATTAATTCCCTGCCAACATCTGATAGATAAAAATAATGTTCAGGCTTGCATCCAAGCATTTCAATAGTGTTCGGATTGCAGTTTGCAAGTAAGAACATCAGTTTATTGAATGAATAAATCACGGTGTCTGTTGTGCTATCAGTAAACTGTTCAAAGTTCTCGCCCACAAGTGCATCCATATTTGTAAACTGTCTGAAACTTCCACTGGCAAGAATTTCCATTCTGCTGTTAACTGCACATCCTCTTATATCCAAGTCGCTGTTTTTATTGTTTGTTCCATATGCATGGCTTCCACCGGCTGTAAGCAGGATAATATTGCTGCCAAGGTGCTTGTCAGCTTTTAGAAAGCTATATTCGTCTGAATTAAGTTTTGCTTTGATTTCGTTTATCTGCATGATTATTTCATCTCCAATTTCGTTTATTTTTCTGACAGACTGACTTTTACCGTCTTTTCGTCAAGGCTGTAGAATAATCCACATGTTTGCCCGATCTACTTTAGTAGACATTATTTATCATATATTCTTTTATGCTTTATCTTTTAACCTGACATTACGCACTTGTGCAGTGTCTCACGGTTAATTATATTCTTATCTGTCTCAATCGTTATACAGTGTGAAGCATTCTCTGATTTCTTTACAGTAGAATCTCGCTCTGTCTCCGTCATTCACAGTTTTGAGCTTTTCAAACTGCTCCCTGCTCAGTTCAATTTCTACTGTTTTAGGTGCAACTGCAGGCTCTCTTAAAGCATCGTTCTGTAAAACAATTCCCTGACAGTATGGTTTGCCATCTTCGTATATCATAAACTTTTCATGCGGGACAGATGTGGCGTATGTCCATGGGACGACATTCATTTCGTTGTCATGGACCTTGCACCATCGGGCTTCAATTGCAACAACATCAAAGCTTTCCTCCTCATCGCTGTCAACAAACTTTCCGTCAGCAATGTCAAGCTTCAATGTCCCGCCGTCAAAACAATCACCCTCATCATTTATAGCGCCATCAATTTCCATGAGATCATCGCTGGCACCAGAAACAATAATAAAGCCATTCTCTTTGGCAATGGCGAGATCTTCTTTTGTGAACTGTGGCCAGTTATATTCGCGCCCATTAAGCTTTTGGGCGAATTCTTTTAACGTCATGATTTTTTCTCCTTATTTTTAAAATTATCAAGCTTGATCCTTACAGCTTTGCTTATCATTTCATCTGCGAATTCCTCAAGCAATGCATATTTCTTATCAATCAGTTTTTCATGATGTTCCCTGACTGTTTCATCAGCATCAGATCCTGAGCAATAGCTTTCGTAATCAATGATAGATCTACTTTAGTAGACATTTTTTTTGTAATGCTATTCTTTATATTCCATACTTCTAATCATAATACTGCGCACTTGCGCAGTGCTTCATAATTGACTATATATATAATATTTACAAATGTTTTTTTGTCCAATAAAAACATGATGAATTTATAAAAATCAGCAGGAGATTGCTCCTGCTGATTTTCTTTCTTATACACTTTCTGCCTGCCAGACATAGCTGACAAAGTCATATTTATCTGTGTTTTTTTTGAGTCTTAGCACAATATTATTTGTATACGGAATTTCGTTTTCAATGACTGGATATCTTCGAATTGCGAATGGTGGTTTGCGTATTCTGTAGAATAGTTTATTTGTTTCAATAATTCCATCGTATACTATGTCTGCTTCAAATTCTAATCTACCACTGGTTTTTCTGGTTTCTTCCATATCATTCTTTATATCAAGGCAATCTGCCCCGTATTTTTTAGTCAGGTTCATTTTCACTGAATATATCACTGACTGTCTATTAAAAAGTACACACAAAATAATAGTACATACTATAATAATCAGGTCAATCAGACTAACAAATCTGGCGTTTATAATACGCTGTGCTAATGAAAATACAAGAAAACCAATAGGAATTGTAACAAAAGCAAATAGTCCAAACAAAAAGTCTTTATGGTCATAATCTTTTGCTAATTTTTCGTATTGTTTATACGTCTTTGTAACCAGCTCGTAATCTGCGTCTGTGAACTCAAATCTAACATTTTTCATCTAACATCCCTCGCTTTCTGTCTGCCAGACATAGCTAACAAAACCATGTTTGTCTACAGTTTCTTTGAGTTTTAAAATGATATTGTCTGTATCCGGGATTTCGTTGGCAACTGATGACATGTGTCTTCGATATTCGTAATCCAGATTACAAACATCATAGAATAATTCATTGCACAAAATATCCATGCCAAAGTGTATTTCATTGTCATTTTTTCTAAGTTCTTCCATATTGCGCTTTACATTGAAGCAGTCAGCTCTGTATGTGGTGAATGTTTTATTTTTCTTATCATACACTGCTGACAATGCAACTAATATTATGGACAGAACAGCGGCGCCAAATACTATCGTTGAGCCTATAAAAGTATCATCTGTAACAGCAAATAATATGAACATTACAAAAAATCCACTGACTATTGTTATAAGGGACAATAATTCTAATACAGCACTTTTGAACTGATAATTTTCTGTCAGCTTATCATATTGTTTATATGCTTTTGCAACCAGTTCATAATCTGTGTCAGTGAATATAACTTTAACATTCTTCATTCTAAAAATCCTCCATGAAATCTTTTGCAAAAAATGCAAAACTGATAACAAATGTAAGTACTGACAATGTACCGAATATGTATGCCTGCTTGATCTTTTGGTTATAAATCGCCCGCAGCAGCAGAGCGAACAGCATAGGAATTGCTATGAAGAACAATGCTGCACTGATATATAAATATATGTGCATAATATTACTCCTGACTATAATTAGTCTCTGTTTCAATAAGTGTATCTGTGCTGTCAGGTGAGTCTGTTGCAGGCTCAGCTGGTTTTAAACTTTCCACGTCTTCATTGCTGACAGGAAATACAATGTCGCCAGTATCATAATCTACTTTATATACAACTCTTGCTGTATCATCCCTGTCCATGATATATATTATCCTTTTACCATCTTCTTTCTTGAGACAGTAGTAATAGGTTAATCCGCCTGATTCAAATGACAGATTTTTGTCATATTCAGACAGTCTTTTGCCAATGTTCTTTGCATCCGGATACATTGATTTGATGGTCTGGTTTACAATCTTATGCTCATGCTCATGCTGCACAATGACAAGATGAGTTATCGCAAGACATGCAATCACTGCCATAATGATTGGTACCAATAATATCGGTTTGTTTTTCATTTTTCTTTTCCTTCCTTATTCTATATTATTCTACAGGTTCTCCTGTTACAGCATCTTTTTGTTAAGTTTCTGCGACACAGGAACGCCTAATGTACTCATGACTGATTTTGTATAATACTTGTCGCTGCCGGGTTTTTTAATTGATATGTCATAAACAACACTGATTTTCTCACCGTATGTACCAACCTGTATGATATTATTCTCCGTCAGCCTTTCATATGATGAAGACAAACTTCCATATGAACCAAATGCATGTCCCCATAATTCATAGAACTGACTTGTGTAGCCCTCAATTGCGAATACATTGTAGTATTCGGTGTCATTTGAAATAGCAAAGCCATCCTGAGTCTGGCCGTGGAATGTATCATCCATGCTGTCCTGATTAATACCATTAATCTGAGGTGACGTTGACAACAGCGATATGTCGGCGTGAACATGGTCAATTACTACATCATATCCATCAGGAAGTCCCTGTGTATGTGCTTTCATGCTTATCTGTTTTGGATCCGTTACGCGCCAGTTGTTGAGGTCATATCCGTTGGTGCCGTACTCACAGACCAGCTTGAAGTCTTCATCAGGAATGTCTAATGTCTGTGATAATGACGGTGTTCCCATATCGTTTGTTTCCATAACCTGTACTTCTGTATCAACTGGAACATATTCATTCTCGATTGTACATCCTGTGAACATTGCAGCAGTAGCTAATACAGCTGCTAATAGTGTGATTTTCTTTTTCTTCATTATTGTTTTTCTCCTTTTCTTCAAGATCTCAATGTCTCATAATAAAATATGATACTTTTATCTGCCTCTTCAATCAGTCCGTATTTAACTGCCAGTCTATAGCGGAAATCTTTTTGCAGATTAGGCATCATGACATCTTTCAGTCTCTGCCTGAACTGTTCAATGGTAAATGTAGACTTGTAGAAATTACATTGCCTGCACGCGGGCAGGAGATTGCTCTCATCATACATTTCTTTTTCCGACATTATCTGCGCAATATCGTTGTTGCGATAAACACTTTCGACATGGTCTATCTGCATATCTTTGTATTCCAGTTCGCATCCACAGTAAGCACACCTGTGATTGTATTTTTCATACAGTTTTTTGCGCGTTGCTGTAGGTATTGATTTGTGTTTGCTCATGGTTTCTCCTTTAAAAGAACGTTTTTGCAACAAATATTAATGCAGCAACAGTAATAGTAGTAGCAACAATAGTGCTTATACCAATGAAATAGCCATAGCTGTTTTTTAATGCACTTTTCTTATTGAACTCGGTATTTGTAGCTATAAGACTTACTGCGATTGGAAAATTAATAGTAAGCAGAGCGATAATAAACGCAAATATGATTATTATCATGGCGTGTCCTCTTCAATTCCGCACAGCATTTCTCCAAGTGCGGGCGCATCTTCAATGGAACATAACGCATTTGCCCTCATGTCTTCCGTTCCGTCTTTTCTCATAAACCTTGTTATCAGATACACCTTTTCCGGTTTAGCTTCACCGTCAATGGTGTAATATCCGGTTTCTACAGATGAACCATTTAACATTCCAAGCTCTCTTGTTTTGTTGTAGATGAATTCTTTGTTCTTAGCCATAATCATTTTCCTTTCTTTTTCTGAAGCTCATTCCATACATATCTGAGGCAGTTAATGAACGCCTCGTTTTCATATACATTAGTGCTTTCCTTGTCCATCTTGTGAACCTCATAGCAGCTTGGTCCGCAGATAATGAAATATTTGTCATCAAACACCCATGTATCATTGAATAAATTAAGTTCCATTGTGCATCTCCTTATAGTTCAATGCTAAATTCGTTTTCAAGCACATTTGCAAACGATGGTTCCTGTTTACAGTATTCTTTGAGAAATTCATAGTTTGTACATGGAGCCAGTTTTCTATGAACAATTTCTCTTGTGTTATCATCCATAAGAGCCACGATTGCTGACATGGTATTATCCGTAATTATTTTGCTCATGATTATTCTTTCCTCCTTGGTTTATGTCTGTATATATAATATTCACAAATGCGATTTTGTCCTAAAAGTTTCATAATTTTCTTGGAATCCATATTAATAGGAAGAAAAAGAAAAGGAGTGAATAGTGGTGGCATATAAGTATTATGAACTTTTGTGTGGCAAGCTGGCAGAGTCAAGTTCAATTGTTTCTGGCCAACTAATTTTGGGAATATCTGCTGCAAATCCCAAATCGTTTGTGGTCAGGGCATCCTCTATGCCAGATTTCACAGAAGCAAATCTGGTATTCAGAAAACAGATAAAACTGTTAAATTGTGACAGAGTTTATGCAGTGAAACTACTGTCAGAGGGTCAGATGAGAGACCAATTCAGTAATGATGACATAGAAAAAATGCCTGTTTACGATGAATATTACGCTGAGTATTTTGGACAGAATTGAAAATCGGAATATTATATATGTAGAAAAAGCGGTAAAGGAGAATAATATGTAATTAAAAATATAAACAAATGTGAGTAAATATACTCAAAAGTGTTTAAAATCCAAAACACTAGTTGGTAACTTAAAACTACTGGAATTACAGGAAATATAGACCAGTGCAAGTTGAAATAGTCTTGCTAACTATAGGGTAGAACCTTGATGGTTGTAATTGAGTAATGGTATAAGTCTACGAAAACCAAGTAGCAAAATATAAAATATTAAGAAAGGAAAAGCTATTTAGATGGAATCTGTATAATATCATACACAAGACTATGCAGATATGTACCGATGGCTAAGTCGGGAATTTACGACTGTGAAGTATACAAGAACTTGTGAGTAGATTGATATTTATATCATCCAAAGCATATACGTTGAAGCAGTAACTACAAATCGTGAGGTTGTAGCAAATCATCTAGCATATACACATATGTATATGTTTTTAGTAGCAGAATATTAGGATGGAAAAACAAATAAATGATACACACAACTATCCGAAATGCCATGGTTGTCCATACTATTTTGGTGAGATAGACAGCTGCATGTTTGGCGAAGATGATGTGCCAGATAATTTGGAAAAGAAGTGTCACAATGAAACAGAAAAAGATATAGAGATAGGAGGATAAGATATGTCTATAAAAGTAGCTAATCTGACTGGTTATATTACAGATTGTGATGGTGGTGAGGGATTTGCCGCTGACAGTGAGCGTATGAGAAATATATCTTTTGATACAAAGATCTTTGGTAAAAATAAGAAAGTAACAATGCAGCCGGGACTCTATGTATTAAGAGGCGCCCCGGCAGCAGGAAAAACCGCATTTATGCTTCAGATGTGCAATGATTTTGCGAGGAATGTTGGGAAACACATTACTTATTATACATTCAAAGAATCAATGCGTGAACTGATGACAAGATCGTTAGCATGCGCACCGGCGGTAAATCAGTCGAACAAGCAGAAATTCAGGAAGATTTCAGACTGTGAATATTTTATTGGAGGTTCTATTCAGTCAGTATTCTGCGATTATGGCTACCGCATTTATTTTGCAGAGTGCAGTTCCAACCTGAAAGTTCATGAACTTGAAGCGAGTATAGAAAATAATGACATTGGTAATGTCATATTTATTGACGGGTTACAGGATTTAGCGTTAACAGATTCTTTTGCTGATATGCTCAAACAGCTTAAGATTTTTCAGAAAGAGCATAATCTGGTTGTAATTGCTTCGTTTTTGGATGCGTACGCAGATAATGCTGACAAAAGGGCTATTATGAACTATGCAGATGTTGTATGGGATTTGAGAGCAGATGAAGTGATTGATGATGATGGCAATAAAACTAACATTCGTCTGACTTGGACCAAAAACAGATTTGACTTTGTATCTGATACTGTTTACTCATATTATCCTGAGTATAATATATTTTTATAATATGGAGGTGTATTATGAACTATAAATATGGTAAATGGCTTCAAAAGGAGATGATACAGTTCCCTCATCAGCTTGACGTTGATCCTGAGGGAATGGTTGTACTTCAGTGTGCTTTGGAAATCTCAGCAGAGCACTCTGACAGCTATATTTCGTTTGAGGACTTTTCTGTAACAACTGCTGACAATAATGTGCAGAGCTATGCAGAATTTATCAAGAAAACTCTTGACGAGGAATACAGAAAGAATTTTGCAGGAGTTATGACAGAAGTGATAACTCGAAACATCAAGAGTGCTGACAAGGATCCGGAAGAAAATACACTGGTATTCAATGCTCAGAGCGGTATTAATTTTGATACAGGCTCATTCATGGATTTCTCATTTGGCGTTCCTGTCTGGGGCGATATTGACACATTAAACAGCATTATTGCATTCAATATTAACTATAAAATTGGCAACAAGCACGTCTGTCTGCACATTCCTGTTCAGGTCAATCTAACAGAAGATCGTTCTGTTACAGTATTGTCCATTAAATACAATCATGTGAACAATGTTGGTGGATGCGCGGCATACACTACAAAGGATGTTCCTGCCGTCAGCATTATCTCTGATTATGAAGAATATAAACAGGTTGAAGCCGATACAGTGAATTATGATTACAAAAAGCGAGCAGAAAAAGATTTCAATATGAAATTTGGCATGAAGTTTAAAGATAAAAAACGTCCGGTGCGGACAAAACCACTGTTTACAAAGAATTGCAGCATAAAAACAGCCGGAATTGATAAAACGTATTTTCTCAATGTGCCGGAAGAGTATGGCTATAGACTGCCACTGTATGGTGTGCTGGATGAAGAACTGTCAATTGTATAAGGAGAGATTATGCGTATAATAATTGCAGAAGGCAAGGAATTTACTGACCAGTACAGGCTTACCAAAGTCTGTACTGGATATCTGCTTATAAGAAAATCGTATACGGTGACATGGAAATAATAGGAAAGAAAAATATATGATAAAGAAATTTTATGATTGGCTTACTTATAATCCCGCCAATATACCAATTACAAACTTGATAAGGCCAATTGCTTTTGAATTAATAATTATTGTTATTATTATGTGTGTATTTTGTTATGTACTTTCTGAAAAAGTATCGTTTAAAACTATTATAGGTTGTTTTTTATTATCGCCTTATGTTTTATTATCTTTTTTGTGGGAAATATGTTTTTTAAATGAAAATTTATTTGTATACTTAGTACCTTTATATCCAATGATAGCATTTTTGTTAGTTAAAAACTGTATAGTTATAAGAATACTAAATAAGTGTTAAGGAGAGTGAGAAAATGAATGTAAAATATGCAAAAGACTATATCCAACAAATAAATAAGTTATGCAATGAAATAAATGTGTTTACTGAAAACATCAAGAAATGTTGATGAGAGTGCGAAAATTCGCAACGACCTTGATATGTATAAAGACATTTTGGTCTTTTGTATACAAACTCCATCTTTATAGTATTCATAAAAATAAATAAAGTCCAGCTAATAAATGTCAATAGTAAAATGAGAAAAAAT
>UMJI01072553.1_pt1 | contig 59567 bp, 49 predicted proteins | sample 1965991 | NCBI WGS metagenome assembly UMJI01 (sample SAMEA4836140, study PRJEB28245) | human gut metagenome | biome: gut microbiome; material: fecal sample | place: Denmark | collected 2008
TTACTTATATGATGATAAAGGAAACCTGAAAAATCGTATCACAGAAGGTCCCTGGCATGTGGAGCGTGTGGTAAAAGTAGATGAGGCTACACGGACAGTCTATTTTGTGGCCAATGGCCGGGAAGCAGGTGAAAATCCATATTACGAGCATTTTTATAAAGTAAATGTGGATGGAAGCGGATTGAAACAGCTTACACATGGTGAATTCTTCCATGATGTAGAGTTGGATGATGATGCCCGTTTCTTCGTTGACAATTATTCACGTGCCAATACCGTTCCTTGTGCTGACCTGTTGGACAATAACGGGAAAAAGGTGATGACCATACAGGAAAGTGATTTTTCTTCTCTGAAAGCAGCCGGTTACAAATTCCCGGAACCATTCAAGGTGAAAGCGGCCGACGGTGTGACTGATTTGTATGGGGTGATGTACAAGCCTTTTGATTTTGATTCTACCAAGGTATATCCCATTATTGATTATGTATATCCGGGACCTCAGGTAGAAGCGGTGGATTATCCGTTCAGGCGTATGAGTGTCCGGACAGACCGTTTGGCACAGGCCGGATTTATCGTCATTACGGTGGGGCAGCGAGGTGGCCACCCCAGCCGCTCCAAATGGTACCATAATTACGGATATGGAAATATGCGGGATTATCCGTTGGCCGACCATAAGGCAGCAGTAGAGCAGCTTGCCGACCGTTATTCTTTTATTGATATTACGCGTGTAGGAATTCACGGACACTCGGGAGGTGGCTTTATGTCGACCGCAGCAATCTGCCAGTATCCTGATTTCTATAAGGCTGCAGTTTCTTGTGCCGGTAATCACGATAACCGTATCTACAACCGCTGGTGGAGTGAAACACACCATGGGGTAAAAGAAGAAGTCTCAGAAAAGGGAGACACTACCTTTGCCTACAAGATTGCCACCAATCCGGAGATTGTGAAACAGCTGAAAGGTCATCTGATGTTGGTGCATGGAGATATAGACAACAACGTGCATCCGGGAAATACCATTCGTGTGGTTAATGCATTGATTCGTGCCAACAAGCGTTTTGATATACTGATACTGCCGGGACAACGTCATGGTTTTGGCGATATGGATGAATATTTCTATTGGAGAATGGTTGATTTCTTCTCAGAACATTTGAAAGGGAAGAAAGAATCATCAGTAGATATTCCTCAGCGATAAGATAACCTTACATATTGATAGCGGCGGGATGGTGTAGGCTGTTCCGCCGTAATTGTATCTGGGTGGTTATAAATGATTCAGAAGTTCACGTACGGATACAAAAAAAGCGAGAGTTCGCTGAACCTCCGCTGCCTTCCTAAAGAACCCCCATTTAAGGGTTCTTTTCATCTACATAATTTTTGTGTTTCCTGTTATCCTTACTTTTTCTTTCTTTTTACCTGAAGATATTCCCAATACCTTCTCAAACCTAATTCCTGAAAACTTTTACCTTTAAAATCTAATACCTAAACTTAAATCTAATCTAAATACCTTAAATAGTCTAGCTAATACCTTAAATAAATATTACTTTTTTACCTTATGTATTCTAATACCTAAATGTTTTTCTCTTTTTACCTATTGGTTTCACAACCACATTGCAAAGGTAATTCTTTTTTGATTGATAGCAAGAACTTGCAAGATGTTTTTTTAATAAATAGTTGTTTTCATGATATAAATCAAGAAAAGGGCTGCTTTTAGTCTTTGTGCACGGAAACGGCGACCGTGTGCGACAACGTTTTTTCCGTGTGCGATAACAATGTAACGAAACGGGAAACGGGTATAAAATATACCCCTCGATTTTAGTTACGAATTTATTAACTAAAATCGAGGGATATGCTAACGAACCAATGTCTGGCTATTTCAGTTTAAGGATTCGCTGGTTGCTGCTCCCGCAAAAATCCAGAAAAGGAGAATAGAGCGATTCGATGAAAGGACCGTCCACGAGTACGTCTATGTAGGGGAGTAGTTTCTGGCGGATAGGGTCCTCTTTCAGTTGTTCATACGTATATCCTGTATAACACCAGATATTCATGCCCGTTCGCTGGCTGACTTCTTTCAGAACAGGCAGAAATTCTTCCGGATTGTAAAAAGGGTCACCGCCTGAAAAAGTTACTCCGTCCAGCAGAGGATTGGCATTGATTTCCTGAATGATTTGCTCCAGCACTTCCTGCGTGAGAGGTTTGCCGGCCTTCGGATTCCATGATTCCGGGTTGTGACATCCCTTGCAACGATGGGAACATCCAGCCAGATAGATGGAATACCGGATGCCCTCACCGTCGACAATCGTTTCAGGATATGTATATAAATAATGTAACATGTACGTTTCCTTTCGGCTTATGCATGCTTTACACGGTCGTGCTCTTCCGCTCTCTTGGCAGAGTTCCAGCTGCTAAGGTCGCCTGTCAGGTAACCGGTGATACGGCGCATGCGCAGGATATTCTCACTGTTGCATACCGGACAACGGCTGTAGATGACTCCCTTGTAGCCACAATCGTGACAAGTATCTACCGGGTGGTTGATAGAACCGTAGCCAATCTGTTCGTCGTGCATCACCTTTACAATCTTCGCAATGGCCTTTACGTTTTTCTGCGCTTCGCCATCCAGCTCTACGTAAGTGATGTGTCCGCCACGTGTCAGTGCATGGAAAGGAGCTTCACGTTTGATTTTCTCGACAATAGTAATCGGTTCTTTCACGTCCACATGGAAGGAGTTGACATAATAATCACGGTCGTTTACCCCTTCAATGATTCCATATTTCCGTTTGTCCATACGGGTAAATCTACCAGACAATCCTTCGGCGGGAGTTGCCAGTACTGAATAATTCAAGCCGTATTTCTTTTTATAGTCTTCGGCCACTTTATTCATCTCTTCAATAGCCTCGTAAAGTGTGTTCCACGCCTGCTGGTTGTGTCCATGTCCTTGGCCGTATAATGCCATCATGGCATTGTGTCCTCCGATAAAACCGATACCTAAAGTACCTTGTTTCAACACATCTCCCACTTCTTCGTTGGGATGAAGAGCACCTCCTCCTTTCCATACATTATTGCCCATCATGAACGGGAACTGACGTGCAAGAGCAGTACGCTGATACTGGTAGCGGGTATACAACTGCTCTGCAATGAATTCAGCCATGGAGTGCACGGACTGAAGGAAAAATTCCTTTGCTTTTTGGAGCTTGCCTTCCGGAGTTTCGTTAGTCAGACTTTCTGCTTTCCGGTGCGCTTCTATGGCCAGGCGGGGCAGGTTCATGGTCGTGAATGAAAGGTTACCTCTTCCCAATGAAGTCTTTTCTCCATTCAAGTTCTCGAATACGCGTGTACGGCATCCCATGGTTGCCAGTTCGTAACGGTAACGTTTCGGGTCATCGGCACTCCATTTCTCGTGTTGGTTGAACGGAGTATCCAGGAACATAAAGTTCGGGAACAACGCTTTGGCCGTCGTACGACATGCTTGCAGAAATAGGTCGAAATTCGGGCATTCAAACTTCACATCTCCTGAGAGAGCTGCTTCAAAATCTTTCATAGCCAGTTGATAATCAGCTTCGGAATAGCTCACTCCGTCTTTCACCTTAAAAATCTGGATAGGGAAGACCGGAACTTCTCCATGATTTCCCAAGCCTTCGATGGTAGCCTTCAGTAGTTCCTGAATTACCATTCTTCCTTCTGCCGAGGTGTCCGTACCGTAATTGATAGAACTGAAAACCACCTGATTTCCCCCTCTGGAATGCATGGTGTTCAAGTTGTGGATAAAGCCCTCCATGGCCTGATGCGTATCCTTGCGGGTTTGTGCCAATGTTTTGCGGAGCACGTACTTCAATTCGTCTGCTGTCAGGTCGATGCCTTCCGCTTGCAAAGAATCCAAGTAAGCCTTTTCAGTCTCTTCGTTAGGAGCGATGCTGTGGAAGTGGGCACGTATCCCTTTCAGGATTTCTTTCTCGTCAGTCGTGTGTCCCTTGATGTCGAGCAGCAATCCTAAATGAGTAGCCATGATTTTCTGGAAACTTTTCAGCACTCCTTTGGCCATGAAAAAGTCGAAGGCCGGAATTGCCTGTCCTCCGTGCTGTTCATTCTGGTTCGTCTGGAAAATGATGGTAGCCAGTGTAGCGTAACTCTGGATGGACTGCGGCGTACGGATGCTTCCGTTCTTGGTGTGAAATCCGCGTTCGAACAAATCATCTAAGTCATACTGTATGCAGGTAGTCGTCTTTGTGGGATAATAATCCAGGTCGTGGATGTGTATGTCACCCATCTGATGCGCTTCTGCATATTTTTTCGGAAGAAGATATTTGTACGTATAGTCCTTGGTGATTTCTGAAGCAAAAGTCATCATCTGTCCGGCCGGTGTATGGCTTGACATGTTGGCATTGCTCAGGTTTACATCATTCTTGTCGATGGCCACAATGCCGTCCATGATATGCTTGATGTGCGTTTTCCGGTCTCTTTCCGTATTTCTCCACTGACGGTAGATAATGTATTTCTTGGCCACTTCCGGCTGCACCTTCATTAATTCGTTTTCCACGAGGTCCTGAATTTCTTCCACACCGATGGTAGGTTGTGAGAAGTGTGACACCACCTGCCGGGTAATCAGGTCCAGTTCCTCTCTCTGCTGAGGAATACCGGTTGCTTCGAAAGCCTTTCCGATGGCGTTGGTGATTTTAGCGGCTGAAAAGTTTTCCTGCTTTCCGTCGCGTTTGATGATGCGGATTTCTGTCAAATTCATTTCTTTCAGTTAAATGAGGTAAAACATAAATTATACTTGTGCTTTTCCGGGCAGGTCTTCTGACTGATCTTTCCCCACAGACGCCTTCCCATGAGTTCGATTCACAGTGGCTTGCAATGCATGTCCAGGTTTACGCAAGAATCACAGCAGCAGGTACTGTTGCCGATTTCCACGGCATTCCCTTTTGAAACGGTTAGGTTACCTTTTGAAAAGCAGGACAAAGATAGAGATTTGGGAGAAAAATAAAAAATGAGATTTTTTGGATGTTTCTAAATTTGGGAAACTTTTAATGATGAAATATGCGCTGTGGCGTACTGTAGAGCGGTAAAGTGGAAAACTTTAATTTATAATGCCTGCTTGATATTGAAAATCTTGAAATATTTTTATAGCTTATCTGCTCACTAAAAGTATGAAGGAAAAATTCTCCGGAACTTCCGTCAGAATAGGCTGACGGAAGTTCCGGAAGATGAGGTTGGGTTATTTCTTTTCAGGCAGATTTACAGGCTTCAAGCCCATCTGTTCCGCCTTTTTCAGCATGTATTCAAAGGCAGCATCGTGCTCGTTCGGGATGGCACCATCCAGAATCGCATCCTTGATAGAACTTTTCAGACTTCCGATTTCACGGCAAGGCTGCAAATTGAATACCTGCATGATTTCGGCTCCGTCTACGGGCGGTTGGAAGTTCCGGATGCGGTCTTTTTCTTCCAAATCTTTCAACTTCTGTCGCACCAGCTTGAAATTATCCAGGAAGCGTTGCTTGCGGGCTTCGTTTTTGGAAGTAATGTCTGCTTCGCAAAGCATCATCAGGTCGTCGATGTCATCACCGGCTTCGAAGAGCAGGCGGCGTACGGCCGAGTCGGTCACTTCTTCATCGGCAATCACAATCGGACGCATGTGCAGACCGACGAGTTTCTGTACGTACTTCATTTTCTCGTTCATCGGAAGCTTCATCTTGCGGAAGATTTCCGGAATCATTTTCTCACCGATGAAATTGTGGTTATGGAAAGTCCATCCCGCCTTAGCTTCCCAGCGTTTGGTTCTCGGTTTGCCAATATCGTGCAGCAGGGTAGCCCAGCGCAGCCACAAGTCATTACTTACGCGTGAAATATTATCCACCACTTCAAGCGTGTGGTAGAAATTGTCTTTGTGACCGCGTCCGTTGCGCACTTCCACTCCCTGCAGTGCCACCAGTTCCGGGAAAATCAGTTCCAGCAGTCCGCAGCGGTCCAGGTCAATAAAGCCCTTTGAAGGCACAGGTGACAGCAAAATCTTGTTCAGTTCGTCGGCGATACGTTCGCGCGAAATAATCTTGATGCGTTCCTTGTTGCGCTCCAGTGCTTCGAACGTTTCATCGTCTATATAGAAATTCAATTGCGTGGCAAACCGTATGCAGCGCATCATGCGCAACGGGTCGTCGCTGAACGTGATGTCCGGATCAAGCGGAGTACGGATGGTACGTTCCTTCAGATCATCCAATCCACCGAAGGGATCCACCAGTTCTCCGAAGCGCGCCTTGTTCAGGCAGACTGCCATGGCATTGATGGTGAAGTCTCTGCGGTTCTGGTCATCTTCCAGCGTGCCGTCTTCCACTATCGGCTTGCGGCTGTCGTGGCTATACGACTCCTTGCGTGCACCCACAAACTCCACTTCCGTATCCTTGAACTTGACTTGTGCCGTACCGAAGTTCTTGAAAACAGATACATGCGCACCTCGTCCCAGCTTCTTTCCGAAAGCCTGAGCCATTTCAATTCCGCTTCCTACCACCACTACATCTATGTCCTTGGAAGGTCTGTTCAGGAAAATATCTCTTACATATCCACCTACGACATAGCATTCCAGTCCCAGCTCATCGGCCGTTTCTGATATCAGACTAAAAATTCTGCCAGCGAAGTGTTCTTTCAGTTCCATTGTATGCATTTTTTCAATTTGCCGCAAAGTTACAAAAAAAATCCCTTTGTCCATTTTTTGCCGCTTGCTTGAAATCTTGCATTCGTTTTTCTGGTTGTGGAAAGACATTGAGGAAACATCAGGCTGTTAAGAAACAAACCTTTCTGCATGTTTTACGTTTCGCTTGTGCGAACCCTATGTTTCTCAAGGCCGAAACGTAGGTTTCCCTTCCGCAAAACGTAGGTTTCCGGTGAGGGAAACATAGAAAATGCGTGGAAAAAAGCAGGAATGTGCGGAGGAGTTCCGAAAATAGTTGTATTTTTGCCTGCATAGAATGATAGATAAACGTATGAAAAAGATAGGATTATTGCTCGTTCCGATGGCACTGGCACTTTCTGCTTGCCAGAACGGTGAGAAGCAGGCTGGCCAGTTGTTTCAGCGTGCGGAAGCTGCGTATGCGGCAGGTGAGTACAGCCTGGCTAAATTGCAGATAGATAGTATTCGTACCCTGTATCCCAAGGCATTTGACGTGCGCAAGGCGGGTATCAAACTGATGCAGCAGATTGACCTGGCAGAACAGACTAAGACTTTGGCTTATCTGGACAGCATGATGATGGTGAAGCAGGCTGCGCTTGACTCCATCAAGGGAAAGTTTGTGCTGGAGAAGGACACGGCCTATCAGGAAGTAGGAAATTATTTCTATCCCACTCAGGTGGTCGAAAAAAACATCGGCCGTTCGTTTTTGCGTGCGCAGGTGAGCGAATTAGGCGAGATGTCGCTGACCTCTATTTATTGTGCGGGAGGAAGTATTCATCATACGGCTGTAAAGGTTTCTGTGGATGATACTTTTGCGGAAACTCCTACGTCAATAGATAGTTATGAAACTACGGACTTAGGACGTCCGGTAGAAAAGGCCGACTATAAATTGGGTAATGACGGAGGGGTGATTGCATTTCTGGTTGCCAATCGTGATAAGAAAAACATCCGTCTGGAATTTATCGGCGACCGGAACTATAAGACGCTAATGCATCCGAATGATGTGAAGGCAGTCGCAGAACTGAGTGAGCTGGCACGTGTGTTGTCTGCCATCGAAGAAATCAAGAAAGAACAGAAGGAAGCCAACTTGAAAATCAAGTTTGTGAAACGGAAGATGGAAGAGAATACGGAAGAATAAACTTTGTTTATATAAACATAAGAAATCCTGCCCTAACGGCAGGATTTCTTTATTGTAAAGGTTGCGATAGTTCGCTTAAAGTCTTGCCTTCGTAATCGCAGATGGCTTGCTTGTAGTCTGCTGGAATTTCGATAGGCTCTTTGGTCAGGTTGTCGTATCCTACCAATACGGTACGGCATTGGCATTTCAGCACGCCGCTGGCTTTGTTGAATGCACGTTGCAGCATCGTGAAGCTTTTGTGTCCCAGGTGAATGACGGTTGTTTCAATGACCAGTTCATCCGAGAAGAAAACAGGGGCCAGAAAGTCGGCATTGATGTTGACCACTACCACACTGAATTTATTGCATTCTTCAGCTCCAAATACATCGCGAAAATAAGAGGTTTTCGCCAGGTCGTACAAGGAAAAGTAGACGGAATTGTTCATGTGACCGTATTGGTCTACATCGCTGAAACGGATTTGTACAGGGATTTCGTGCTTGAATTGGAATTCTGCGTTCATAGTAATGTTTTTAAGTTTTCGCCAAATGTACATCTTTTTTTCATAAATCTGCTATCAATGGTGGAATATTTCTTACTTTTGTCCGTCAGAATGATTTGTAGATAAATAATATTATATAAGATGGAACAGAAATTCAACAAAGAGACACTTTGTGTACAGGCTGGATGGACTCCGAAAAAAGGAGAACCTCGTGTATTGCCTATTTATCAAAGTACAACGTTTAAGTATGATACCAGTGAACAGATGGCTCGTCTTTTCGATTTGGAAGACAGCGGCTATTTTTATACTCGCTTGCAGAACCCGACGAATGATGCCGTAGCTGCCAAGATTGCGGCATTGGAAGGAGGTGTAGGAGCTATGTTGACTTCATCGGGTCAGGCTGCTAACTTCTATGCCGTATTTAATATTTGCGAGGCAGGCGACCATTTTGTCTGCTCATCTACCATTTATGGAGGTACATTTAATCTGTTCGCTGTAACGATGAAGAAACTGGGTATTGAGTGTACCTTTATTGATGCGGATGCTCCTGAAGAAGAAATAGAAAAGGCTTTCCGTCCGAATACTAAATGTTTGTTCGGAGAAACAATCTCTAATCCGGGTATCAATGTGCTCGATATTGAGAAATTTGCCCGTATTGCCCATAGACACGGAGTGCCTTTGATTGTGGATAATACTTTTGCTACTCCGATTAACTGCCGTCCTTTTGAATGGGGCGCAGACATCGTGACACATTCTACAACGAAATACATGGATGGACATGCTACTTGTGTGGGAGGTGCCATTGTAGATAGCGGTAATTTTGACTGGGATGCACATGCCGACAAATTCCCGGGATTGACACAGCCTGATGAGTCTTATCATGGACTTACTTACACAAAGGCTTTTGGAAAGATGGCTTATATGACGAAGGCTACTGCTCAGCTGATGCGTGACTTGGGTTCTATACAGTCTCCGGAGAATGCGTTCCTGTTGAACCTGGGACTGGAAACATTGCATTTGCGTGTACCGCGTCACTGTGAAAATGCGCAGAAAATAGCGGAATGGCTGGAAGCAAATCCGAAAGTGAAATGGGTAAACTATTGCGGATTGAAGAGCAACAAGTATTATGAACTGGCTCAGAAATATATGCCTAACGGTTCTTGTGGTGTGATTGCTTTCGGTCTGGAAGGAACTCGTGAAGAGGCTATCAAATTTATGGATAGTCTGAAGCTGGCTTGTATTGTAACTCACGTGGCAGATGCGCGTACTTGTGTGTTGCATCCGGCTAGCCATACACATCGTCAGTTGACAGACGAACAGTTGATTGAAGCGGGTGTGGCTCCTGATTTGATTCGCTTGTCTGTCGGCATTGAAAATGTCAACGACATTATTGCCGACCTGGAACAGGCTATGGCACAGGTTTAAACGTTTTAAAACTGAGATACAAAAAAGGAGGAATGTTTGTTCCTCCTTTTTTTGTATCTGACTCCGGTATTTATCGGAAAGATTTCTGGTAAATCTGTAACACTTCTTCGTCGGTCAACGGACGCGGGTCGAGGGTAAACAATGAACCCATGGTGTCGCGTGCGTTTTGTACCATGAGAGGGAGTTCTTCTTCTTTCACTCCCCAGTCGCTCAGTTTCAATTGGTATACGTTGCATTCTTTCTGCATGCGTACCAGTGCATCGATAAAATCGCTGGGACGGTTACTCTTTTGCTGAGTCATGATTTCGGCCATTTTCATGTAACGTTTCATGCAGTCGTTACGGAATGTTTCGAAATATGCTTCGCTGATGGCAATCAGTCCGGCGCCGTGTGGCAGTTCCGGATGGAAGGCACTCATGGCATGTTCCATAGAATGTTCGGAAATACAGCAGGAAGTGGCTTCTACCAGTCCGGCCAATGTGCTGGCCCATGCTACTTTTGCGCGTGCCTTGAGGTTACGTCCGTCTTTTACGGCTACCGGAAGGTATTTGTACAATAAACGAATGGCTTCAAGGGCATACAAGTCGCTGATAGGAGTGGCGCAGTTTGCTAAGAAACCTTCGGCTGCATGGAAGAAGGCATCAAATCCCTGATAAGCTGTAAGATGCGGAGGAATGGAAACCATCAGTTCCGGATCGATAATAGAAAGTACAGGGAAAGTCAGTGTGCTTCCGAAGCCGATTTTCTCTTTTGCTTCTTCATTGGTAATCACACTCCATGGGTCGGCTTCCGTACCTGTTCCTGCAGTGGTAGGAATAGCAATCACGGGCAGTGCCTTGGTTACAGGGCGTCCTTTTCCGCTGCCTGCCGGGATGTAATCCCAGTAATCTCCGTCGTTGCAGGCCATGACGGCAATGGCTTTCGCAGAGTCAATGCTGCTTCCTCCGCCAAGTCCGACGATGAAATCGCATTTCTGTTCACGACAGACAGATGCTGCTTCCATTACGTGAGATTTAATCGGGTTGGGCAGAATCTTGTCATAGACGACAGATTCCGTATTGTTTTCTTGCAACTGTTCAACGACTTTGTCGAGGTAGCCGTATTTCTTCATGGAGGTTCCTGACGAGATGACAATCAGGGCTTTCTTGCCGGGTAACTTTTCTGTCGCCAACTTTCTTAACTCTCCGCATCCGAACAAAATTTTGGTCGGGATGTGCAAACTGAATACAGGATTTGCGTTCATAATATAGCTATTTAAAGTTCATTTACCCAAAAGTACGAAAATAAAAACAGAATGGTTCAGGAGGGATGTTAAAAATTTCTTTTTGTGTGTGGTGGTATCAAATAAAAAAGGCTGCCGGTGAGGGCAGCCTTTAGGGTTAAAGGATATATAAGTAGATTATTCTTTATCCTTGTGGTTGTTCTGCGGACGACGTTCGCGCTTCGGATGATTTTCAGTCATTCCTTCCGGTTTCGGAAGCAATACCTTGTGTGACAGCTTGAACTTACCCGTTTTCGGGTCGATGTCCAGCAGCTTCACTTCAATTTCATCACCTTCTTTCAATCCGGTTTCTTCGATTGTTTCAAAGCGTTTCCAGTCGATTTCAGAGATGTGCAACAATCCGTCTTTTCCCGGCAGGAATTCTACGAATGCACCGTAAGGCATGATAGAGCGAACCTTACCAGTGTATACTTCACCTACTTCAGGAACAGCTACGATAGCCTTGATCATACGCATTGCATCGTCGATGCATTTCTTGTTTGTTCCTGCAATTTCGATGCGGCCTGCACCGTCTACTTCTTCAATAGTGATAGTAGCACCGGTTTCTTCCTGCATACCCTGGATAATCTTTCCGCCCGGGCCGATTACAGCTCCGATGAATTCTTTCGGAATAGTCAGAGTTTCAATGCGTGGAGCATGAGGCTTGAGTTCTGCGCGAGGTTCTGCAATGCATTCAGTCAGTTTGCCGAGGATGTATTCACGTCCTTGTTTAGCCTGCATCAATGCTTTTTCCAGAATATCGTAAGTCAGACCGTCACACTTGATATCCATCTGAGTAGCTGTGATACCGTCGCGTGTACCTGTAACCTTGAAGTCCATGTCACCCAAGTGGTCTTCGTCTCCCAAAATATCTGACAATACAGCGTATTTATCTTCACCGGCATTTTTGATCAATCCCATCGCAATACCTGAAACCGGCTTCTTGATAGGTACACCTGCATCCATCAAAGCCAATGTTCCGGCACAAACTGTAGCCATAGAAGAAGAACCGTTAGATTCCAGAATATCAGAAACTACGCGTACGCAGTAAGGATAATCAGCAGGAATCTGTCCTTTCAATGCACGCCATGCCAGATGACCGTGACCAATTTCACGACGGCCTACGCCACGCTGCGCTTTTGCTTCTCCTGTAGAGAAAGGAGGGAAGTTGTAATGAAGCAGGAAGCGTTCTTTGTGCTGGTCGAGTACATCGTCTACAATCTTTTCGTCCATCTTTGTACCCAGGGTAACAGTACTCAAAGACTGAGTTTCACCACGAGTAAAGATAGAAGAGCCGTGAGGGCCTGGCAGCGGACTGGTTTCGCACCAGATAGGACGGATTTCTGTAGTAGCACGACCGTCCAGACGTTTGCCTTCATCAAGGATACAACGACGCATTGCTTCTTTTTCTACATCGTGGTAGTAGCGGTCAATCATCGGACCCTTTTCTTCCAGTTCCTCTTCAGAGAACTGAGCCTTGAATTCTTCGCAAACAGCATCGAAAGCATCTCCTCTTTCGTGTTTGTTCTTGTTGCCTGATTTTGCAATGGCGTATGCTTTTTCGTAGCAAGCATCGTGTACAGCCTTGCGCAGGTCTTCGTCATTTTCTTCGTGACAATATTCGCGTTTTACAGTCTTGCCGACTTCTTCCATCAGTTCCATCTGAGCTTTGCAGTGAACCTTGATTGCTTCGTGAGCAAACTTCATGGCTTCCAGCAAGTCTTGTTCAGAAACTTCCTTCATTTCGCCTTCCACCATCATGATGTTTTCATAAGTAGCAGCAACCATGATGTCCATGTCAGCACGTTCCAGTGCTTCGAATGTCGGGTTGATAACGAACTGACCGTCGATACGTGCTACACGTACTTCAGAAATCGGACCTCCGAACGGAATGTCAGAAACAGCCAGTGCGGCAGAAGCAGCCAGACCAGCCAGTGCATCCGGCATATCTACGCCATCAGCAGAATAAAGTATGATATTTACGTAAACTTCAGCATGATAATTGTCCGGGAACAGAGGGCGCAATGCGCGGTCTACCAGACGGCAAGTGAGGATTTCGTAATCTGAAGCCTTTCCTTCACGTTTGGTAAAGCCACCGGGGAAACGTCCGAATGCGGAGTATTTTTCTCTGTACTCTACCTGGAGAGGCATAAAATCTGTACCGGGAACTGCATCTTTTGCTGCACAAACAGTAGCCAGCAACATGGTGTTACCCATGCGTAGCATAACAGCACCATCTGCCTGTTTTGCCAGCTTTCCCGTTTCGAGTGTGATGGTTCTTCCATCATTCAGCTCGATCGTCTTAACAATAGGATTGATCATAAAAATTGATTTAATATTATTTCATCTAAAAAAGCGTACAAAGATAATGTTTTATTATGGATAAAAGCGGGTATTTATGTAAAAGTTTCAGTATGAAGTGCTTTTTATATAATAATTTGTCGTAAAAACAACGGTTTTCGTCGGTTGGATGATGGATTTATCTTTTAAAAACTTTGTGACGTCATGAAAAGCCGTATCTTTGCACCTTGAATTTACATAAGAATGTGAGATTAAAGAAAATCAGGTATGAGAAGAAATACTTATCTGTTAACGGCATTGCTGTCGGCCGGACTGATGGCATGTCACAATGAGCCTGCTTTCAAGGTAGAGGGAACGGTATCGGGTGCAGCCGACAAGATGCTGTATCTGGAACATACCAGCCTGGAAGGTATAGTAAAAGTCGATTCTGTCAAATTGGACGAGAGCGGAACGTTTCACTTTTCGGGTGCTCGTCCGGATTCTCCTGATTTTTATCGGCTTCGACTGGATAATCAGGTGATTAATTTCTCTGTTGACTCTACTGAAACTGTGACGGTGAAAGCCGATAATTCCGGGTTTGCTACCGCTTATCAGGTGGAGGGTTCAGAAAATAACCAGAAGATAAAGGAACTGGTACTGCTTCAGGCAAACTTGCAGGAGCAGGTGAATAAATTAGGACAGTCCGGACTTCCTGCCGGAGTAGCTCAAGACAGTCTGTTCTCATTGGTGAATGCATATAAAGATCAGGTAAAGCGCAATTATATTTTTGCAGCTCCTAACAAGGCATACGCTTATTTTGCTTTGTTCCAGCAGTTGAACGGCTATATGATTTTTGACCCGCTGACCAGTAAGGAAGATGTGAAATGCTTTGCGGCAGTAGCTACCAGCTTGAACAACTTGTATCCTCATGCCGACCGTTCACGCAACCTTTATAATATGGTAATAAAAGGTATGAAGAATACCCGTACGCCCCAGGTAAAAGATGTGACACTTCCGGCTGACAAGATTCAGGAAGCTTCTATCATTGATATTGAGCTGAAGGACCTGAATGGAAAGACACATCGCTTGACAGACCTGAAAGGTAAAGTAGTCTTGATTGATTTTACAGCCTATTCTTCAGCAGCTTCAGGAGCACGTAATTTGGCTTTGCGTGAACTGTATAACAAATATGCTTCTCAAGGACTGGTGATTTATCAGATTTCTTTGGATGCAGACGAACATTTCTGGAAGACGGCTGCAGATAATCTTCCCTGGATATGTGTCCGCGACCCGCAAGGACCTTATTCTACCTATCTTAGCTTGTACGGTGTAACCCAGTTGCCTACTGCATTCCTGGTTAACCGTAATAACGAGTTAAGCTTGCGTGTGGAAGAAAAGACAAATATGGAAGAAGCCATCAAGAATTTGTTGTAACATGTTGAAAAGCATGTACGGATAAACTTGACTGGTATTGTAAAAAGATTTATCTTTGTCGCAAGATATAAGACTCTGAGAAAGAGAGGCTGTATCAAAATAAAAATTGATTTGTCAGATTGTCATTCTGAACAAAGTGAAGAACCCGTTTGTTTCCCATCCTGTGGAGGGTTCGCTCTTCGTTCAGAATGACTTTACTTTTGTGATAAACGGTTCTTATTTTGGACAGCCCTTTACTTTTGTTGAAAATAAATAATTTAATAACGAATATTTAAGGAGAAAAATTATGGCTTACATGTCAGAAGAAGGCTATCAGAAACTGGTAGCTGAATTGAAACATTTGGAATCGGTGGAACGTCCGAAGATTGTGGCTGCTATTGCAGAAGCACGTGATAAAGGCGATTTGTCAGAGAATGCAGAATACGATGCTGCAAAAGAGGCACAAGGCTTGCTGGAAATGAAAATCAACCAGTTGAAGGCAACCATCGGTGATGCCAAGATTATTGATACATCTAAACTGAAGACCGACACTGTGCAGATTTTGAGCCGTGTGGAACTGAAAAATGTGAAAACAGGTATGAAGATGGCTTACACTATCGTATCAGAAAGTGAAGCTAACCTGAAGCAGGGTAAGATTTCAGTGAATACACCGATTGCGCAGGGCTTGTTAGGAAAGAAGGTAGGCGATGTAGCAGAAATCACTATTCCACAGGGAAAGATCTCTTTGGAAATTATGGGTATATCATTTTAATGTATAAGGCAGGTCCGCTTTGGCAGGCTTGCCTTATTTAATATCTAAACAATATGGCAACAATATTCAGTAAAATCATTGCGGGCGAAATTCCGAGCTACAAGGTAGCCGAAGATGCCAATTTTTATGCGTTTCTTGACATCAATCCTTTGGTGAAAGGACATACGCTGGTGGTTCCCAAGCGGGAAGTAGACTATATCTACGATTTAAGCGATGAGGAGCTGGCTCAGATGCATGTGTTTGCCAAGCATGTGGCGCTGGCTATCCAGAAAGCTTTCCCTTGCAAGAAAGTAGGTGAAGCTGTGATTGGTCTGGAAGTTCCTCATGCACACATTCACCTGATTCCTATCCAGAAAGAATCAGACATGTTGTTCTCTAATCCGAAACTTAAACTTTCTCAGGAAGAATTTACTGAAATCGCCAATGCAATAAATTCTGCTTGGAAAGCTGAAAGCAAATAATTTTCTTCTCAAAAATACCTTTGATATAAAGGATTCTTCGTATTTTCAGGCGTGGTTTTCAGTTGGACAGATTCCATGAAAACCATGCCTGTTTTCTTTTAGAATTGCAGCCTATGCGTATTAGACGAATTTCTTTCTTTATTCTTCTTTGTTGTCTGTGCTGGAATGTTTTTGCAGCTGAATATCAGATAAAAGGAGTGGTGATTGACAAGTCCACCCGCCAGCCGTTGGAGTTTGTGAATGTGCTTGTAGTGGGACTGGGTATCGGTGCTTCTACCGATGCCAACGGAAACTTTCTCATCACTCAGGTGCCACCGGGTATTTACCGTCTGCAAGCTTCTTTCCTTGGGTATAAAACAGAACTGACTCCGGAATATCGGGTAAACCACGTGACGCCTTATGTACAGATTGAACTGGAGGAAGAAAATGCGTCGTTGAATGAGGTGGTTGTGACAGCTTCTCCTTTTCAGAAAGTACCAGAGAGTCCTGTCAGCCTTCGGGTGATTGGTTTGCAGGAGATTGAAAAAGCTCCGGGTGCCAACCGGGATATTTCGAAAGTTGTACAAAATTATCCGGGAGTAGCCTTTTCTCCTATAGGCTATCGTAATGACCTGATTGTGCGGGGAGGTGGTCCTTCCGAAAACCGTTTCTACCTGGATGGGGTAGAGATTCCGAATATCAATCACTTCAGTACACAAGGAGCTTCCGGAGGTCCTGTCGGACTGATTGATGCCGATTTGATTCGTAGTGTGAAGTTTTACAGCGGGGCATTTCCTGCCGACAAAGGTAATGCGTTGAGTAGTGTACTCGACTTTAGTCTGCGTGATGGAGATATGGAGCGCAATTCCCTGAAAGCAACTTTAGGTGCCTCAGAGGTTTCACTCAGTTCCAACGGACATATTGGTAACAAGACTTCTTATTTGGTGTCGGTACGCCAGTCTTATTTGCAGGCATTGTTTAAAATCCTGGGCCTGCCTTTCCTTCCGGCCTATACCGATGCTTCCTTTAAAATTAAAACCCGTTTTGACAGCCACAACGAACTGACTTTGCTTGGTCTTGGAGGAATTGACCGCATGAAACTCAATTTGGGGATTGAAGGCGAAGATGCCGAATACATGCTCAGTTATCTTCCCGAAATCAATCAGGAAACCTATACCGTAGGAGGTGTGTACCGTCATTATTCCCAGCGGCATGTGCAGTCAATCGTATTAAGTCAAAGCTATCTGAACAACCGGAATGTAAAATATCGCGACAATGACGAAAGTAGCGAAGAAAATCTGACGCTGCGGCTGGGCTCTATCGAGCAGGAAACCAAATTGCGTATGGAAAACACCTCTTCATGGAGCGTGTGGAAAGTAAAAGCAGGGTTCGACCTGAATTACTCCCGTTACAAGAGTAATGAATACCGCAAGGTTTTTGCCAATGCTTTGAGGGAATATGATTACCATACCGATTTGTCTCTCTGGCGTTGGGGAATGTTTGCCTCAGTCGATTATGCCGCTCCCGACAAAAGTTTCACGGCCTCCATGGGCGTACGTACCGACGGAAATAACTATAGCGATAAAATGAAGGAATTGTGGCGTCAGCTTTCCCCTCGTTTGTCTGTATCCTACCGATTGATTGAGGGACTTACTCTGAGTGGCCATGTGGGACTGTATTATCAGCTTCCTTCTTATATCGCCTTAGGCTTCAAAGGGGAAGAAGGAGAGTATGTCAACCGTCACTTGGATTACATCTCCGTGTCACAGGAAAGTTTGGGATTGTCATGGACACCCAATGAAAATATGGAGCTGTCAGTGGAAGGCTTCTATAAATTATACGGGCACATGCCTTTCTCCTTGTCCGACCAGATACCTCTTTCGTGCAAAGGAAATGATTATGGTACCATCGGAAATGAAGCACTCTCTTCCGAGGCAAAAGGTCGCTCGTATGGAGTAGAGCTGATGTTCAAATGGCTGCTGACACAGAAGTTGAATCTCTCTTCCTCACTGACCATTTTCAAGAGTGAATTCAAGGATGGTGAACAAGGAAGCTATGTCCCTTCTGCTTGGGATAACCGTTTTATTCTGAATATGAGCGGAACCTATAATTTCCCCAAGCACTGGAGCTTAGGAGCTAAAGTCAGTTGCATTGGTGGCTCCCCCTACACACCTTACGATGTGGAGAAATCTTCGCTGGTGGAAGCTTGGAACGTGCAAGGACGTGCTTATTATGATTATAGCCGTTATAATCAGGAGCGTCTGCCAGTTTTCGGACAACTGGATGTACGGGTAGATAAAACCTTCTATCTGAAAAAATGTATGTTAGGCTTTTATCTAGACATTCAGAATATTACAGCCAGCAAGCTGCGTCAGCCCGATGCTCTGATGAGTACGGGACAGATTGAGAATCCTTCCGCACCGCTGAGTGAGCAGCGATATGTCATGAAATCCATCCGGCAGGAGAGTGGTACGTTACTCCCTACGTTGGGAATTACTTTTGAGTATTAAGTTGGGTCGCTATAAAAAGAATGGCTTGTCTCTCTATTTGTGGAAAGACAAGCCATTCTTTTTATGTGTGAGAAGGTTTACTGTAACTCATGAATACAACTCACCAAACTTCATTTCTGCATCGTTGACAAATTTCCGGATAGCATTTTGGTCATCCTTTTTGCAGATGAGCAGGGCATTCCCCTGTTCTGCCACCAGATACCCTTCCAAATCTTGTACTACCACTAATTTGTCTTTGGGAGTCATGATGATATTGTCCTTGCAGTTATATAACAGCGCATTGCTGTGCGTCGTCACATTCTGATTCTCATCTTTGGGAGAAGCGTCGTACAATGCATTCCATGTGCCGATGTCTGCCCATCCGAAATCACAAAGCAGTACATATACATTGTCTGCTTTTTCCATGATACTATAATCGATGGAACTGTTGGGACAAGTACTGAACTTTGGCATGTCACATTCCACCTGCGGACATACCTCTGCCATCATTTCATGGAATGCCTTCAGAATCGTATTGACGTGCCATACAAAGATACCGGAATTCCAGTAGAACTCATTGCTTTGCACAAACACTTCGGCAAACTCCAGTAACGGCTTTTCAATGAATGTCTTGACTTTGTAGAAATCTTCTTCTTTTTCTTCAGAAATCTGAATATAGCCATAACCTGTTTCCGGATAGCTGGGTTTAATACCCAATGTCAGGAGCTTGTCGGAATGAGACGCGAATTCCAGCGATTTCAGAATATCTTGTTTGAACTCATCCATTTTTAGAATCAAGTGATCGGAAGGAGCTACTACGATGCTGGCATCCGGATTGATTTTTTGAATGATATACGATGCGTATGCAATGGCAGGTGCCGTATTCCGGTGTTCTTCTTCCACAATCAGGTTAGATTCGTTGAAACTGGGAAGCGAGTTAAGTACCAGTTCCCTGTAATGCTGGTTAGTCGTAATGAAAATATTCTCAGCAGGAAGAATTTGCTTATATCTTTCGTAAGTTTGCTGCAAGAGTGTCTGGCCAGTTCCAAAAAAGTCTAGAAATTGTTTGGGTAAGGCTTTCCGGCTGTATGGCCAGAACCGACGCCCGGTTCCTCCGGCCATGATGATGCAATAAAAATTTTTACTGTTCATGGTTGATGCTGGCATTAAAGTTTGATGCTAAGATAGGGCTTATTTTGTAAGAAACGCCCGAAAAGGATTCTAAATAGTGTTAGAAAACTTTTTTTCAACTTTTTTGTCCATATTTCTTGCACTATTGAAAAATATGTGTACCTTTGCACTCGCAATCAGAAATGATGCCCAGATGGCGGAATCGGTAGACGCGCTGGTCTCAAACACCAGTGGAGTAACATCCATCCCGGTTCGACCCCGGGTCTGGGTACAGATTAAAAGGCTAAGTAATGAATTATCAATTACTTAGCCTTTTTACTTGTCTGATTTTTCCCCACATTTTCCCCACAGGCGCAAAAAATATAGTAGTAAATCATTATTTTCTTTGGCTACACAATACAAATACACTACCTTTGAAAAGAAATAAATCCAATTAAATAAACGTCAATGGAACAAGGTGTTTGGCAAGAGATTGAACAGTTATACCAGAAGTTTCAGCAACTTGGTATTAGTGAAGCGGTGGACTATGAAAAGTACTACCTCTATTCTCTTATTACCCATTCTACAGCAATTGAGGGTTCTACACTCACCGAAGCGGAGGCACAAATGCTTTTCGATGAGGGATTGACTGCTAAAGGGAAACCTTTGGTATATCATTTGATGAATGAGGACTTAAAGAAAGCTTATGAGTTTGCCAAAGAGGAAGCCAAATGTAAGAAGCCAATTAATTCAGCGTTTTTGCAAAAGCTGAATTCGACATTGATGCGTACGACAGGCAGTATTTATAACGTTATGGGAGGCTCTTTTGATTCTTCCAAAGGTGAATTTCGCTTGTGTGGCGTGACGGCTGGTATTGGTGGACGTTCTTATATGAATTATCAGAAAGTTCCTGCCAAAATAGATGAATTTTGCACCTTATTACAGGAAAAGCAAAAGACAGTGGGAACATTTCGGGAACAATACGAATTAAGTTTCAATGCCCATCTTAACTTAGTGACCATTCATCCGTGGGTAGATGGTAACGGAAGGACTGCCCGCTTGCTGATGAATTACATTCAGTTTTGCTACAACCTATTTCCGACCAAGATATTCAAGGAAGACAGGGAAGAGTATATTTCTGCTTTACAGCAATCACAGGAAGAAGAAACAAATCAGCCTTTCTTGGGCTTTATGGCTGGTCAATTAAAGAAATCGCTCTCTTTGGAAATTGAGCGATTTAAGACCTCTCAAAAGAAAATTTTTAGTTTTATGTTTTAGTTGTGATCGTATTGTTTTTTAATATAAAAAGCTCCACCATTCAATAGCGAATCGTGGAACTTTTTAGGTCTAAGTCGTATTCTTATTAATATCCCGGATTTTGTGTCATTGACGGGTTAACAATTATTTCTTGTTGCGGTATTGGTAATAGCAGTCTGTATTCTTCAATTCCATATACCTCTTTTGCAAAATTGTTTCTTTTCATGAATGCGAAGTTTGTGTTGGTATAAAGCATCAACTGTAGTCTTGCATCTTTTATCTTCTCCAAAGTATTTTCACCTGTTACGCTAATATGTTTAGCTGTGATTACTTTTTGCAACTGTGATTCGGCTTCCAATGTCCTACCATTTTTATAAAGGCTTTCAGCATAAGACAAAACTACATCAGTATAAGTCATTATGGGAACTAATGGAGGGGTGCCAATCGAAATATTTCCACGTGATTGAGGTTCATTATGAGCTGCAAATATGGTTTCTTTGCTGCTTCCATTATTAAATAAATTCGTAATGGTTTCCTTGTTGTTATAATTGGAAGCATCCAGCTCATAGAAGCCATTGCTGATAACTTCTCCCAAGAGCTTTTCTGCTTGGTTGTATTCACCTTGATACATACAAATATTAGCAAGCAATATTCTTGCTACATCTTTTGACAAGAAGAAAAAATCATTGGCATCATTACTAAGCGATTCATTCTTTTTCTCTTCAAGATTATCTATGGCTTTTTCCAAATTGGCTTTTAAGTCCGAGAAAATATCATGTATTGGAGTTCTGCTGATATTATATGCGTTATTTATATCAAGCACGTAATTTATATAAGGAACGTCTTTCCAAGCCACTGCCATATAGTAATAATGCATTGCGCTGAATACATTAAGATAGTCTTGATAAACACCGAGCTGTTCAGCTTCCTTTTCTTTAAATAGCATAATCATCCTATTGGCACTATAAAAATTACTCCAAATGTTTTTTACATTATCACAACTGGGGTAAACGTATTGACTTACCAAATCCGCTTCTTTATTATAGTGGTAGTATTGCTCAATAAGATTAAAATCAGAAAGTCCGCGAGCAATGGGTAATGCAAAGCCTGCGACAACCTGCTCTCCTGTCCGTCCTAATTTCGGTATTGAAGTGTTTCCATTTCCTTCTTGGATTACTTTTACTTCACCTACCACATTGCCAAGACAATCATATATGGTTACAGAAGTCGATTTATCCGCTCTTGAATTTAGTCGGGAAACTTTAATTGTCAACTTGTTTTCGTTAATGCTTTTTTCTATAGAAATACCATCATTTTCTATGTGTTCATAGATTTCATTGAAAACGTTATCTTCTGTAATGTTGTCTATTGGTCCGTCATCGTCTTTATCAACTAACGGCGTTAGATATACCGGAATGGGGGAAGATATGTTGATTGTATAGGTTCCTCCTTCATTGGGTACGTTAAGTTCCGATGTCTCCAATTTGACTTCTTGTCCATCTTGCAATGTTTCATTTCCTGCAAGTCCGTCATCATCCCAATCTATGAAGTGTCCTAATTCTTTTACTTCAATTTTTAATCCAAGGTCGTCATAGCGGTCTATGATATTTTCTCTTACAGAAGAAAGTTGATTGCTCAATGACTTTTTGTCTTCACTGATTTGTTGTAATGTGCTGCTTCCAAACTTTCCATTTTCGCCAAATTCCCTGCATAATTTTGCCAAATATTCTGTCAGGGCAGCTTCGCTTCTATCTACAAGTAGCAGAGAAGATATGGCAATCAAAGCAGCAGACTCATCTGTTCCTCCAGCAATGGAAAATGTGGACGCATCTTTTTCTGCATATTTTTGAAGTCCGAAAGCGGTAAACAATTCTTTTTGTGCTTGCTTATTGGCTTCTCCGAATTTTACCCCTTCCGCAATGAGTTTCTGTATTCTTTGATACTTCAAATGTGTAAGCAGGTTTACGTTTACTGTAGTTTCATCAGATAAATCTACCAAGGCACGAAGATTTAATGTGCCTGATGATAACTCACCTTCTACCTCGTTAAAGAAATAACCATTAGCCGTTAATTCCGCATAGGGTGCTTCAAACAACTTGGAGCCAAAAGAAAAATTGCCTAAATCGTCTTGAATGGTAGCTGAATACAAGCTTCCAAGTACTTGTAAATTTCCGTCCATCGGTTGAATGGTAATAGTAGAACCGCTGACAAATGGACCTTTTTCTACTTTGCCTAATACATTATACGTCTTAGGCTCGAAATCATTTCCCATGCCGCTGTCATCGCTACAAGATGAGAGTGAAAATGCGATTGCGGCAAATAAATGGATGCATTGCTTAATGTTCATATGAACTATGTTTATTGGTTAATTGTCATTCCTAACGCACGAAGCGTGAACCACAAATCGTTCACCTGTGTCGGAGGTCCTAGGAAAACCCATACAAACAGATATAACAATAGCAGCCCACGCTATAGCGTGAGAACCACTATGCCATCATCGTTTGTATGTCTTAAGAAATTTCCTAGGTTTCCGACACCACGACTAGCATAACGCTTCTTCTAATTCTAACATGTCTTGGAAAGAGTTTCCTCAATCCATTGGCAAAGATACACAATTTAATTGATAATCGGGAATATAGAGTCGCAAACTGTCAAGTTACATCTTAATCCCTACTTTTCTTTTCTTCTTGTTGCGACAGCCTTGTTCCATATCTAAGCCTGTGCCATTGCTCACTGAACCATTCGGCTTCCTGTTATTTCAGGCTTAGCCTACTTTCATCGTCAGAGGCGTTTTCTATCATTAAAATATCATCCTTTATGTTAAAGTTCCGTCTGTGTTGCTCGGAATAGATTTTACCACAGCATTTCAGAGCCTCTTTTATGACTATAAGATTTTCAGTCATTTCTTTAGTGAACCCCAGTATGGCACAGAAGTTTTCCATGCGTTGCAGTTCGGTTTTCTGCTTCTCAATGATAAAATCGTTCCGTTCCAGATGCTTCTTACCCGTGACAGCCTTTGACTGACCACGTTCCATCAGTAGGATGTCGGATGCAAGGGTCTGCATCTGCATCATGTCATCGTCATTGAGCTTTCGGCTCTTTCCGGTTTCGTGGTTCATCCAGTCGAAAACGATATGGGCATGATAGTTCGGCTTGAGCCATCTGTCCCCGACCTGAAAACTTTCTGTCATAATATGTCCGCAAATCCGGACTGCCGAAGTCTGGATTTATCCACAGCTCGTTATCGGCGGAACGTTCAGGAACCACATAGATTTTGGACTCTCCGATGTGGCGTATGTACTCGGTAGCCCTCCTGTTGTGAGCCTAGTTCGATGCGATGATGCAGGACTTGATTTTTCAAAGAAGATTCCATACATTTGCAGAAATGGGCAGCGTGAAACCTGTTTTGTGGTAATGTTTCAAAAAGTAGTTTATGGATATATCTGATACTCATACTGAAGGTCTTGGCCAGTCTATGCTTCCGTTTGTCATGCGTGATTTGGTAGATATGGTGATGAAGAAAAAATCATTGCCATTTGAAGATGCCTTGTATTACATATATACAAGTAGTTTGTATAAATCTTTGCTCGATGAGCGTACAAAATTATGGTATTCAGGTACCTTGCTGTTATATGAAATGCTGGAAAAGGAGAAGGCCAAGCAGAAGAAAATGCAGAACGATGATACCCGAATCTTACTTTTCAAGCTGTTTTGTCTGGAGAATTATAGAAAAGTGCAGCATTTAAGTGGAGAAGAAACTTTGTTACGGTTCTCCAATTATCAGGTTTTCGAGTTTCTGACAGACAATTTCGAGATGCTTCATACTCAAGACGTTGATTATATTATAGATACTATAACTACTTATATCAATAAAAAGAAATGAAACTATATCACGGTTCTACGGTTATTGTAAAGCACCCGAGTGTGCAGAAAGGGCGTAAGGCTACGGATTTTGGGAAAGGATTCTATACGACGACCAATTTGGAACAGGCTCAAAAGTGGGCTCTGCTGAAAAAGAATAGAGAACAGAGTGAGAAAGCTGTAGTTTCTGTATATGAAGTGCCTGACAATATTTTTGATAGAGAATTTTCTGTTCTTCGGTTTACAGGAGCTACGAAAGAATGGCTGGAATTTGTGGTCAATAACCGACGAGGGAAAGAAGTGGAAAAATATGACCTGGTGATGGGGCCTGTAGCTAATGATCAGTTATATGCTACAATCCGGCTCTATGAACAAGGGGTGATTACAGCCGATGCTGCTATTGAGATGCTGAAAACCCATAAATTGTTCAATCAACTTTCTTTTCATACGGAGCGTGTCGCTTCATTGTTACAATTTGTGGAATCAATGGAAGCGTAACCTCTTGAAGTCTTTATTTTAGTTTGTAATATTGGATGATGGGGAAACTCGGTGGTTGTATCCGTTGGCTATCTTTTTAAGGATTTGCGGAGTACAGTCAGTCGTTTTATTGTGTGGCCGATGATCATGAGCGTTGTTTTTGTATTTGTCTCTTTTTGCAGATAAGCGAAATTCCTTCTACCTTTGAATATGGTTATTTTATAAACTGAAATCCTATGAAAACAGAATACGAAAAGATGCGCAGTCAGGAACTCTATTATTTTTCCGACCCTGAAATACACGCCAGTCTGATACACGCTAAAAAAGTGTGCGCCCGTCTGCAGACGATGACCATTTACGACGACGATTACCGTCAGGTGATGGAAGACCTCATTCCAGGTATCCCGAAAAATACCACTATCTGTCCGCCTTTCCATTGTGACCACGGCAACGGCATAATCCTGGGTGAAAATGTGTTCATGAACTACGACTGCATCATGCTCGACGGAGCTTATATCCGCATCGGGAAGAATACGCTGATAGGACCTCATTGCCAGTTCTACACGCCCCAGCACCCCATGGACTATGTGGAACGTCGTGAGGAAAAAGAAACTTCCTATCCCATAACGGTGGGTGAGGACTGCTGGCTGGGTGGCAATGTGGTGGTCTGTCCGGGAGTGACCATCGGCAACCGCTGCATCATTGCGGCAGGCAGTGTGGTGACCCGGGATATTCCCGACGATTCCCTTGCGGCAGGTGTGCCGGCAGTGGTGAAAAAAAGCCTGAAAAAATAATTTGCTTTCTACGGTACATAAATAAAAAGCTCCCCGAAGCATACTCTTTTTTGTCCTGATAAATTCTCTGTACCACACTGCGGTTTTTATATCCCACACTGTGAAATATGTATCCCACAGTGTGGTTTTTGTATCCCACACTGTGGGACAGAGAAAATGCAGGTAGTGAGAGACTTTTTTCATAGAGGAGTTTCCCTTTTTATGGGAGAGAATTTAGTGTTTTTTTAGGACAAGGTTGGTGAAAAAACTTAACTTTGCGCGAAACAAACCTTTAGACTATGAATGTAAGACTCTTCTTGATGGTGGGCTGTGTGGCGGGAATGTGTACAGCCTGTATCCATAAAGGGACTGGATGCCAGGTTGATAATCAGTCTGTTGTACATACGCTCATCTTGGAGGCAGACAGTTTGATGCGGAGCGATTCCTTGTTCTGGAATGTGCCGGTCGACAAAGCACATCCGCATGTCTGCATTCATGACGTATTGATTCGGGAGAAATTGGACAGCGCCATTTCGTTGTGTCCCGACAAGCAGATTTACCTTTTGAAATATACTTATTTGCTCCGCAGCTGGCGTCTGCCGGAAGTGTTGGCGTTGCTTCGCGAGATGGATACTTGCATGTGTGATTCCATGTCGCCCGAATTGTGGAATATGAAAGCGATGCTGGAGGACTATCAGGGAGATTCGGTGGTAGCAAGGAAGGATTTTCTACGGGCGGATTCAGCCTATGGAGTCAAAGTGCAGGAAGTGGCACAAGATTCTCTGATGTACGGGTTTGTTCGCTTGGAAAAGGCCCTGAATTTTTCGCTGATGAAGAACGATTTTCGTGTACTTCAGGAGGAAATCACGTTTTATGAACGGGTGAATGGCAAGGCTGTTCACGGAATGGAGCAGTGGAAGAATCTGACAGATAAAAGAGAATATTACCGGCAGGTGTTCGGTCAGCCGGAATGAGGTGAATGGATTGTTTGCCTTTATTTTTGGAAGTAGACTTGTTTTGTTGGTATATTCTCGATTTCCTCCTATAATCCCACATTTTCATCCTATCTTATTTTGCGGTTTTCTGTCTACATTTGTTTTTGTAAATCGAATCACGGGATTATCCCCCAAAAGCGAATCGTAAATTTTTAGAAAACGAAAAATAGGCATGAATCAATTTATAATGTTAGGTTGCTTGTGGCTGGGAGCCTGTGCAACGGCTTTTTCCCAGCAGACCAGTGGGGTGAACTATCAGTTGGAACCCATGCCGTCGGTGCATAAGCCACTGCCGGAGAACTCTGTTCCGATGGGGGACAGCCAGACTTTTGAGGAAGTGAAACTGGATTTGCCGGTGACTGCCGGACCGTATGAACCTACGTGGAAGTCGATTGAGGCAAATTATCCGGGTTACACCGGAATGGTTGCGGGATTCCAAATTCGGAGTCTGGATACACTTTGGACCGCAGTCGGCAGGAGAAAGTGGCGACTGGTATGCCCGAAAAATGTACGTGGAGGGGACACCGGCGTATGAAAATCATCTGAAAAATTATGGACATCCTTCGGAAGTGGGATACAAGGAGGTATTGCGCGACTGGAATCCGAAGAAGTTTAACCCGCAGGCTTTGGTGGATATTTACAAGGATGCAGGGGCAAGGTTTCTTATTATCCAGGGTGTGCATCATGACCAGTTTGATATGTGGAATTCTAAATATCAACCTTGGAACTCCACGCGTCTGGGCCCGAAGCGTGATTTGATTGGTGAATGGGAGAAAGCTGCAAGAAAGGTAGGAATCCGTTTTGGTCTTACCTTCCATCATGAGTATTCTTGGTGGTGGTGGCAAACTGCTTTTCAAAGTGATACGAAAGGTGATAAGAAAGGAGTGCCATACGACGGAAACCTGACACTGGCCGACGGCAAAGGTAAATGGTGGGAAGGATTAGACCCTAAATATCTCTATGGGATTAATTTGAGAGAGTATGAAACGGTGGCTGAGGCGGCTAATTCAATATGGTCTCCTCCTCAGGCCGGCATCTTTAGCGGTCATCTGGAGTATGCTGAATGGTATGCCAAATGGTGGGCGTTGAGAATGATGGATGCCGTAGATAAATACAATCCGGATTTCATTTATACAGACGGTACAGACCAGCAACCTTTCAGTGGCTCTGGAACAGGTACTGGATACAAATGTGATGCCATGCAAAGGGTAATAGCGGATTTTTATAATAAGACGCTGGATCGGCGGGGAAAGGTGGATGTATTTAGTATCGTGAAGTTCAGGAAGCAGACAAATGGTACGGTCAATACTTGTGAGACGGGAATTCCGGAGAATATCAAAACCGACCAGGCCTGGATTGCAGAGACTCCGGTCGGTGACTGGTTCTATGGACCGAATTTTGTGTATAGCTCAGAAGCCGTGATACGTTATCTTTTGGAAATAGTGGCTCGTGATGGTGCGGTAGGCGTGTCTATTCCACTTCGCCCTGACGGCTCTCTGGATGAATGCTGGTGATAAACTGAAAATCCTTTCTTTAGGAAGTGATGCGGGTACAGGACAAAAGCAGGTGACTTCTGTGGAATTGTTGGGAGAGAAGAATAAGATAGAGTGGAAGCAAGAGGCTGATGGACTGAATATTGTTTACCCTGATTCTGCTCATCTGAAAACAGCTGTAGGATTCCGAATCGTATGTGAGTAAACAGATTGAGAATGTGTAACAAAAAATGCGGAACGTATGTCCCGCATTTTTTGTTCTATTGAGTTTAGTCTTACAATTTATACCCCCACTGCTCTAAGGCGAACGACCAGTTCTTTTCTACCAGTTCTACCGTCTCAGGCTTGTATTGGTATTTGTTTTTCTTGTAACCTTTCTTTTTGTTGACGTAAGCTTCGATGTCGGCACGAGCGTCCTCAAAGCCTGGAATCTGCAGTTTTTGGTAGATTTCCTGCGTCATGTCAAAGGCATTGGTTTCGTAGTCTTCAAAGCGGACTTCTACCAGATTGCCTTCCGGAATGAACTTCTTGTCGGCTTCGTACTTGTGGTACAATTTGGCATAAACCGAAAGTATGTTCTCTTGTAGTTCTTCGTTGCTGATGTCCTGCAATTTCAGCGGTTGAATGGTGTTGGTGAAGAAGCTGCGTGTAGATTCAAATACGGTGTACGGGTTACGCATCAGGTAGATGAATTTAGCGTTAGGGAACATTTTTACCAGCTCTTTTACACGTCCGGTATGCGGCGGATTTTTGCTGAGGAACTGTGTACCGTGGGTGTTCCACAAAGAAATCTTGATGAGTTTGGTAAAGGTTTCTTCAAACACTTTCAGTTCGGCCTCGCTGATGTCATCGAACAACAGGTACTTGTCGGCATATTCCTGCATGTGTTTAGGCAGGAACCAGAAGTTATAGTACGTGTAGGGCATCATGTTAGCCAAGGCAAATTCTTCTTCTTGCGGAAGGTCTACGGCCAGTTCCATGTTGTCTGTCGGGCGTTTGTCCGGCATCAGCCAGCTCATGTTCTTTTTGAAGAAAGGCTGTCCCCACATCATCAGGTGTGGGAATACTGTTTGATAGGTAGTATTATAGCCGAAGTGCTTGTCGCAAGAGAATACGTTGTGCATGAACGTGGTTCCACTGCGCCAGTGCCCGAGGATAAATACAGGATCGTGTTCCAGTGGTTTGTCGGCCAACAGCTTTTCGTAACGTTTGTCCTGCAGAGGAGCCAGCGTAGATAACAGGCGGCATACAGCCTTGGTCAGGCGGTATTTTCCTTTATACGCAGGATCGATGGTACGACCAGCGGTTATCTGGTTGAAGGTTTTCCAGTCGGCTCCCACTAAAGTATTGATGGGGAGTTTGTTGAATTCAAGTAATCCCATTTCTTTTAATTGATAATTAATAATTGGCAATTGACAGTTGAAAAACTCAACTTGTCAATTAAACTTTTAATTCAATTGCGATACCTTGACGTTCCAGTTCTTTTACGGCACGTTTAATGGCATCGTAGTGTTCTGGAGCAATTCCCAGTTTCGGCAGATTGAGGACAGGCAGTTCCATCTGGTTGTGCATGTCTTTGTCGGCCACTTGATTGATAATCATACCTACTGCACTGGTGTTGTTGGTAATCGGGTCAATCAGGATGAAGGCACCGGTAGCTTTGTTCTTTGTATATGGGTCGAAGAACAGCTCCTTGGAAGAAGTCAGTACCACATGGGCTATCTGGTTGAGTTGCATAGGAACATCTTCCTTGGACAGGCGTCCGTTTTCTACAGACAGGTGTTCCATGGTGTTGATATCTACCTTGTACTTGATGCTGTCGATACGGGTGCGGCTGGTATTGGTGGTCTGTTTCAGGAAGAAAGATTTTTCCATGTCCATCTTTTCTTCGTCCATCCACACGAGCATGGCTTCGAAGTTACGTCCAATCAGCGGCATGTTGTCCGGGTGTACCAGCATTTCACCACGGGATACGTCGATTTCGTCTTCCAGTGTCAGGGTTACAGACATAGGCGGGAAGGCATAGTCGAGTTCGCCGTCGTAGGTCACGATGCTTTTTACATGAGAACGCTTGCCGGAAGGAAGAGCTACCACTTCATCGCCTTTGCGGATAACGCCGGAAGCTACCTTACCACAGAAACCGCGGAAGTCGAGGTTCGGGCGGAGTACATACTGCACCGGATAGCGGAAGTCGTTCAGGTTATGGTCGTTACCGATATGTACGGTTTCAAGGAATTCCAGCAGGGCCGGACCTTCGTACCATGGAGTACGATCAGATTTTTCTACTACATTGTCACCTTCAAGGGCTGAAAGTGGAATGCACTGTACGTCGGGAACTCCTAACGGGGAGATGAAAGCAGTATATTCGGCTACAATCTTGTCGAATACTTCTTTTGAGTAGTCAACCAAGTCCATTTTGTTGACAGCCAATACCACGTGTTTGATACCTAACAGAGATACCAGGTAAGTGTGGCGGCGGGTCTGCGTGATGACACCGGTACGGGCATCGACCAGAATGACTGCCAGGTTGGCGGTAGAACCACCGGTAATCATGTTGCGGGTGTATTGTTCGTGTCCCGGAGTGTCGGCAATGATGAACTTACGGTTGTTGGTAGAGAAATAACGGTAAGCTACGTCGATAGTGATACCTTGCTCACGTTCAGCTTTCAGTCCGTCGAGCAGCAGGGCATAGTCGATGTGTTCACCGGCATTTCCCATACGTTTGCTGTCGCGTTCCAAAGCATCGAGCTGGTCTTCGTACAATTTCTTACTATCGAACAGCAGGCGACCGATTAGTGTAGATTTACCGTCGTCTACTGAACCTGCGGTCAGGAAACGGAGCAGGTCTTTTTGTTCATCTTTTGCCAGGAATTCTTCGATGGACATTTTGCCTCTGGCTTCTCCTTCCATCGGGTTGCCTGATTTGCTTTTATCTAATTGTTCCATGTTGTTGCGTAATTAAAAATATCCTTCACGTTTCTTTTGTTCCATACTGGCTTCCTGGTCGAAGTCGATGACGCGGGTCGTACGTTCACTCTTGGTGGTGGTCATCATTTCCTCTACAATCTTTTCGATGGTATCGGCTTCGCTTTCAATAGCTCCTGTCAGCGGCCAGCATCCCAAGGTACGGAAACGGATTTTCTTCATTTCAATCTTGTCGCGGTATTTTTCCGGCAGGCGGTCGTCGTCGGGCATAATCAGCTGTCCGTCCATGTTGACTACCGGGCGTTCTTTGGCGAAATACAGCGGTACGATTGGAATATTTTCAAGACGGATATACTGCCAGATGTCCAGTTCTGTCCAGTTGCTCAGCGGGAACACACGGATGCTTTCTCCTTTGCGGATGCGGGCATTGTAGATGTCCCAGAGTTCAGGACGCTGGTTTTTAGGGTCCCACTGGTGGAATTCGTTGCGGAAAGAGAAGATACGTTCCTTGGCACGTGATTTCTCTTCGTCGCGGCGTGCGCCACCGAAGGCAGCGTCAAATTTATATTTGTCGAGTGCATGGAGCAGGGCCTGTGTCTTCATCAGGTCGGTATGTACCTTACTTCCGTGAGTGAAGGGGCCTACGCCTGCCTTGAAAGCTTCCATGTTGCTTTCTACAATCAGGTTCCAGCCGTATTTCTTGGCATATTCATCGCGGAATTGAATCATTTCCTTGAATTTCCATTTGGAGTCGATGTGCATCAGTGGAAAAGGTACTTTTCCCGGAGCGAAGGCTTTTTCAGCCAGACGGACCATGACGGATGAGTCTTTTCCGATACTGTAGAGCATCACCGGATTTTCAAATTCGGCAGCCACCTCACGAATAATGTGAATAGACTCGGCTTCGAGTTCTTTCAGGTGGCTTAAATTGTATTCTTCTTGCATGGTTATATATGTTTATTTTTTGATTACTTTCGGAAGAATCAGGTCGAGCAGCTGGTCGACAGATTCTTTGAGGGATAATTTCGATGTGTCGAGCGAAAGAGCCGGATGAGCCGGAGCTTCGAACGGAGCAGAGATACCGGTGAAGTTCTTGATTTCTCCACGGCGTGCCTTGGCGTACAAGCCTTTTACGTCACGACGTTCGCATTCTTCCAACGGTGTGCTGACGTAGATTTCTAAGAAATCCTCTTTTCCGATAATTCCGGCAGCCATTTTACGTATTTCATTGTTGGGGCTGATAAAAGCAGCCAGAGTGATGATTCCGGTATCGACGAACAGCTTGCCGACTTCTGCAATGCGGCGAATGTTTTCTACACGGTCTTCTGCCGAGAATCCTAAGTTGTTGTTGATGCCGCTGCGGATGTTGTCGCCATCTAGGATACGGCACAGCAGGCCGCGCTGTTGCAACTCACGTTCCAGGGCAATGGCGATGGTACTCTTTCCGGAACCGCTCAGTCCGGTAAACCAGATCATGAGTCCGTGTTGTTTCAGCAATTCTTCTTTGTCGGCACGACCTAACATGCGGTCGAATATCGGATAGATATGATTTGTTTCTTGGTTGTTCATATTTTAAAGCGTATTTAAATCAGTTTTAAAACGGCCATATCAGCGGGATGAGGAAAACGGAAATCAGGAACGTGATGATGTTCAGAGGTAATCCGATACGGACAAAGTCGGTAAACTTGTAGTTTCCGATACCTTGTACAATCAGGTTGGTCTGATAGCCGATAGGGGTGGAGAAACTGGCTGAGGCTGCCATGCAAATGACCACGAAGAAGGGCATCGGGTTGACGCCTAACTGGGTGGACAGGGACAAGGCTATAGGGAAAGCCAGTGCCGCCGCTGCATTGTTGGTTATCAGCTCCGTAAAGATATTCGTAATGATAAACAATACGGCCAGCAATACGTAGGGACCATAGTCGTGGCTCAGGCTGATGATGTATCCGGCCAATAAATCCGCTACTCCCGAGTTTTCCATGGCCTTGCTGATAGCGAAAGCACAGGCAATCGTAATCAGAATATCCCATGAAATATATTTGGTATACTTCTGCGGAGGGAATATCTTGCTCCAGGCCATAATAACCGTTGTGATGGATACAAAGAAGAACATATCCAGTTTAATGCCTTCGGGAAGGTATTTCTCGATGCCCGGCAGTTCACCTACCGTGGCTCCCACAATCATGAACAAAAGCAGGAAAAGGGTAAACCAGCGCTTCTTTTTTCCGGCGGGTTCGTATTCCTTTCCGTTGGCCAGCATCAGGAAGACGGATGATTCTCCCCATGTCTGGATAAAGCTGTCGTCAGTCAGTACCACTAAGGTATCTCCTTCTCGGAAGCTGACTTCGCTTAGATTGGTATAGGTACGCCCGCTACGGCGAAGTTCTTTTACTTCGGCTCCATAATGGCGCTTGAAATCAAATTCACGGACTCTTTTGTTGATACCCGGGAATCGGGGACCGATAACGGCTTCTACAAAGTGTAGGGAGGAATCGCCATCTTCTTCATTTGTCGTTTCCGGACGGGTGGCGGGCAATAGTTTCTTGGAAAACAGAAACAGATAGATAATACCTGCCAATGCGATGAAGATGCCGACTTTCCCTAATTCGAACATGCTGAATCCTTTCATCCCTGCATCAAGAATCATACTGTGTACCACCAGATTGGTAGAAGTTCCTATCAGGGTACAAATACCTCCTAAAATTGTTACATACGAAAGAGGTATCAGAAAATAGGTGGCCGGAAGCTTGACATAGTTGGCCCACCGTTTGATGATGGGGGCAAAAATGACTACAACCGGCGTGTTGTTCAGAAATGCCGAAATGAAGGCAATGCTGGGCAACATGCGTACTTGCGCTTTGAATACGGAAGTTTTTTCCTGAGGAAGCAGCTTCTTGATAAGCTGAGTCAAGGCACCGCTCTGGCGGACACCTTCACTTACCAGAAACAGCATGGCAACGGTAATCATTCCTTTGTTGCTGAAGCCCTCCAGCATTTCTTTAGGGGTAAGAATACCCGTACAGAGAAACACGACAACGACCGAGAACAGAATCATTCCCGGGCGCATCTTGTCCATAATCAATGCGGTCAGCATGGCCACAAGTGAAAGAAGTACGATGATAATCTCAGTAGACATAAATTGGGGGTTATTCTGCAATGAACCAGGGGTTCAGCAGGTCTGTTTTATTATATTGTAGCGGTTCTGTTTTTCCAGCCTGATAGACTTCCTTTCCGGCAGCACGGATAATGGCATGTCCGGCTGCAGTATCCCACTCCATAGTAGGAGCAAAGCGAGGGTATACGTCGGCATTCCCTTCGGCAATGAGACACAGCTTTAACGAACTTCCCTTGGAAATTGTTTCCACGTGTGCATGTTGTTGCTGCATCTTGTGGATGTAAGCCTCTGTTTCGGGAGTCAGGTGTGAACGGGAAGCCACGATAACGAACGTATCGTCTGTCCGATTGGCATACGGCAGACGTTCGGCTTGCTCTATCAGTGCATCCAGCGACGGATAAGCTTCTGTATCGGTAATATCTTTGATTTTGTAGGCTCCCAGTTCAATGTCGGCAAAATAGAGTTCCTGCTTTACCGGAATGTAAATGACTCCCGCTTCAGGACAACCATTCTTTACATAAGCAATGTTTACGGTAAATTCTCCGTTACGCTTGATGAATTCCTTGGTGCCGTCTAGTGGGTCGACTACCCACAGCTCTTTCCATTGTTGTCTTTCTTCTGGAGCGATTTTAGCCCCTTCTTCGCTCAAAACGGGGTAAGGAGTCGCAGCCAGTGCTTGGGCTATAATTGCATGCGACTTGCGGTCGGCAATGGTCAGCGGAGAATTGTCCGCTTTCTTTTCTATTTCAAAATCTGCTGTTGGGTCTGTGTAGACAGACATAATTTCTGCTCCCGCAGCAAGGGCGGCCTGAATGGCCGTGTACAATATATTCTTATCCATAATAGTATAAATCGCTGTAAAATAACTGCTTTTTTATATGTTGGTTGTGGTTTATTATTCGTTTTTTCTGTTCCTGACGATTTTTTATAACTTCTTTTAAGAAACCTTGGCCCGATTGTGCGGATGTTTCCAGATTCGCCACATGTAAAAAGCGCAGTGTGTGAAGGCAAACACAAAAGAGATGGTTAGCAGGGTCTTGTCTGAATCCCATCCTACGGTTTGCTGGTGCCATAGTCCGGTAATCACACTTAGAATAGACAAAATAAGTCCGGTCAGGTTTAATACAATATCTCCTTTACGGTGTTTTTGACCGTATTCCAGTTTGCTGTGATGGATTCCGTATGAAGCATAGACATCCAGTCCGATAAGCATCCACAGCACCAAACGTATCCAGGTATCGGCCGGAAGGAAGCTCATCATGCACAAGCAGGTGAGGATACCCATAATCGGAACGAAGGGTACGAAGGGAGTTTTGAAGGCGCGAGGTACGTCGGGCATGGTCTTGCGTACAATCAGGATAGCTGCGCAGACCAAGGTGAATGCCAGAAGTGTACCGATGCTAGTCATTTCACCGGCTACTTGTGCCGGGATAAATCCGGCCAACAGGCTGACGAGTATCATAAACAGGCAGTTGCTGTGTACCGGTGTACGGAAGCGCTGGTTGATTTTGGAAAAGAACGGTGGCAAAAGGCCGTCGCGGCTCATGCTCAGGAATACCCGGCTTTGTCCGAGCAGAGTGACCATGATTACCGAGCAGTATCCGAACAGAATAGCCAGGATGATGGCCTTGTTCAACCACGGATAAGCGGGTTGTATAACACCTGCAGCATCGGGATACCCCATCTTTTCAATGGCTACAGCTACCGGGGCAATACCCACCTGTCCACTGAAGTCGGTGTAATGGGCTACTCCTGTCATCACATGGGCAAAGAGAATATATAAGATGGTGCAGACCAACAAGGATACTAGAATACCGATGGGCATATCCCGTTTCGGATTCTTGGTTTCCTGTGCTGCCGTACTTACCGCATCGAATCCCAAAAAGGCGAAAAAGACAATCGCTGCTCCACGGAAAATACCGGAAACACCGAATTCTCCCAATGTACCGGTATTAGCTGGAATGTAAGGAGTATAGTTCTCATTTTGAATAAACTGCCAGCCGAGTACCACAAAAATCAGGATGACAGCTATTTTTAGAAATACAATCAGTCCGTTAAAAAAAGAACTTCCGGCGGTACCTCGCATCAGAATCAAGCTCATGAGGACTACAATTATCATGGCTGGAATGTTGACAATACCTCCATCCCATGGACATGCTGTAAATGCATGGGGTAGCTCAATGCCTACTCCTTGCAGGAATACGGTCATATAGCGGCTCCAGCTGATACTGACAGTCGTGGCTGCTACGGTATATTCCAATACTAAGTCCCATCCGATAATCCAGGCAATAAGTTCTCCCATGGTGGCATAGGAGTAGGTATAGGCACTTCCGGATACAGGAATCATGGAAGCAAATTCCGCGTAACAGAGTCCAGCAAAACAACAGCCGATGGCTGCAATGATAAAGGAAAGTGTGATAGCTGGTCCGGTATACGATGCAGCTACAGTTCCGGTAATTGAAAATAATCCGGCTCCGATAATTACACCTACCCCGAGAGCTACCAGGCTGACAGGGCCCAGCACTCGTTTAAGGGTACCACTTCCAGTTTCTTTGGCTTCTGCTTGTAAAGCCTCTATACTTTTTCGAATAAAAAGCCCCATTTCTTTGTCTGTTTGTGAAAAATCAGCTGCAAAAATAGTTGAAAAAAGCCGATTCTCCTGCGGAAAGTGGAAAAATAAGTAGAAATTTACGAACCAAGGAAGGGTGTAGATTTGTACGGACGATTCTACACTCTTCCTCGATTCGTTTGCCTTTGTTTCTATAATGTAATCTTCCTTGCGAAAGATGTGGGGCATCCTCTGTAAAATTGAGGAATTTGGGAATTTTATGCAAGGAATCTTTATTACTCAGGATTGTAGAATGTATTTATTTAAACAGAAGTTTGTATACTAGAGATGGTACTTTAGTCTGAAGCATAAAACCTAGACTTTCCGTGGTTTCTGAGGAAAAATCTTTCTCATCTCCACCGATGATCCGGCCTACGGAGAAGTCAGCCTTCAGCGTGAAGGGATTAGTTATTTCTTCATTAAAGGAGTAGGTGATGAAGGTGCTCCATGTGGGAAGTGTGGAAGCCATTTGTTTCCGTACGTCGGGCATTTCAGCTCCTTCATGTACTAAATTCTTCCGGTTTTCCCAATTATAATAGATGCTGTTATTGGCTGCGAATCTTTTTCCTTCTGGTTTATAAATTTTTTGCTTGTCTGTCGGTGGTGTTAGTGCCTGCGGATCGAGCTCTTTGGTGGAGTGGGGCGGAATGGAGATGACACGTTGTGAATAAACAACGGTAGAAGATGAGTTCTCGTGGCTTCCGCCTACGCTGGTGCCCGATGCAATCTTTCCTGCTGCTCCACCGATGCCTAGTGCGCTGGCTACTCCTCCTAAATTGATACCTACGCCGGAAGAAGATCCATGACTGGTGGAAGTGGCGGTGGGAATGTAATATGGCAGAGCTTCTCCATCACGCATAAAGAAACTACTTCCTAAATCCACAAAGATAATATGGTCTGATTTGTTCTGAATGCGCACTTTTATGGCTGGGTCATATTCCGGAAAAAGCATCGGGGTGAATCCTTTGACTTTCTTTTCCATGTTGGAGGAAAGAATTCTTTTATCTACGAATTCATAATCTAGTCTTCCTATGGAATAGCTGATTTCTACCTGGTCGTCACACAATCGTGAGTCCTCACTAGCAAAGAACTGACAGTAGGCCCATTTGGCTTCTTCCCCTTTTTCTTTTTTCTTCTGGTTGGTATAGGTTACAGACGGACTATTGTATTGCTTGATCAGTTCTTCGTTTCGCTTCTGTGCACTTTCAGATGGAGCTGCCATAGGTACAATTGTCTGTGTTGCAGGTTGTGAGGGAACTTCTTCGTCCTTTGTGACTGTTTCATTCTGCATCAGGTTGATTTTCTCTCCGTTCTGTTTTCGAATCATCAACAGTTCGGACTTGGGAATTCGTTTCACGGGACTATTTATATCTTCCGTTTCGTTGTAAAACACCGTATTTTCGCCTATTTCTACGTGGTAGCCCATGAGTACATCACCGTTCTGAGTGATAAGTCGGTCTTGTGCGTGAAGTATGAAGTGAGTTGATAATATTGTTCCGAGAAGAAAAAGTTTATTTTGTAGTTTCATAAGGTGATAATTTGATGATAAAATTTATAGATTCATTGGATAAGTGTTATACTATTGCTTAATGAGAGAGTTGGCAGTCAATAAAATAAGTTCTGCTGTAGCTGCCAGTCTATTGCCCGTTCTTTGATGTTCTGTAGATTTATCATGTCTGCACAATATTTTCGGTATGATATATAGCTGTTGTAATACTGTCTGGCTAGTTGATTGGCAATGGTATATAGATCCTGTGGTAAGTTCAGTCCAGTGGAATATTGCCTCAACTGTTTTTCGGCATTGAGATATATTTGGTCAATATCTTGTACGGGGGTGGTGGTTAGCATGGCAGCACAGCGATTGTAGTATACGGCCGTGGCGTTCAGTATATTTCTCCAGGCGATATAGTTTTTTGCTCCTTCAGGATTGATTTGTGCAAAGCTTTTAAAGGCAACATCTTCCTGTTGGGATACGGGAAGTCCGTATCGTGCGGTGGACGCAACTTCTCGTCCCCAAGCGGCTAAAGGAGATTCGGGGTTATATTCATCCATAGAACTGGAGGACTCTTTCGCAGTGGTGCCAATCTTTCCCGTTCCGCGGCAATGTGAACAATGGATGTGGGTGTGTCCTGTGGAAGGAAAATAATAGATACCACATTCCCGGCATTTGACTTTTACTTCTGTTCGCACACCGAATTGGGATGCGGAAATGTTTTTTACGATTTTGCCTGTTCCTTTGCAATAAGGGCATTCACGGCTTTGTGCCTGAAGGGCGATGGAAATTGTCCAAAGGCAGATAAGCATAATGCAATGCGGAATACATTCAAAAGATTTCATGACGCGATGGGTTTAAGTGTGTGAAAGCCTTTGTTATTCTATAGGTTGGTTTTAATTTTATGCAAAATTACGGTAAAATGTCGCGCATGAAAAGGGAGGTTACAAGGGAAAGAAGACTAAAGAGGGAATATTCTGTCTTATACGGTTTGAATTCCTGCCTATATGGACAAAATAATGTGTGAGATGTATTCGGATGTGAGAGAGGAAAGGCGTATGTTATAGTCCTGCCGGAAGGGGGGAGTGTTTTACCGGCAGGACTGAGTACAAGTGATAGATAATGTGTTGTATTATTTCAGATATTGTGTAACCTTTCCGCTGAGCTGCAGTAAAGAGATTTCGCACATCTTGGTATCGTATTCGGCAGAAAGAATTCGTTCTTCGGCATCAAGCAGACTTTTTTGCGCTTCACGCATTTCAATACCCGATAAGTCGCCCAGCAGGTAACGTTCCTTGGCGATTTCATGGTTTTCTTTGGCAGAAACCAGGTTTTGACGTTCCAGTTCCAGCAGACGAAGGTTATTTCGGTAAGCCTGCCACAGGTTGCTCAGGTCGGCCCGTAAACTTTGTTCCAGTTCATCGCGGGCAAATTGTGCATTGCGGATGGCCAGGCTGGCATTTCGTTTTTCCCGTTTCCGGTTACCATCGAAGATATTGAATCCAATAGTGACGCCTCCGCTGAATCCCCAGTTGCTTCGTTGGCGTGTGGCATTTACGTCGTATTTGTTGAGGGTGTATCCGTAACCTGCATTCAGTCGTACGTACGGATAGTTGCGCGACAATACCTTTTTATAATCCAACTGAGCCAATACGGTGTTTTGGTCCGCTTGTAGTAAGGAGGCATTGGTCTGAAGGGCCCCTTCCCACAAATCATTGAATTCCAGGCTTTCGTTTACGTCAATCACAGAATCTTTTACACTGAGCGGGCGGTCCATGTCTTTGGCGGCCATCAGTTCATTGAGATTGATGCGTGAAGTGTGCACCAGTTCCCTTTGTTTGATATACTGTGCCCGGTCGGCATTGAAGTCGACGGTGGCCTGCTGATAGTCCAGTCGGGAGAAATTTCCGATGTGATAACGTTCTTCTACGATACGCAGGCGTTCTCTGGACAGTGACACGGCATAGCGGAAGTTTTTCAAACGGATTTCCTGCTGGATGTAATTATAATACTCTGCAGTAAGACTGGCAATGAAATCCTCAATGGCAATTCGGGTATTGGTGGCACCTTGACGTTCCAGTTCTTTCAGTTGCTTGTAAGTGGTGCTGATATTGAAGCCGTCAAAGATGGTCCAGTTCAAATCTACGCCAGCATCCAGGGTCTGGTCGTACACACCGCGCAGCTTGGTGGTTTCACCCGTTGCCCGTGCCTTCGTATTGCTGTTGTCTGCATTTCCGGTATACCCGGCAGTCAAATCTACCGTGGGCAAGTAGCCGGCATTTCCTAACGTCGCATTGTTTTTGCTCATCTGCTCCTCGTTGCGGGTGATGCGGAGTGAATAGTTGTTTGCCAGTCCCTCTTCCAGGCACTGTTTTAGCGTATAGGTGTACTGGGCTTGTGCGGTTATTTCGCCTCCCAGCAGACATATCATGAAATAAATAACCCGTTTTTTCATTTTCTTTCTTTTTTAGCACGGTTTGTCGAAATATACGAATAGATAGCAGGTACAATGTACATGGTCAGGAAGGTAGATACCAGCATACCACCCACTACAGCTACCCCCATGGCAATGCGCTGATTGGCTCCTTCTCCCGAGGCAAAAGCCAATGGAAGCAGGCCCAGAATAGTAGAAGCACTCGTCATCAGGATGGGGCGTAAACGCTGAAGGGCTGCATCGCGGATGGCCTGCATCTTGTCTTCGCCTGCTTCTTGTTTTTGGTTGGCAAACTCTACAATCAAAATACCGTTCTTGGCTACCAGACCAATCAGCATGATGATACCAATCTGACTGAAAATGTTCATGGTAATGTCTCCAAAATACATGAAGACCAATGCTCCGGCAATGGCCAGAGGGACAGTCAGCATGATGATGAACGGGTCCTTGAAACTTTCAAACTGTGCAGAAAGTATCAGGTAAATCAGTACGAGTGCCAGAATAAAGGCGAACATCAGACTGGAGGAACTTTCACGATATTCCTTTGAGTCGCCCGACAAAGCCGTACGGAAGGTGTCGTCCAGTACGTTGGCTGCAATCTTGTCCATTTCGTCCAGACCGTCACCAATGGTTTTTCCTTCAGCCAGTCCGGCAGAAATCGTAGCTGAGATAAAACGGTTGTAGTGATACAGTTTGGGAGGCGCTACGGCTTCTATGAATTCTACCAAGTTGTCCAGCTGAATCATTTCTCCCTTGTCGCTGCGGATATAGATGGATTTGATATTGGCAGGCTGGTTGCGTTGCTGGCGGTTAATCTGACCGAGAATTTCATATTGTTTCCCGTTCATATAGAAATATCCCATACGTTGTCCGCTCAATCCGTATTGTAAGGTTTCTCCAATGTCGCGCACGCTTACTCCCATGGTACCTGCCTTGTCGCGGTTAATGGTGACACGCATTTCCGGACTGCTGAACTTTAAGTCTACGTCGGCCATCTGGAAAGTCGGATTGTCGTACACTTGTGCCAGAAACTCCGGCAGTACCTCCTGTAGCTTTTCGATGCTGACAGCCTGCAATACATACTGGACCGGCATGCTTGATCTTCGTCCGCCGAAGGAGGATTGCTGTTGTACGAAAGAACGTGCCTTGGTATGGGTGCGGATAGCCTGTGAAATTTGTTCGGCTACTTGCATCTGAGTATAATCACGTTTCTTAATGTCTTTCAGCGTTACCTGAATGTTTCCGCTTCCACTGGATACACGGGCGGTAACAAAGGCGGCATCCGGTACGATGGAGTCTACCAGCATGTTGATTTCTTCCGTATAGTCCCGTATGTACTCATAGCTGGCGCCTTCTGCCGCACGGGTCCGGATATTGATTTGTGAACGGTCTTCCAGAGGAGCCATTTCAGCAGGGATTTCTCCCCATAAATAGCCGATGATTGCCAGTGTAATCAGGGTAAACGGAATGGCAATGACCCGTTTCCGGAGAAAAGCATTGAGCGAACGGGAATAGATACGGTTCATTCCTTCGAAGAAAGGTTCTGTTTTCCGGTAAAACCAGTTCTGTTTCTCCCGGTGCTTTAATAGCTTGGTTGCGAGCATCGGGGTAAAAGTCAGTGCGGCAAAAGCGGAGATGATGACTGAACCGGCTACCACGAAACTGAATTCCCTGAACAAACGTCCGCTGGTTCCTTCCATGAACACAATCGGGATAAATACAGCCGCCAGTGTAATGGTGGTAGAGATGACGGCAAAGAAAATTTCCTTGGCTCCTTCAATACCAGCCTCAAAAGGTTTCATGCCCCGTTCAATACGGATATAGATGTTTTCTGTCATTACAATCGCGTCGTCCACTACCAGTCCTACAGACAGTACGACGGCCAGCATGGTGAGTACGTTGATGGAGAAACCTGCCACGTACATCACGAAGAAAGCCCCGATGAGGGAGACCGGAATGACGATACAGGGTATCAGCGTCACACGCCAGTCGCGCAGGAAAAGGAAAATGATGATAATTACCAGGGCGAAGGCTTCGTATACGGTACTTTCCACTTCCGCGATAGAGGCACGGATGAAGCGGGTATTATCGAAACCGTAGGTGTATTCCACATCGTCAGGTAAATCTTTCTTCATCTGCTCCATACGTTCGTACACGGCATCTGCAATATCAATGTGGTTGGCTCCCGGCTGAGGGATAACTACCACACCAACCATGGGCACACCGTTCATCTTCATGTAGCTTTTGATGTCGGCCGGTCCCAACTCGGCATAACCGATGTCGCTGAAACGTACCACCTGCCCGTTCTGTTCCTTCAGGATAATGCCGTTGAATTCTTTGGCTGTGTGCATCTGCCCCATGGTACGCAGGGTAAGTTCCATGGTATTTCCTTCGATACTTCCTGAAGGAAGTTCCAGGTTCTGGTCGTTGATGGCATTCTTGACGTCTACAGGCGTGATTCCGTAACCAGCCATTTTTACCGGGTCCAGCCACAGACGCATGGAGTAACGTTTTTCTCCCCAGATGGATACACTGCTGACATCCGGAATGGTCTGTAGCTGCTCTTTGACAGTCAGGTCGGCTATTTCACTCAGTTCCAGAAGCGAGCGGGTATTGCTTTGGATGGCCACCATCAGGATGGGGCTGGCATCCGCATCGGCCTTGGAAACGGTAGGAGGGTCACAGTCGCGTGGCAGGTAACGCTGTGCGCGTGACACTTTGTCGCGCACGTCGTTGGCAGCCGTTTCCAAATCCACTGACAACTCAAATTCTACTGTGATACGGCATTGTCCCTGCTGGCTGGTACTCGACAGGGAACGGATCCCCGGAATACCGTTGATATTCTGTTCCAGAGGTTCCGTAATCTGGTTTTCAATGACTTCTGCATTCGCTCCCGGATAACTGCAGGTTACAGAGATAATCGGGTTATCCACCGACGGATATTCACGTACTCCCAAAGTCGTATAACCAATCAGTCCGAATAGCAGGATGATGATGGTGAGTACGGTGGCCAATACCGGTCTTCGTATACTAAGTTCGGATATGTTCATACGGCAGAAGGTTAGTTGATTTGGTCAAGAATTACCGGCATGCCGGTACGTAACTGCAGGGTACCGGAAGTAAGTATGGTATCTCCGGCAGACAGGCCTTTCAAGACTTGCACTTCTGCTTCCGTGCGGATACCTATCTCTACATCCACCGGTTCAGCCAGTCCCGAACGATACAAGAATACCTTGTTCTTTCCCATTTCCGGCACGATGGCTTCCGAGGGGATAGCAATGGCATCTTGAATTTCCTGTTGTTTCAGTGCGATGTCTGCATAACGTCCGGGGAGCAATTCTCCGTTCCGGTTCGGATAGAGGGCACGTACGGTCAGGGTATGTGTTTCCTCGTTGATGCGCGATTCAGTAGCATATACTTGCGAATTGAAGGTCTCCAGTCGGCCTTCAATTTTAAAGGTCAGGTTGGTACCTTTCTGAATCTGTCGGGCATAACGTTCCGGTACGGCAAATTCTACTTTCAACGGAGTGATTTTAGTCAGTTTGGCAATGACCGTAGTCGGAGAGGCGTAGGCTCCCAGGCTGACTTGTCGTAACCCGATGATGCCGTCGAATGGGGCGCGGAGTTCCGTCATGGCAATATTGGCCTTCACATTTTCGATGTCGGCATTGAGGGTGGCCAGTTCCGTTTTTACCTGTTCGTAGGCTTCCTTACTGACCGCATCGCGTTGCAGCAAGGCATTCTGACGGAACACGCGGTCTTCGGCCAATGGCATCTGAGCTTCCAGGCGTTTCAACTGAGCCTGTAACTGGCTGTCGTTCACCTTGGCCAGCAACTGTCCCTTTGATACGAAACTACCTTCCGTAAATTCGATGCTGGTAATCTTTCCGGAGGTTTCAAATGAAAGGTCCACCTCTTCGTCCGGCATCAGCTTTCCGCTTACGAACAACTGGTCCGTAAGCAGATGAGGCTTGATAATCTTCGCATTTACATTCAGCGCCTTATTTTTGTCGACTGGCGATTTCTTCTCGGCAGCAGCCAGTTCCTTGTTCTCTCCGGGAGTAAATGTATGAATGCCCAAGGCGGTCAGCCCTGCACCTACCAAAACGATAATTCCCCATTTAATTCGTTTGTCCATGTGTTTATTAGAGTCTGGTTAAATAATTATTTGGCAAACATATTGATTTATTGAAAGAATACCATGTTTTTTATATTTTTTATAGTTAAAAGAGCCCTTTTAGGGAAGTGAAATCATAATTATCAGAGGGGAATTTGTGAAAAAGAGAGGCTTAGGTTGTTAATTTTATGGAAAACTGAGAAAGGCTTTTTTTATATTAGTTATTGTACTACTATCTTTGCATACCGATTGTGTATTTATACTATGTTATCTCATATTGTCAGAAAAAATAAGCTTTTCCGTGCCTTATGTATGATGATGTTGTTACTCATACATTTGGATGCGTATGCGTATGAGGTAATCAGTGCATGCCAGGTTGATACACAGGACGAAATGGCGATACCTTCTGCTGCTGATACTTTTCAGGAAGAAGATGTGAATGTCCTTGAGTGGGAAGATTTATCTTATTCAAAAACCTCTGTGCGTTCTTTTTTCTGGTGGTTTGTATTGGGTTCGCTTCCTTTATTTTTCATTTGCTTTCGAAACTTTATTGCTGATATTTCTGTAATAGTCCGTACTGTATCCTTACGCGTATTTCCTGTACGCCCGTATGTGACTTTTTGTACCTTATTGATTTAGTCTTTTCGCACACTGCGTAAAAAAAGCGTGTTCCGGTCCGGTGTATGCCAGACCGGAAGGTTATTCTTGTTTTTAAAAATCAAATAACATAGTAATCTTTATTTTGTCATCTTATGAAAAATTTTCTTCACAAGGTTGCAATCTGGTCATGTGTGGCCGGACTGTTGCCTGCCTGTCAGTCGTCAGGCGAAAAACAAGTAAAGAGTAAGGAAACCATACCGGTGACGGTACTTCAGCCTACTACCATTGACTTGCCACGTTCGTATGTGGCCGATATTCAGGCCATTCAGTTTGTAGAGATAAAAGCCCGTGTGGAAGGTTTTATTCGTGAAGTATTGGTTGACGAAGGACAGTTGGTGAAGAAAGGGCAGCCCATGTTTCGTTTGAATTCAGAGAATTATATGGAAGTCTTAAAAGCAGCCGAGGCTAACTACAAACAGACCCAGGCGCAGCTGGAGATGGCGAATTATGAAACCGAACGCGTACAGCGCCTGGTGGACAAACAGATTATTTCACCGATTCGTCTGGACCAGGTGAAACGTGAACGGGAAGTGGCTCGAATGAAAGTAGAGCAGGCGCGCGCAGAGATGCAACGGGCGCAGATGGAATATAGTTACACCACGATTACCGCTCCTTTTACCGGCTATGTAGACCGTATACCTTATAAAGTGGGAAGTCTGGTGAACCCGGAAAGTCTGTTGACTACAGTGAGTGATATTTCGGAAATCTTTGCCTATTACAAAGTGAATGAAAGCGAATACTTGCGTCTGAAGCGTGCGCAGTTGAGCGGAGAAAACCTGCAGCAGCTGGATAACGTGGAACTGATTTTGCCGGATGGGTCGGTATATTCACATAAAGGAAAGCAGGAAACCGTGGAAGGAGACTTTGAACGGGGAACCGGTTCTATTGCATTCCGTGTACGCTTCCCGAATCCTGACGGATTGTTGAAGCATGGAGTAACCGGAAAGGTGCGTATGATGACTCACATGGAGGATGTGTACATGATTCCCCAGAAATCTACCTTTGAAATTCAGGACTTTACGTATGTGTATTTGTTTAATGAAGAAGGAAAGGTAGAGGTGCGCAGCTTTAATCCGATTGAGCGTTTCCAGAACTATTATGTGACGCAGGATTTCCCGGCGGGTACGACAATTGTGTATGAGGGCGTACAGTTGGTGAAAGACGGTATGCAGATTAAGGCAGATACCATCCCGTTTGAAGACGTGAGAAAGGAATTGAAGTTGAACATGTTGCAAAGATAAGGGCCTATGTTTAAGTTATTTATTCGTCGCCCGATTCTTTCGGCAGTTATCTCTGTCATCATCGTTTGTTTGGGAGGACTGGCATTGGTATCGTTGCCTATTACGCAGTTCCCGGATATTGTGCCTCCTTCGGTAACGGTGACGACCCGTTATACAGGAGCCAGTGCCGATGTGATGGCGAAGACGGTAGCTACTCCGCTGGAACGTGCCATCAATGGCGTGCCGGGTATGACCTATATGACCACGGTATGTACGAATGACGGTATGTCGCTCACAACCGTTTATTTCAAGGTAGGAACCGACCCGGATGTAGCTGCAGTAAACGTACAGAACCGTGTGACCACCGTATTGGATGAATTGCCCGAAGAGGTAATCCGTGCCGGCGTGGTGACAGAGAAAGAAGTGAACAGTATGTTGATGTACTTGAATGTGTTCAGTACGGATACCACGCATACGGAGAAGTTTGTGTATAACTTTGCCGACATCAATGTGCTTCGTGAGTTGAAACGTATTGACGGAGTGGGGCTGGTAGAAATCATGGGAAGCCGTGACTATGCCATGCGTGTATGGCTGAATCCGGCTCGTATGGCGGCCTATAACCTGGTGCCACAGGATGTGACAGATGCTATCCGTCGGCAGAACATTGAGGCGGCTCCCGGAAAGACAGGTATCAGTTCCGATAAATTGCCCCAGCAGTTGCAGTACGTATTGCAGTACACCGGAAAGTTCAGTACCCCCGAAGAGTATGGAGAGATTGTGCTCAAGGCCCTCCCCGACGGTTCATTGCTGCGTCTGAGGGATGTGGCTACCATCGAGTTTGACTCAGAAGACTATAACATGGTGTCCATGACCGACGGGCGTCCTTCTGCCTCTATTATGATTAAGCAGCGCCCGGGCTCCAATGCGCGTGAAGTCATTGAAAACATCAAGCAGCGCATGGAGGAAATCAAGGAGAGCAGTTTTGCTCCCGGCATGGACTATAACATTGCATACGACGTATCCCGCTTTCTGGACGCTTCCATTACTTCCGTGTTGAAGACCTTGTTGGAGGCTTTCTTGTTAGTATTTGTCGTAGTGTATCTTTTCTTGCAGGATTTACGTTCTACGTTGATTCCGGCCATTGCCGTACCGGTTTCCTTGATTGGAACCTTCTTCTTCATGCAGATGTTAGGTTTCTCCATTAACATGCTGACCTTGTTTGCACTGGTACTGGCCATCGGTATTGTGGTCGATAATGCGATTGTGGTGGTCGAGGCTGTTCATGTCAAGATGCACGAAGAAAAGCTGAGTCCTTATAAGGCATCTGTGGCGGCTATTAAAGAAATTGGTGGAGCCATCATTGCCATTACGCTGGTCATGTCGGCGGTATTCGTGCCGGTGGGCTTCATGGAAGGTACGGTGGGTATTTTCTACCGTCAGTTCTCTTTGACGCTGGCTGTGGCTATCGTGATTTCGGGTATCAATGCGCTTACGCTTTCGCCTGCACTTTGTGCCTTGCTGCTCCGACCGGCAGGTCACGGACGCAAGAAAGCTACCTGGCTCCGCAAGTTCTTTGTGGTGTTCAACCGCCGTTACGACCGCTTTGAACGCAGCTATCAGTTAGGATTGCACAAGTATTTAGGGCGGAAATCTTTTACTTACGCTACGTTACTGTTGTTCTTCCTGGCTACGTATGGCATCAATTTGGTACTTCCTACCGGATTTATTCCGAATGAAGACCAGGGTATGATTTATGTGAATGTGGATGCCCCTCCGGGAGCGACGGTGGAACGAAGCGAAAAGGTGCTGAATCAGATTCAGGCTGCCTTGCTGCCTTTTGACGAGATTGAAAGCATCTCTACACTGGCCGGCTACAGTTTGATGACGGAGACAGAAGGAGCCAGCTACGGCATGGGTATGATTAATCTGAAAGCTTGGGATGAGCGTGATAAGGGAGTAGAGGAACTGATGCAGCTGTATAAGGAGCGTACTTCTCATATCAAAGACGCCGACATACAGTTCTTCTTGCCACCTTCCGTACCCGGTTTCGGTAATGCCAGTGGTTTTGAGCTTCGTTTGCAGGATAAGACGGCAGGCGATTTCCATGATTTTGCGGAAGTGGCCAATACATTGGTGGAGAAGTTGAACGCCGACCCGCGTCTTCAGGGAGTGACGTCTGGTTTTAACCCGAACTTCCCGCAGTATTTGTTGAAAGTGGATTTGGCAAAAGCCGCCAAGTTAGGTGTAGACTTGGATAAGGCCATGGAAACACTTCAGGCGTATATCGGAAGTTTCTATTCGTCCAACTTTATCCGTTTCGGACAGATGTATAAGGTGATGATTCAGGCTTCACCGGAGTATCGTATGAATCCGGAGGATTTGTATCGCCTGTATGCGAAAAACAACGACGGTAATGTGGTACCTTATTCAAACTTCATGACCATGGATCGTGTGTTCGGCCCCAGCCAGATTACCCGTTACAACATGTTTACATCTGCCCTGATTACAGGTGAAGGAGAAGGAGGAGTCAGTTCGGGTGAGGTGATACAGGCCGTAGAAGAAATCAGCAAGGAAGTGCTTCCCCGTGGTTACGATGTGGAATGGTCGGGTATTACCCGTGAGGAAAAGGATTCGGGCGGACAGACCATATTGATTTTCGGAATCTGTCTGTTGTTCGTGTACCTGCTGTTGGCGGCACAATACGAAAGTCTGCTGTTGCCTTTCCCTGTCATTCTTTCGTTGCCTGCGGGAATCTTCGGTTCTTATTTCTTCCTGCAACTGGCCGGACTTGAGAACAATATTTATGCACAGGTGGCCTTAGTCATGCTGATAGGTTTGTTGGGTAAGAACGCGATCTTGATCATTGAGATGGCCAACCAATATCGTCAGAGCGGACTTTCGGTCATGGAGGCCGCAGTAAAGGGAGCGGTAAGCCGTCTGCGCCCTATCTTGATGACTTCGTTTGCCTTTATCTGCGGATTGATACCGTTGCTGGTAGCCACTGGAGCAGGTGCGTTAGGAAACCGTTCCATCGGTACAGCCGCTGCCGGAGGTATGTTTATTGGAACCTTTGTAGGAATCTTCCTTGTCCCCGGTTTGTATATCTTGTTTGAAACCTGGTCGTCTCGTTTAAAGACCGATAAAAAATATGATGAAGATGAAGACTAATCGTTTACGAAATTATATCGCAATTGCCGTTGTTATACTGTTGTCGAGTGGCTGTAAGTCGCCTTCTCTCATTTCGGAAGAGAAGGTGGCTCTGCCCGAGACTTTTGTCGGGGGAACCTCGGACACGCTGAGTATGGCCAACTTGTCATGGAAAGAATTCTTTCCGGATACCTATTTAAAGGCGTATATCGATACGGCACTGGTAAGAAATCATAGTTTCTTGCAAACGTTGGAGAGGGTGTCGCTTGCCCGTGAACAATTACGGGTGGGCCGGGGCACTTTGCTGCCTGAAGTATCTTTAGGCTTGAGTGCCGGTGTGCAGCGTTTTGGTGAATACACCATGGATGGGGTAGGAAACAGTACGACCAATACCCCCGATTTGGCAAAGGATAAGCATATTCCTGATCCTTATAAAAACCTGAATTTGGGCGTAAGCTTTCAATGGGAAGCCGATGTATGGGGAAAACTGACAGATAAAAAACGTGCGGCAGCGCTTCGCTGGATGAACTCGGTGGAGGCTGCACGCTTGGCACAAGCCATGTTGGTTTCTGAAGTGGCCGTACAATATTATCACTTGGTAGGACTGGATAAGAAATGTGTCATTCTGAAAGAAGAAATCCAGAAGGCACAGGAAGCTTATGAATTGACCAATGAGCTGATGAAGGAAGGTGAAGTTTCCCGTTTGTCAGTCGACCAGTTCCAGTCGCGTGGACTGAAGCTGGAAGAGATGCTTCTCGACACGCGTCAGCAGATTGCAGAAGCAGAACGCGCACTGGCATTGTTGCTGGGAAAGCTGCCTTTTGAAATCAAACGTTCCACTTTTGAGGAAATTTCTGCATCGCAGTTCCCCGCTGCTTCCGGTATACCGGCCCAGTTGCTGTGTAACCGTCCGGATGTGAAAGCGGCCGAACTGGAACTGTTGGCTTGTAAGGCCGATGCTTCTGCAGCCCGTAAGACTTTTTTCCCTTCTTTGCTTATCGGGGGAGGAGCCGGATTCAATGCCTTTGATTTGAGCAAATGGTTTGTCTCACCGGCCTCTTTGGTCTACGACTTAGCAGCCGGTATCAGTGCTCCTTTATTCAAACGCCATGAAATCAGGGCTTTATGGAATGAATCGAAAGCACGTCAGCGTATGGCATTGCTGGAATATCACCGGGTGGCGTTGAAGTCTTATCAGGAAGTAGCTGATTTGCTGGAAGCATCTGAACGGATGGACGAACGTAAATTGTTGAAAGCCAAGGAAAGTCGTGTGCATCGCCGTTCCATTGAGAATGCGAACGAATTGTTCCGTACCGGTTTTGTGGGTTATCTGGATGTGTTATCGGCCGATGAACGTTATCTGGATTGCGAGCTGGAGCGTATCGACTTGAATGTGGCTTATTGTCAGCTTCATACTCTTCTTTACCGTTCTTTGGGAGGAGGACGTTTCTGATATTACCCTATATTATAAAAACAGCCCCGCTCTGATGTCAACATATTATCGGAGCGGGGCTGTCTGTTTTTATTTGCTGTTAGTATGCAGAACGGTATTTTCCTTCTTCTTTATCTTCTAAGATATTCAGGTAAGAAGTGTACCTTGATTCACTGATGTAGTGATTTTCTACGGCTTCCCGTACGGCACATCCCGGTTCATGGCGGTGGGTACAGTTACCATATTTGCATTGGGCAGAGAATTCAAAGATTTCCTTGAAATAGTGTCCCACCTCTTCGTCTTTCATGTCGAACGTACCGAATCCCTTGATACCCGGTGTGTCAATGATGTAGCCGTCGCTTGCCACCGGAAACATTTCTGAGAATGTGGTGGTGTGCATACCTTTGTTATGTGCGGTGGAGATTTCTCCTGTCTTGACATTCTGTTCGGGCAGGATGGCATTGATGAGGGTGGATTTTCCCACACCGGAGTGGCCTGAAAATAAGGTTACTTTTCCTTCTAATGCCTGTTTGATTTCGTCTACTCCCGTACCGTCCAAGGCGGAAATCCGGTAACACGGGTAGCCGATGTGCGTGTATAAGTTTGTCAAGCCATCCAGGTAATGCAGTTCTTCTTCCGTATAGCGGTCTACCTTGTTGAAAACCAGGCAGACTGGCACACGATAGGCTTCTGCTGAGGCCAGAAAACGGTCGATGAAGACTGTCGAAGTCTCCGGATAGTTCACTGTAACCACCAGCATGCACTGGTCCAGATTGGCTGCAATGATGTGTGACTGTTTGGAAAGATTGGAAGAACGGCGGATGATGTAATTTTTCCGGTCTTCAATTTCAGTAATGAATGCGGTTCCCTCCGCATTGACATTGATTTGTACACGGTCGCCCACCGCAATGGGGTTCGTGCTGCGTATTCCTTTCAGGCGGAAATTTCCTTTTATCTTACATTCAATCAGCTTTCCCTCGTCTGTCTTGACCAGGTACCAGCTTCCCGTATTTTTAATGACCAGACCTTTTTCCAAAATGAATATGTGCAAAATTAAAAAGAGGAGGGAAGAGACCATAAGGACTCCTCTCTCCTCGTGTATGGTGAATAAGATTATACTGTCATGATTTCTTTGTCCTTGGCAGCCAGCATGTCGTCAATCTGCTTGATGTACTTGTCGTGTACTTTCTGCAGTTTGGCTTCCGAGTTCTTCTGCTCATCTTCCGGCATACCATCTTTCACAGCCTTTTTCAGAGCGTCGATGGCGTCGCGGCGTGCGTTGCGCACACTTACTTTTGCAGTTTCACCTTCACCCTTGCACTGCTTGCTCAACTGTTTACGGCGTTCCTCTGTCAACGGCGGGATACCGATACGGATGATTTCACCGTTGTTTTCCGGCATGATACCCAGTTCAGAGTCGATGATAGCCTTTTCAATTACGCGAAACATGCTCTTGTCCCACGGCTTGATGGCGATGCTGCGCGCATCAGGAGTAGTTACTGCCGCTACATTATTGATGGGCACCATGCTTCCGTAAGAATCTACGCGGATACCGTCCAACAAACGTACGTCAGCCTTTCCGGCACGGATGTGAGCCAGTGACTCATCCAGGTACATGACTGCCATATCCATTTTCTCTTCAGCTTCGCTGATAATTGTTTTAGAATCTGCCATATATTTCTTGCATTTATAGGTTTTATATTCGTTGATAAGTATTTATGTGAACAAAAATAAGCTATTTTTTATTTCCTTGCAATACTTCTGAAAATAAGTTTGTGTCTTCCGGTTTCGGAAATATCCTGAAAAACTTCTTATCTTTGTTTTATCACTATAAAACAGCACGGTTGTATGATTACACTTTATTTGGCGCGCCACGGGCAGACGGTGGAAAACCTGAGCCGTATTTTTCAAGGCCACTTGCCCGGTACATTGACAGAAGAAGGAAAAAAGCAGGCGATGGAATTAGGAGAGTCCCTGCGGGATATTGCACTGGATGCAGTGGTCAGCAGTGATCTGCAACGGGTGGTGGATACCGTGCAACTGGCTGTAGGCAGCCGGCAGCTGCCTTGGCAGCAGACTACGTTGTTGAGGGAAATAGACTGGGGGCCTTGGACCGGGCTGTCCGTGGGGAGTGTCGATTTAAGTAATCCTCCCGCTGGAGTGGAGACTCGCCAGATGATGTACGACCGGGCCGGTGCTTTCTTGGACTATCTGTGGCAGCATTATGACGGGAAGCGTGTGTTGGTAGTGGCACACGGACAAATCAACCGTTGCCTGGAAGCCCGTATTACAGGCGTCCCGCTGGAGGAACTGCGTACGGTTCCACTGATGAAAAATGCAGAACTTCACCGTTACGAACTGACACGTGAATAAACAAAAACGGCAAGACCAGAATGCCTTTCCAGTCTTGCCGTATATTTTTTGATTCAAATGAATAATCAGTTGTGTACCAGTGTACCGATGTTTTCGCCAGACATTACCTTTTTCAGGTTGCCCACTGTATCCATGTCGAATACAATAATCGGCAGGTTGTTTTCCTTACACATACACGTAGCGGTCAGGTCCATTACTTTCAGTCCTCTTGCCAGTACTTCATCGTAAGTGATGTCATCGAACTTGGTGGCAGTCGGATCCTTTTCCGGGTCGGCAGTATAGATACCGTCCACGCGCGTACCCTTCAGCATCACGTCGGCTTCAATTTCAATACCTCTCAATGAAGAACCAGTGTCTGTAGTAAAGAATGGATTACCTGTTCCGGCTGACATGATTACTACTTCTCCATTTTCCATGGCTTCAATGGCTTTCCATTTGGTGTAGAACTCACCGATGGGTTCCATGCGGATGGCTGTCAGCACGCGGGCTTTTACACCGGCTGCAACCAAGGCAGAACTTAATCCCAGGCTGTTGATAACCGTAGCCAGCATACCCATCTGGTCACCTTTCACACGGTCGAATCCTTTTCCGGCTCCAGACAATCCGCGGAAGATGTTACCGCCACCAATCACGATACCAATCTGTACCCCCATGTCGTGGATTTCCTTGATTTGCTGTGCATATTCGCCCAGACGTTTTTCGTCAATACCGTATTTCTTTTCTCCCATCAAGCTTTCGCCGCTGAGTTTTAACAGGATGCGTTTGAATTTTGCCATAATCGTATTTGTTTTTAGATTGCTACAAAGTTAGTAATAATTTGCATATATCCCGAGGCTTGTCGTTAAAACTATACCTGTCTGTTGAGGTTGGTGTGTGGCATCCGGTAGAGTATTCCTCCTAGCACAATTCCTCGTAGTGCCAGATAGACAATAAAAGCCATCCACAACGCATGATTTCCTAATGTGTCATGCAATCCATAATAGAGCAGAAAGAAGCTGACCGAGGCTACCAGCATGGAACGGAGCATCAAATGGGTGGCTGTAGCGCCGATACAGATTCCATCGAGCAGAAAGGCCGAGAATCCTGCCAGCGGAATGGCCAGTACCCAATAGATATATTCCTCAGAAGCTGAAATGACAGAAGTGTCGTTGGTGAGCAAGCCGAGAAAGCTTTTTCCTCCTGCTCCGTAGAGTAACGTGAACAGCAGTGACAAGGCGATTCCCCACTTGAAGAGGTGCCGTATGGTCAGTCTTAGCGACTGATTGTCTTTGGCCCCGATGTATTTTCCGGTCAGTGCCTCTCCTGCGTAGGCAAATCCATCCATGAAATAAGAAAAGAGGGTGAATAGCTGCATCAGCAGGGCATTTACGGCTAATACCACATCCCCGTAAGCCGCACCAGTGGAAGTGAAGAAGACGGTAACTGCAATCAGGCAGAGCGTGCGGATAAAAATATCCCGGTTTACCTGGAAGAAACGCTTCATTTCCGTACGGTCGAACAAGGCTTTCTGGCGGAGGTATTTCCGGAGCGGACGGTAGTAAGCCAGCCAGAGCAGGCAGGCCATGGCCAGTCCGGCATATTGTGCCACGAGTGTGCCCAATGCCACGCCTTCCACTTTCATCCCCAGTGCGAACACGAAAAACAGACTGGCTGCGATGTTGACAATGTTCTGTGTGATGGCGATATACATCGGAAAACGGGAATTCTGCATACCGATGTACCAGCCGGTAAACCCGTAAAGCCCCAGGGTGGCAGGTGCTCCCCAGATGCAGATATGGAAATACAGCGTAGCTAATTGCCGGACTTCCTCACTGGTATCCATAAGCATAAACGCCAGGCTTCGAACCGGATATTGCAGTATCAGCAGGGCAAGCGCCAGCCACAGGCTGATGCTCAGTGAACGAAGCAGGATGCGCGTCACTTCCTGCAGGTCATGTCTGCCGTAAGCCTGTGCGGTAAGCCCTCCGGTACCCATGCGGAGAAAGCCGAACAGCCAGTAAATCATATTGAACAGCATGCCTCCCACTGCAATAGCTCCAATGTAAGATGCGGCTCCCAAATGTCCTACAATGCTGACGTCAATCAGGCCTAACAGGGGAACTGTGATATTGGAAACGATGGAAGGAAGGGCGATGTGAAGAATCTGTCGGTCAGTACGTGTCATAAGATGTATTCCACTTCCTTAAATAAATACCCCCTTGTCTGTCCGTCCTCGTCTTCCAGTATCAGTCGTCCGTTCGGTTCTATGTCGGCAATGCGTGCCCGGAAGTCCCCGTTTTTATCGCGGAACAGATGCAATCCTTCTTTTCGGTAAAGCGCCTCTTTGTAGCGTGTTTCCAGCACCTCTGTCCGGTTCTCTTTCAGAAGTTGATAGTACTCCGTCACTTTTTCCATAATCTGTTCCAGTATCTCCCGCGGGTTATATTGGTTGCCTGTAATCTGGCATAATGATACCGGATTGGGAGCATCGCTGAGGAAACGTTCCTGGTTCAGGTTTACGCCCGTACCCGAAATGGAACGGCTGATATGGATGCCTGTCAGGTCATTCTCAATCAGTGTACCGCAAATCTTTTTGTCTTTCCAGTAAATATCGTTAGGCCATTTGATGGAAATACCCTCTGTGTAAGAGGACAATACATCATGCAGTGCCAAGGCAGTCACCTGTGAAAGGTAGAACTGACGGTGTGCCTCCAGAAACTCCGGATAAACTACAAAACTGAAGAGCAGGTTCTTTCCGGCTTCCGACTCCCAGCTGTTGCCGCGCTGGCCGCGTCCTGCTGACTGGAAAGATGAATACACGGTGGTCAGTTCCGCACACGCTTCTTTCTGGCAGAGTGCCGCCAGATACGTGTTGGTAGAAGTCGTTTCTGCCAATACAATAGGTTCAGGATATGTCATTGTTCTTTTCTGTTTCAAAGTTAGTTCCACACGGGCGGGAAAAAGGCGTCCTCAATGTGTTCTATGTGAAAGGGAGGACGGTTTCCTACTACCGTGATAATATCAAAGCGAACCGGAAGGTCAATGGCAAACTTTCGGACGTATGCATCCGTAGAGGCCACAATACTTCTTATCTTACGCCTGTCCACCGCATCCTCCGGCTGCCCGAAACAGGCATCGCTTCGCGTCTTTACCTCCACAATGACCAGCTCACCGTCTTTCTGTGCCACGATGTCCAGGTCGCGGTGGCCCGAGTGCCAGTTCCGGTGCCTGATTTCATAGCCTTTTTCCATCAGATAGGTCACGGCAGCCGCTTCTCCCTCTTTTCCCAGTTCATTGTGTGATGCCATTTTTCCGCTTTTTTGCAAAAATACGCATTTTTATGCTTCCATTTTAACAGAATACGCTAATTTTGCACCGAAGATGGTAAATAGCGGAAAAAAAAGAAAAAAAGTACCAGTCAGTAATCCTCCCCGCCGCCAGCGGATGGTTTGTCTGATGAGCGAAGAAGAGGTGCGAATTGTAGACCGTTATCTGGAGAAATACCAGATAACCAACAAGGCACGCTGGCTTCGCGAGACCGTATTGGCTTTTATCCATCAGAATATGGAGGAAGATTATCCTACACTTTTCAAGGAACACGATATGCGCAGATAAGTTATGGCAGACGATTCTTTTTACATGAAACAGGCTCTGGCTGAGGCCGCACGGGCAGCCGAAAGAGGAGAGGTTCCGGTGGGAGCCGTGGTGGTCTGTCGTGACCGTATTCTGGCACGTGCGCATAACCTGACCGAAACACTGCACGATGTGACAGCTCATGCCGAGATGCAGGCACTTACTGCCGCTGCCAATTCGTTAGGAGCAAAATATTTGGCTGACTGTACGCTCTACGTTACGGTGGAGCCTTGTGTGATGTGTGCCGGTGCCATTGCCTGGTCACAGGTCGGTCGGCTCGTTTTCGGTGCGGAAGACGAGAAAAGAGGCTATCAGCGCTATGCACCTCAAGCCCTGCATCCGAAGACCGTGGTCGTGAAAGGAGTGCTGGCCGATGAATGTGCCGGACTGATGAAAGATTTCTTCTGGAAGAAAAGATAAGGATTCTTAGTTGATTTCTTCGAATTCCACGTATTCCCCTTCGTCTTTATCGAAAATCTTTTTGCGTTGACGCACAGGTACATCTCCTTGTGTGGAGTAAGAATCAAATGTTTCCTCCTGACGATTGCCCGACTGATAATTTTGAGAAGAGTAAGTTGTTCTTTGACCCGAATTCTTACCTTGCATACGACGCTTGAATCCGAATACCATGCCGATGACTTTGGAAAGAATGAGCAATCCAATCACCAGAACAACCAGTATGATAAAAAATAGAAAAGCTAAAATATGGAACATTGTCTTTTGTTTTTAATGTGAGATATGCAAAAAATGTGCCATACGATTTCTCAGCTATTTCTTATATGTCAGTAATGACAGAATGATATACCAGACAATGACAGCTGCAAATCCGCTCAGTTGGAAGATGATTAACAGAGGAATGCTGACAATCAGGAATATATAGCTTATCTTGTTATGTCCCCACGACAGATCCTTGAACTTCAGGGAGAACATCGGGAGTTCTGCCACCAGCAGCAGTGACATGACTACTACTAAGAAGAACAGGTATAAAGCGTTGAAATGGTCGGACACCAAAAAACTGTGTGCACCCACAGTCAGTGAGCCCCAGAATAATGCGTTAGCCGGAGTAGGCATCCCGATAAAGGAAGAGGTCTGCCGTTCATCCAGGTTAAACTTGGCCAGTCGCAGGGCAGAGAAGACTGCTATCAGGAAAGCCGTATAAGGCATGATTCCTGACAACGGCTGAAGAAAATCCGGATAATGCACTTCCTTGAACAGGGAGAAAGCAATGGCAGCCGGTGCCAGTCCGAACGTGATGTCGTCGGCCAGCGAATCCAGTTCCTTTCCTATGGGCGAAGATACGTGCAGCAGGCGGGCGGTCATTCCGTCGAAGAAGTCGAACGTAGCCCCCAGCACGATAAAGAGCAAGGCCAGTTCATAGTTGCCATGAAAAGCCATGTAGCTGGCTATGCATCCGCAAAACAAGTTGCAGCTCGTAATCGTATTGGGAATATTCCGGGTTATCACATTAGCCATATCCTATATATAAAAGGTATAAATATAATAAGGTGTAAATATTGTATTTCAGGATTAAGGCAAGCGGGCTATTACCGTTTCGTTACCGGTTGTCTTTTGCCCCATGCTGACGCAAACTTCCGTACCTAACGGCAGGTACACATCCACTCGCGAACCAAATTTAATGAATCCCATGTGTTCGTCAATGTAACAGTCTTCACCCGGTACGGCGTATGTTACGATGCGTCTTGCCACTGCACCTGCAATCTGCCGTGCCATAACCGTATGACCCTCAGGCGTTTCAATTACCACCATGGAACGCTCGTTTTCCGTACTGGCTTTGGGAAGCCACGCCTTCATGAACCGTCCGTTATGATGATCTACATGTTTTACCACTCCGTCTACCGGATACCAGTTGGCATGTACGTTGGTGATGTCCATAAAGATGGAAATCATCAGTCGGCGGTCATGGAAATATTCATGCTCGTCCACTTCCTCTATCACGACTATGCGTCCGTCTGCCGGAGCTACCACGGTTTTCTCCGTGTCTCCTTTGAACAACCGAATCGGGCAGCGGAAGAAATTGACCATCAGCAAGTAGACTACGACACTTACGGCTGCCACGATATAAAAAGGTATCCGGCACTCTATCCCCCCGTATAAAGCCGCGTT
>UMJI01007305.1_pt1 | contig 58726 bp, 106 predicted proteins | sample 1965991 | NCBI WGS metagenome assembly UMJI01 (sample SAMEA4836140, study PRJEB28245) | human gut metagenome | biome: gut microbiome; material: fecal sample | place: Denmark | collected 2008
CACAGATACGTGGTGTGAAAGGAGAAAATATGGAAATTAAAGGAATTGACGTATCATCTTATCAAGGCAATCCAGATTGGTCAAAAGTATCGAATTCTGGAATTAAGTTTGCAATTTTGAGAATCCATCAGAAATCCGGCACTGATGCATCATTCGAACATAACTACAAGGGCTGTAAATCCAACGGAATTCTTATTGGTGGATATAAGTACAGCTATGCTTTAACACCGGCACAGGCAGTTGATGAAGCAGAGGACGTACTTTCCGTTCTTTGCGGCCGTGGATTGGATTTTCCGATTTTCTACGATCTGGAATGGGCACAGCAGAGAAGCCTTGGGAAACAGGCTATTGAGAATATTGCAGTATCATTTCTGACCAGAATCAAGAAAGCCGGTTATAAGGTTGGCATCTATTGCAATCTTGATTGGTACAACAACGTTCTGACTGATGCACTGAAACAGTATGATTGTTGGATTGCTCGTTATCCAGCTAGTGATAATGGCTCTGTACAGGAAAGATTGCGTCCGAATGTCGGTGTAGGCTGGCAATATTCCAGCAAGGGAAAAGTTCCAGGAATCAGTGGTAATGTAGATATGGATGTGTTCTACAAGGACTATAGAGGAACGACACAGAAAGGAGAAACTAAAATGGTAAAAATCAGTAACTGCGGACATGATGAACACGGAAGATATGCAGGTGGGAAAGCAGGAGATCAGACTGGTACAGAATATCAGATTATGAACTGGTACAGCAGACCGTGGCTCTGTGTCCTAAGATTCAATGACGCCAAAATCGCAACCATGATTGCAGACATGGCAACAAAAGCGGCACAGAACAATCTCATCGGATACGATCAGGGCACTGTCGGAAACAGCAATGACCGGTATTCGTTCTGGCGGCACTTAAAGGCAAGCAATTATGATCCGGCACAGATTACAATAGCTTGTGAATCTGACTGTAGTGCAAGTACAGCAGCTATCGTCAAGGGGGCTGGGTATCGCTTAAATAATGCAAAACTGAAAGCAGTAAGCATCTATCTGACAACGCGAAACATGAGACAGGCATTGAAGAATGCAGGGGCAAAGGTACTGACAGATAAAAAATATCTGACTTCCGGCGATTATCTGAAAGCCGGAGACATTCTTCTGAATGACAGCCACCATGTAGCTATTGCAGTCACAAGCGGAAGCAAATCCAGCAATACTGCAAATAATACAACAACTACAATAACCACGAAAGGAGCCGGTTATATGTTTGAGCCAAAATTAGTAAAACTTGGAAGTGAAGGAACTTCTGTTCTGTTGCTTCAAGAGATTTTGATCGCAAGAGGATTTAAAGGAAAAAACGGGAAAGCACTGAGCTTATCCAGAAAAGCAGATGCAAATACCATTTATGCATTAAAACAGTATCAGAAATCCAGAAACGGGGTTCTGAGCGTTGACGGGGAATGCGGAAAGAACACCTGGAAAGATTTGATTGCCATCTAATAATTGGCTAATGGCATTGCCACCTTTTTGTCGCTGATAGGAACAAAAGACAAAACCGACTGGTACTACATCCGCATTGCCGGAAAGTATTTCGGATTTGTTTCCACGAAATATATTTGCAAAGTGTGATAAATGTAATATAATAAATATACCATAATTCAACTCCTCCCCAGAGTTTGGATATGAACTCAAAAAAGAGATGATCTGTTTCTATTCCTTGACAGATCATCTCTTTTATTTTATTTAATAATATATTCCCAATATTGATTTTTAATATCCGCATATCCGTTCTTACGAATCAGTACTTTATCACCAGAAAACATCGTAAAATCAGAATCCAGCTTTTGCACATAATCCATGTTTACAACAAATGACTTATGGCAACGCAAAAACCGTTTATCAAGGTAAGGCTCAACCGACTTTAAAGTTACATACATACTGTGCATAATCCCGTTCGTGCAATGAACAAAAACTTGCTTATCCCGTGCTTCGAGGTACTCGATTTTGTTCAATGGAATCCTTATAATGCAATCTCTGTGTCTGATTGTGAGCATCTTGTGTTTCATATCACTCAAGGTATTGTCAATCATAGAAAACATTCTTCCGTGTTCATTTCCCTTGATGATATAATGCGTAAATTCAACATCCAACGCATCAAAAACAAAATCCTTGTGAGCTGTCCAGAAAGCAATTTTGCCCTTATATCCACACTCTCGGAGTTCTTTGGCAATATCCACGCCATTTTCGTTTTTAAGTATTACATCCAAGACAATCATATCAAACCATTTTCCGTCCTTAACATCATCTATCAAGGGTTCCCCACTGAAATAACCGTCTATCGTATAATTCCGGTCACCGTTTTGCTTCAAAAACGGTTCAATCCGATGCTTAAAATACTCAACCTGTAGTTCACAATCGTCACAAATAGCAATTTTCATAGTAATCACCTTCCGTTTATCGCCTACGCTTCAACTTTCATCAGATTATCCTCATCTAATCAATTAATTATGGTAATATAGTAGCACTGAAACGGAAATGTGTAAATAGTTCAGCAGAAGTTCGAAAAAAATCGACATCTTAATACGTTGGTACAGCCTGCCAGATTACTCTGGGGAGGAGATGTGATCGTGAATGCAGGTTTTGCCATAAAAAGAGCCGGGGAGTAAAATCCTCGGCTCGTTGCTGTTTATCCTTTGAAAATACGACCGCAACTTTTACATTGGTATTTTGTAGAGAACAATCCTTTACTAACGATCTGAACATTAGCACTACGACAAGTAAGAGCAGGGCATTTTATCTTTTGAGTCACTTTATCTATTTTCTTTCTTTTCCTCATTTAACATCCCTCACGTTTTCGATATATTTTGGCATAAACCACGCTGAATTGTGACCGCTCCAATAGTCGATACCATAATCAATAATTTCCCCATAAAGTGTCAAGTAAGTCCCTGGAACATAGTCTGTATTTTTGAAATCATAATCATTGGAGTATAGAATACCCACGTCATTGCCGCTTCCGTAGCTGTCGGTATCTTTTGAATAAATGCCAACAAGACTGCAATTACTGCTAAGATTATACTTTTCAGTCTTGTCGGAGATCATTAAATCATAAGGGTCTATTGTTGCAGTGCCTTCAACGTAAAGATCTATTTTGACAAACTGACCTTCCAGACTTTTCTTTGAGAAAGTAATATCTTCATACCACATTTCGGTACATTTTTTCTTGTATTCTTCCTCTGATAAAGAATTCATGTCTGTTTCTTCTTGAGTCATTTCAGCGTCTGCATAGACTTCTATGGGGCAAGCGCATAAAATTCCTGACAGCATTGCAACTATAAGTTTTCTTCTCATGGTGCATTCCTCCTTGGTAAAATTTGCATATATTATACCGCAAGAATCGACAATAGCATAGTCAAAACCGAAATATTTTTCATATTTTTATCCATTAAAAATGCAGTTTTATCGTTTTGCCCGATTAATTTGCACAAAAAGTGGTATAACTAAGTACATAAATTATAGACTAAAGAGGTATATATTATGAGGAAGATTGAGAGATTGCTGATCACAGCAGGAGTAATCTTCTTTGCAAGCTACATCATTCACTTGCCGATGTGCAATCAAGATTATTTACGTAAAAGCTTCATCCGCTTGGCAGAGCATATGTGCAAGCATTCAACCTTAAACCAAAGCATAAAAGAGGTTCTAAGAACGAACGATATTGTAGAAAACACAGAAAATCCGGTAAAAACGAACTTTATATTCGCGAAAGTAAAGGTTATATTTGAAATCACAAATATTCCAGTTTATCACTGGCAACTGGCGAGAGGGAATTTGAATGCATCCCGTTTAATTGGACGCACTATATAACATAATGCAAACATAAGTTCGGAACATATTTCCCACTGTCCGGACATATACTTTAATGTAGGCGGTAGTTTTCAAACAGGGAGGGTTATTTATGGATTATAAGAAAGAGATTATTGAATTATTAGATAAGGTAAAATTAGAAAGTACTTTAAAAAGAGTATACAAGTTGCTGGTATACTTATATTTAAGAGAAAAGTAGCCTAAAATGCCGCATCTACAGTTAAAGCAGATGCGGCATAATAATTATTCTGTTTTTAAATCATCTGGCGATGCGGAGAAATAATATTCGAATTCGGAACTGTCATAATCGCTGCCTAACATTGAATTTATTTTGTCCGCAATAGATGTTCCTAATTCCTCTCCGAATTCAGCATCTTCAACTTTTGTTCTTTTATATTCTGTAAAAATGTTTCCCCAGTCGTCTTGTGTGCCTGCATAGTAAATCTGGATGAGATCGCCATCTTCTTTAGGATTTAAGTAAGATAAGGTTTTATCTGTTACGTTTATCATACTTTTAGGAAAAAATACTTTTTGAACATCACAGGAATTAAAAACAGCATCATATATTTCAGTAATTCCTTCTTGAAAAATAACTGATTCAACATGAGAACTTCCAATTCCAATCTGGAAATCTGATAAATCTGTTGCGTAGTCTGTTCCGTCAATATTGTATGATGGAAGAATTTCCAAAATTTTGCACTTGCCATCATAACCGTGCAATTTCACAGAGTTTCCCTCTATATCATAATCAAAATCACTGATTACACCGTACTTTTCAGAGTCATCCTTTTGAACTTCAACGCCAGTCACGCCGCCTGCATAAGTTGGAGTAGAAACTCCTAAAATTGCAAAAGTACAAAATGCAATTAATAGCTTTTTCTTCATAGACATTTCCTCCTTGGTATTAGTTGACTTTATTATATCACTATAAATCAAAACAACAAAGCAGAATATAAGAAAAGACCAGAGCTTTTTATTCTCTGGCCTTTCTTTTTTTTAATTGTTTTCCAATTCTGTTAGGATTTCTTGGAGCTGCTTCCAATGTTCATCACTGAGCTTTGCAAACTTGACAAGAATCTTCTTAGCAAATTCATTATCCCCGGTCATTACCGAATCAACGATAGCCTGCGCATCGCCATCGTCTTGGAACATTTCGCCGTTTCCATTCACGAGCCAGCCATAAGAAACATTATAAGTATTACAAATTAGCTTTAAGAAGTCGTCATCTGGAGTTGTTCTTCCAAGTTCTATATTTTCAATTTTTCCACGGCTTTTCAAACCGAGTTTTTTGGCGAAGTCTTCTCTTGAAAGTCCCAAATGTTTACGCAATATTTTCAAACGTTCTTCCATTTTGCACACCTCCTTTCCTTAAGGTATGACTAAAGTATAACATTTACTAAATGCGTTGTCAACGCATAAAAAATAAAAAATACGTTGACAATGCGTTGAGAATGTGCTATTATACATTTACAACGTAACAAGAAACAGGAGGTGAGAAAATGTCGGAGGAAAAGAGACAACTTATTAGAGATGTAACAACACGAATCAATAAACTTCCAGAAGATAAAAAACATTATATTCTGGGGTATATGAACGGCGTTGCTGATACCGTTGAAAGTAATTCGCGGAAAGATGTAATGGAGATTAAGAATAGTGATTAAGAGAAGAGGTGATAACCACGGAACAATTAATGACAATCAATTATGATGGCAATGAACCAACTGTATCAGCTAGAGAGTTACATAAATCTCTTGAAATCAGCAAACGATTTTCAGCATGGTTTGAGACAAATTCTCAGGGATTCGTTGAAAACGAAGATTTTACAAGTGTACTTTCAGGTACGGTTGTAAATAACGGAGCACACAGAGAAATACAAGACTATTCCTTATCAGTAGATATGGCGAAACACATTTGCCTTATGAGCAGAACTGAAAAAGGGAAAGAATGTCGACAGTATCTCATCGACCTCGAAAAAGCATGGAATACACCAGAACAGGTTTTTGCTAGAGCATTGAAGATGGCGGACCAGACGATTGCGAAGTTGAAAGATACAAATAAGTCTCTTGCGGAGAAAATTGAAGCTGATAGACCGAAAACAATTTTCGCAGATGCAGTATCTGCAAGTCACACATCAATTCTTATCGGAGACTGGGCAAAACTTATCTGTCAGAACGGATACCAGATAGGACAGAAACGATTGTTCCAGTGGATGAGAGACAATGGCTATCTGATGGTTTCTGGAAGTTCACGAAATATGCCAAAACAGAAATACGTTGAGCAGGGATTATTTGAAATCAAAGAATCTAATGTTCAGAATCCAGATGGTTCAGTAAGAATCACACGCACGACAAAAGTCAGTGGAAAGGGACAGTTGTATTTCGTGAATAAGTTTCTGGGACAGGAAACTGAAAAAGCAGACGGTTATTGAGAAAGGAGTCATAAATGTGCTAAAGCAATTTTTAAAAAGATTATTCGCACCGCAGATTGTAAGAATCCCAGATAAGACAAGAGTAATGTGCTTTGCGAGAAATGGAAAGAAATATGTGAAAGTGTTCAACACTCAAAACGGTGCAAACATTTGTTTCCAAGTGAAATCCATTGATTATGCAAACAGCGATTTGAAAGATGAATACCACCCGGAAACAATGTTCGCAGACATTGAAAGCAATCAAAGCGTCACGATTTTGAACCAGTAGGTGTAGTCGTTACATTTTGAACATTTAGGGATGATCTTACCGGGTTTTACAGTTCTTTTAGAGTTGCAATTACAGCAGGTGAAAACAGTAGTTTCAGTTACTTTTTCACCGGATCGGAAAAGACCATCTACGTATGGAAGTAATAACAAAATTCCTATCTCCTTTCAAATTACTCGGCGTTATAGAGCCTGTGGTTACATTATAAAGAGGTTAGGAACGAAACTCAATAGAAAGGATCCGCATGAACAACTTAACAGTAACAGAGTACAAGAACATTCGAGTTCTTACCACACAGCAGATTGCTGAAGCGTATGGAACTGACACGAAAATCATTTCAAAAAATTTCAGCAGAAACAAAGAAAGATACATCGAAGGCAAACATTTCATTTGCCTTGAGGGAGAAGAATTAAAGGAATTTAAAACGAAACGTCATTTTGACGATTCGTCAAGAATCAATAAGCTCTACCTCTGGACAGAAAAGGGAGCATTCCTCCATGCAAAGTCATTGAATACCGGCAAAGCCTGGGAAGTATATGACAGACTGGTGGATGAATATTTCGAGAAAGGTTCCAGAAAGCCAATGACAGTGGCAGAACAGATTCAGCTTCTGGCTCTTGGCAATCAAGACCATGAGGAACGAATCGAGAAACTTGAGAATACCATGACCATTGATTACGGTCAGCAGAAGTACATCAGTGATCTAGTTTCCAAGGTGGTGATCGAGGTTCTGGGTGGAAAGAAATCCAATGCCTATGATGAAATTGGAAAAAAGGTATTTGCAGAGTGTAACAGGGATGTAAAGACTTACTTCGATGTAAATGCCAGAAATAACATTCCCAAGCTGAGATACCAGGAAGCAGTCGAATACATCAAAGGATGGACACCTTGTACCAATACTAAAATGATGATTCGCGACTGCAATGCCCAGATGACAATGTAGGGAAGAAGAAAGAAAACTCAATAGAAAGGATTTTGCATGAAAAATTTAATATTCAGATTCAGAAAAAGAAAGAAGGTAAAACCATACAAAGTAGATACTTCACAGAAAGGATTTGAATATGTGGGTATTAAATTATCTGATGAACAATTCCAAGATATGTGTAATTTGAATCTGCTGTGGGCAAACGATAGGAAAGATATTCCTGTTTTTAACATGCTTGTTCTTATGAAAGTTTTAGGCTTATTGCCATCTGAAATGATGCGTGATAACGAAAGTGATGATTCTGGTGATGATATTTATGAACGGAAGTTCGGAAAGATAAGAAGATGAGTCAATCTTATACCACAGAAAGGAAATGATATGTTGGAAGAAACAAATGCATTACTCAAGCAGATTTTGGAAGAACTTAAAGCCATTCGAGAAGAAGTTGCACCTACGAGAACGAAAAAAGTAACGCACACGGCAAATATTGACAGGAAGACAATTGCCGAATGCGTTACCGATGGAATTCAAAACGCTTTATACGGGAAACGAGCGTTTAATCCGAAAGATTCTGAATAGCAAAATCATATGCACGTTTTAAATATTGAATTTCGTCATTTGACATAGAAGTATTTCCAGCCAATGGAGCTTCTCTTCTGTCAAGAACGTATTCATTTAATTTAGACTTTGCATAAGTAATTGCTAAATCATGAACTATTTGTTCTTTATCCATAATACACACCTCCCTTCGAGGGAGATTATACCACAGAAAGGAAGTCAGTATGAAAAAAGAAGAAATAAATGAGTTTATGAATATGACATTACAGGAGAAAAAAGACAAAATTATTGAAATAATTCGCGAGATTCCAGAAGATTCTCCGATTCACAAGGAACTGTACGAAACACTGAAAAGAGAAATGGAGGGAAAATAGAATGATCAAATGTGAAGGCGGGAAAGTTGAATTAGAAGAAGATGCAAATAAGTTGCTTTCTGAATTAACCGCGATATGCAGGGGACTAAGAGTTTTCCTTGTGAAAGAAGGATATTCCAAGGAAAAAGCCGATGAACTTGTTTCTGAATCAGCTCAGATGGGGTTGTGGACAGACGAAAAAATACAAGAAGAACTTGACAGATTAAGGACAGAAACGCTTAGAACGTTTGCGGAATTAATATCGGGGAGAAAGATTTTTGAAGGAGGAAAAGAGAATGATTAAAAGTAAAGATGGAGCAGTTGAGGTAAAGGGAAGTACAACAGTTTTAATGACTGATTTGTCAATGATTATTAAATTGTTGAGAGAGACTTTTGAGGAAGAAGATATTCCAAAGGAAACAGGAGATAAACTTATCAGAAAGACTGTAGACGTTGGGTTCTGGACGGAAGATAAGCTTGACAAGGAACTTTCCAATATGCGAGCGGAAGTACTTGGAAAACTTATGGGATTAGCATTGTCGTCAATCTGGGGAGGGGCAAAGGATGAATAAAAACACTTACGAAGCAGAAACTCTCGAAGAAGAATTTGCTTTACTAGCCGGCAGGCTTACAGCTTTGGAAGCGGTTTTAAATGCTAATGATAGCACATTCATTGATAAAAAGTATGTAGCTGCGATCATGGGGATTAAATATTTCGAAGGGGATTCCGATAAGAAAGAAGAGTGAAACGCCCCGGAGGTGACGCAACACCTACCGGAGCACGTATCTAACTTAATTAGGGTAAGTTAAATACAGGATAAGTATAGCACACCTTCCTGTATTTGAAAAGAAAATTTATACCAGGAGGGCATTTTTTATGTCTAAAATCACAAAACACACCGAAAACGTAACTAAAAACCAGAGTCTTGCAAGCGAAATCATCGCAGATCAGGTGGCAAAAACAAAACGTCTGGAAGTCGCAGTTGTAGCACTATCAGTAGCTTTACTTGCAGCAGCAGCAACCAAAAGAAAGAAGTGAGGGATATGAGAAAAAGAATGTATTTTATCGGAGTGATGGCACAGGTTGGAACATTTTTCACGATTGCATTATTGCTCTGGGGGATGACGAAAATGGATGTACTTGAGCTGCTCTGCATAAGTGCAATGGTATCTTCAATGGTATCCCTTCCTATTTTATGCAGCTAGAAAGGTGGGTAAACGGAGTTGAATAAGCTTTTGGAAAACAATCAGGTAACACTGGTTGGAGAAATTAAAACAGAATTTGAATTTAGCCATGAAGTATATGGTGAAAAATTTTACCGATTCGAACTTAGCGTAGAACGATTTAGTGGAACGAAAGATGTTCTTCCGGTTGTAGTTTCTGAGAGACTCATTGATGTGAATCAGAACTATACAGGAGAAATGATGGAAATTCAAGGGCAGTTTAGATCGTTCAATAAGCACGAAGGAAATCGCAGTAGATTGCTTCTTTTTGTGTTCGCAAGAGAAGCAAAATTCATGGACAAAGACGCACTTCCAGTTAATCAGATTCTTATGGATGGTTTTACTTGCAAGAAACCAGTATACAGAACAACACCTAATGGAAGAGAGATTGCAGATGTACTTCTGGCGGTAAATAGATCATACGGCATATCTGATTATATACCATGCATCTGCTGGGGCAGAAATGCAAGATACATGGGAACCTGCGGAACTGGCACACATATTATTTTACAGGGAAGAATCCAGAGCAGAGAGTACAACAAAAAAGTCGGAGATCAGGTCGAGAAGAAAATAGCCTATGAAGTGTCGGCTTATTGGGTGGAGGATAAAACAGCATGAAAACAGTAGAATTGAAACAGGTTAACATTGAAAACTATAAGAAATTTGAAGCAGCGGAATACCAGTTTGCACCACGAACGATGGTGTCCGGTAGGAACCGTCAGGGTAAAACAACGTTGATGGACGCATATTTTGATACACTGACCGGAAAGCTTGCAGACGGTACATCTCCGAATAATGTCAGAAGAAAAGAAGACGGAGAAGAAGTTGAGGGTGTCGTATCAAGAGAACTCACACTTCTGATTGATGGAGAGGAAACCGTGATCCGTAAGGAAACGAAGAAAGGTAAATCTTCCAGTACCACAAAATATCAGGTTGATGGGTTTGATTACAACCAGACGAAGTATAAGGAATTTTTAAAAGGAATATCAGACTCAGAAACCATTATGATGTGTAGTAATGCCAGAGTATTCCTTAATGAACTTCGAAAATCAACAGCAAGTGCCAGAGTAATGCTTGAAAAGATGGCAGGGTTCAATGCGGATAAAGTATTACAGGACAATCCAGAAGTTTCGGAAATCATCAAGAATCATTCTGTCGAGGAAGTTGTGAAAAAACTCAATAGAGACAAAAAAGACTTCCAGAAGAAAATTGATGCCAAAAAGGTTGAAATTGATACCGTAAAGAAACAGGGAACACCAGATTTTACCATTCTTGAAGAAAAGAAGAATGCCGTGCTGGATAAACTGAATGGTCTTCTTGAAAAAGAAAAGCTGCTAAATGAAACCAATAAAGCATATGACGAGCTCTGCTACGAGATTACAGGTCTCAAGAAATCCAGAGATGCGATCATTTCAAATGCAGCAGAAGCATTACAGGAAGAAAAGAGAAAAATCGTTTCCTTATTAAATGACAGGCGATTCAAGCAGAAACATGAAGAAGAAAATCTCCGAATTCTGGGAAATTTCCTTGCGACCGCTGAGAAACCAGAACGAATTCAGCAGAGAATTACGGTTTTGCAGGAGAAATATAAACAGACGTATGCGTCCACATTTGATGAAACAGCTTTAAATGCAATACAGAATGAAAAATTTGATCCTGAATCAGCTATTTGCCCGACCTGCGGACAGGCACTTCCGGAGGAACAGGTTGAACGTCTTAAAACTGAATTTGAACAGAAGAAACAGGAAAGAATCCATGCAGAGTTTGCGAAAAAAGAGCAGTTTAAAGCAGACAAACAGCAGAAACTTAAAGACATTACAGAAGAAGGCAATTCCGAAGTAGCCAGAAGAAAAGAAGTTGAGGAAAAGCGCAAAGACATCGAATCGCAGATTGAGCAGACAAAGAAAAATATTTCCACTCTGGCATCTGAGATTGCGCAGAAAAATCAGGAATTAGAGAAGCTTCCGGCAGATCCAGATATGTCTGGAAATGAAGAGTATCAGGCAGTTGTAGCAGAAATCCAGAAGAAACAGGAACAGCTTGACGGACTGACTAATAATTCTGAGGAAAATGCAGCAGTTCAGGCAGAAAGAATGTCTGCTGAAAAGGAACTTACAGGAATCGAAACAAAAATTGAGATGGCAAAACAGGCAGTTCAGAAACAGACAGAAACACTTGAACAGCTGAACACAGAACAGAAAGAGTTAGGTCAGGAAGATTCCGATATTCAGCAGAAACTTGACATGTTGAAAGAATTTTCCATCAAAAAGAATCAGGCACTTGCGGATGCAATTAATCCACACTTCAAACATTTCCAGTTCCAGTTTTTAGACTACACACAGGACGGAGAACCAGTGGAAGTATGCCGGATGATTGTAGATGGTATTGATTACTTCAACGGGCTGAACCACTCTGATCAGATTCTGTGCAACATTGACCTTGTGGCAGGATTGCAGGAACTGAACGGATTGAAACTTCCAATTTGGATTGACGATGCAGAATCCGTGAACGAAGAGCGTTTTCCGAAGATGGAACAGCAGGTTATTTACTTGAAAGTATCTGACAACGAGTTGAAAGTGGAGGGATTCTAACATGACGTACAATATTCCAGAAGCTATCAAGGCACAGGAACAGTTCTGTGATAAGAACGAATATCCATGTTTTGCACCGGATAATGGCATCTGTTGGGACTGCCATCAGGATATCTATTCCGAAAATGGAAGAACCAGATACGGTAAGGAAACACATGGTATTTCGGTGGAAAGTGCCGGACATTATCTGATTACAGGATGCCCGTTTTGCAGCAGAAGCTATTGTGATTGAGTAAAAGCAATCAGCACAGAGAAGTAACGGTACTGTTTGGAAGAGACAAGAACAGCAATGGAGGGGCAGCGATGCGAGTGGTAGCGAAACGCAGGGGAAATGCAATGTAGTGAGAGGCCCGGTAGAGCAAAGGAATTGAAAAGCAAGGTAAAGCAGAGTATTGAAAAAGATATGAAAAGCGATGTGATGGAAATGCGTAGAACATCAACGTAGGGCATAGGCAAAGTGGAGTGGCGAGAGGTCATGTAATCTGATGCAAAGCAATAATTCATAAAAAGGAGAAAATTGAGATGAAAGAAATGAGAGTTAGATTAACATTTTTAGAGGAAGTTCTGGGAACTGCAAATGCAGAAAGAGATATTCACGAGAAGTTCATTGCATCTAAAGCACCAGATGCACCATCCCGGGAGCAGGAAGTTGAAGCTCTTGGAATTGAAGAAGTTATCGAAAAAGGAAGAACTATATTCCCAAAAGATGAAAACGGCAATCCGTTCTTATGGGACTATCAGATCAGAGGATTTTTCAAATCAGCTGCACAGGCAGGTTCCTATATTGGTGGAGCGAAGAAACTTGCAGCATACAAAAAGAAAATTGACTTGCTGGTATTTGTAAACGAACGCAAGATACCGTTTGTTCTTCCGGGAGGCACAGAACTTTCTGATTGCCAGAGACCACTGAGAGCACAAACACCACAGGGCGAACGAATTTCACTGGCAGACAGTGAAACAGTGCCAGCAGGGTCAACAGTAGAATTCACAATTAAAGTACTTGATGATTCACTCATGAAATATGTAATTGACTGGCTTAATTATGGAGCATTCAACGGTATTGGTCAGTGGCGAAACTCAGGTAAAGGTCGTTTCAAATGGACTGAAATCACGGAATAAGCTACGGCATGGCTGATTGTAGTTATGATAGGTAAAGCGAAGGTGCAGAATTGCTGAGTATTGATTTGCTACGGCGAAGCGAAGCATAGCGTAGCAAGGTGATGCAACGGAGTGGTACTGAGAGGTGCAGAAGGGCAAAGTTATGGAATTGAAAAGAGTTGATACGTTTTGGCAAAGTAAAGAGAGGTTTCGCATAGTGAGGTAGCGGAAAAGCGCAGCAGAGCAATGTGTTGTAAAGAAATGTAACGCATTGGCGAAGTAGGGCAGGGCAAAGATACGTATAGGCGAAGCACGGAATAGAAAAGTAAAGTATAGCAATGGTGCTGAGTAGAGAAGATGAGCAAAGGATAGGCAGAGCGTAGCTCGGTTATGATTTGCTTTGGCGAAGTGCAGAACTGAACAGAAATGCAAACAAAAAATGAGTTAATTAATAAAAGAAAAGGAGAATTAAAATGGCAGAAAACACACAGGTAGCAAATTTTAACACACAGCTTTCCTACTACACAAATCGGTATGTCGATTTAATGGAAAGAGATTTGACTTCAAGAGGAATGGAATTTGATTCATATTCAAAAGATTGTGTAGTAGCAGCAATGGGATCTATTTTCCAGATGGTACATGAAAGCGGTGTGAGTTTTGAAGCAATCAACGGTTCTAATCTTAAATTTATCCTGAGTAAAGTCGCAGCATTAAAGCTGAACGCAAATGCACAGCCGAGAGAATGTTATTTCCAGATCAGAAACGTAAACATAGCGGCAAAAGGGCAGAAACCTCAGTGGGAGAAGAAAATCGAATTTGCGATTGAGGGCGACGGAAACGATGCTCTTGTAAGTAGATATGGTGTCAATGTGGCTAAAGTATTTCCATATTGGAAAGTAAGAGAGGGTGACAAGTATATCCCACCAAGACACAGAGGTGTAGAAATCACACCGCCGGAATGGGAAGAATCTGGAATTGGAAAAGTTGTTCGCGTGGTATATCCAATTCAGTACAAAGATGGTCACGTTGAATACCTTTCATGCGAAAGAGCAGACGTACTGAAGAATCTTGCAGCACATATTAAGAACAATCTTCAGAATGAAACATTCGGTATTTGTGCAGACAGATACAAAGCTACAGATGCACAGAAAACTCAGATTGAAGCAAAGAAAAAAGAAATCATGAAAAAGGTTGCTGATATTGGGGAACTGGAAGCAATTATTGATTGTGAGGAATTAAGACCATATATTTCACCGTCTTATTACGAAACGCAGTCGAGAGAATCTATGATTGTTCGTAAAATGCGTAACAACATTATGAAGTCTATTCCTAAGAAATGGGATAATCCGGTACAGGCATATGAATATAACACGATGGACGCTACATACAGGGAAGTACAGGAAGAGATCGAACAGAATGCCAATAAAGAGGAATTCATTCCAGAACCAATGGCAATCGAAGAACAGCCAAAACAGCCAACAGTTGCAGAAGCCGTACAGCCAGCTGAGAAGGAACCAGTTCCGGCAGCAGGTAAAGAACCAGAGATTCCAGATTTTATGAAACAGGAGGAATAAGATATGTCAATAATTCATTCAGTGTTTGAGTCATTGCTTTATATCTCATTCTTACCATTGTTAGGCGCAATAATTTATGCGGTCGCAAAGGATAAGACCCGACCATTGTTCATAGCCTCGGCAGTATCACTTGTTATGAACATTCTTGTTCAACTTACGAGGTGATAGCATGATCGGGACGTTAGAAGAAGTTATGAAAGATATGAAATGTGGAGTATTTGACTTCACAAAGGACGGTAAATGCAGTGGTTGCGGACAATGTTGTAGCAACTACTTGCCAATATCCAGTAAAGAAATTAAAGAAATCAAACGTTACGTAAAGAAGCATCATATCACTGAGCAGAAACATAATTATCCTTCGGTTGTAGCTTTTGACCTTACTTGCCCGTTCCTGGATGATTCCAAAGAAAAAGAAAAATGTCTCATTTATCCAGTGAGACCTGAGATATGCAGAGATTTTGTCTGCAACAATCCGAACGGGGCAATCAAAAACAAGAAACTTATGCATAAGAAGTACGCAGCAGTAGATATGCGAGAAATATTTTTTGGAGGCAACGGGAATGAACAATAAAGAAATTTTACAGAAAGCAAAGGAACTGGTTGAACTTCTGGAAAAGCAGGAAGAAACCGGAAAGGTTGAGTTGTCAACGCTGAAACGAGGAGAAGTATTTCAGACCACTGGAAAGCGTAAATACAAGGTTCTGGAACAGTATGGAGATACAACAAAAATTATTTCGCTTGATCTGGTGAAAGAAAATGTAGAGTTTGGTTATACCTCAGATTACAAAACATCAAACGTAAAGAAACTGTGTGACACTGAAATTCTGAAAGACTTCGAAGAAGAATTCGGGGCAGAAAATGTCGAAACACACACAGCAGATATTATCACTGCGGATGGACAGAAATTGGGGACTGTTGATTGTAAAATCCGTCCAATTACATTTGATGAAGCACGAGAATACACAGATATTACACCGAACAATGATCTGAACGACTGGTATTGGACATTATCGCCATGGTCAACGGAAGAACGTGGATGGAAAAAAAGTATTACCATTGTTTCCCCTTCGGGCTATATCGGCGACGGCAATTTCTTCAACGGAAATGGTGTTCGCCCAGTTTGTATCTTAAAATCTAATATCTTTGTATCTAAGGTGGAGGAATGATTATGAAGAAAAATCTGAAATATTTTGATGATGAATTATCCAGATTAAGTAAAGAGTTCGCAGAATTCAAGAAAAAGCACATCGGAAAGCCGGAAATCGGAAAAGCTATTGAACTTGCTGGTATGGAATGGCTGATTCTGGATAAGACAGAAAAAGGATATTTTGCCATTTTGAATGGATTTGATGGAAAAGAAAGAACATTTGATTCAGCTTCAAATAACTGGATTTCAAGTAAACTGAGAAATGAGTTAAACACTCGTTTTCTTAAAAAAATTACGGACGAGCTTGGAGAAGATGCAGTTATTGAGTTTGATCGAGATTTACTTTCTATGGACGGTCAGACAGAATATGCACATTGTAAAGATAAGATTTCGATTTTGACGGTGGATGAATACCGAAAATACAGAAAAATCCTTCCAAATATGGATAAATGGTGGTGGCTGCTTACTCCATGGAGTACACCAGCAAATGATTACAGTACAACAATTGCCATTGTTTCCCCTTCGGGCCTTATCAACAACTACAGTTTCAACTACGGGGGTGGTGTTCGCCCAGTTTGCATCTTTTCTTCTTCAATCTTTGAATCAGGAAATGATGATTGATGGCGAATGAAGATTTAAAGGTAATAGCAAAATCCAAGCAACTTGCAAAGCATACATTAATAGTTACGAGTAATGCCAGACGATACCCGAAGAAATACAGGTTTTCACTTGTAGATAAAATGCAAAATAAAGCATTGGAAATTTATGAGTCACTATTTGAAGCCAACCGAACTGATCTGAAAGATTATAAAAGAGAACGATTAGAACGTCAAACAAAAGCCATTACTCATTGTGATGAGTTGATGTACTTTATAGAACTTTCATATGAATTAGGAATTATCAATTCCGGTGGAATGGAAGCATGGTCGCAAATGGTAAAAGATATAAAGTATATGACTATTTCATGGAGAACAAAAGACAGGAAAAGATAATTTTCACAGGTTATGCACTGCGAATACTATTGTTTCCCCTTCGGGCAATATCAACAACAACAATTACAACAACGAAAATGGTGTTCGCCCAACCTGTATCACAGGCAGACAGAGTAAGCGTAAAGCTGAAATCAGTAAAGATACAAGCAAATGCATAACCTTTCCGCAACGGATAAATACAAAGGAACAAAATAAATGGAAAAAGAAATTGTTACAAATTTTGAGAATTTATATCGTTCTTACAAGAAAGTTAAGAGCGGTAAAAAATTTAATTCAGGTACTGCAAGGTTTTCTAATTTATCTCTTGAAGGTATTCACATTCTAAAGGAACAGTTGGAAAGTCAAACGTACACCATAAATCCATATAATAAATTCAAGATTCATGAACCAAAAGAGCGGACAATAGAATCATGTGCATTTAAGGATAAAGTAGTCCAGAGATGCTTTTCTGATTACATTTTGACACCAAAGCTAGAAAAAAATCTGATTAAATGGAACACTGCTGGACAACAAGGAAAAGGGCAACACATGGCAATGGACGGGTTAAGAAATCAAATGTTGGATTTCTATAAAACAAATGGAATGAATACCTGGATTGTAAAATGCGATATTCATAAATATTTTTACAACATAGACCATGAAATCATGAAAGATGTACTGGACTACTATTTTGATGATAGTTTTACGACTTGGCTGAATCATTTGTTTATCGATAGTACAGATAATCCGGGACTTCCATTAGGGAATCAGGTAAATCAGAAATACGCTCTTTTGTTGTTACATTCACTGGATCAGATGATAACGATTGAATTTGGAAATCCATATTACGGACGATACAACGATGATTTTTATGTGATTTGTAAAACGAAAGAAGATGCCAGAGAAATTCTCAAGGCAATCCGAAAGATGGTTGAAAGCCTTAGATTGGAACTAAACCCTAAATCACAAATTGTACCGTTTCGCATGGGCTTGTGTTATCTGGGCTTTCATCATTACGTGACTGATAAAGGAAAATATATCCGAAAGTTGCGCGGGGACAAAAAAAGAAAGACACAAAGAAAAATCCGAAGATGGGTACGGGCAATGAATGACGGGAAGATGTCGATAGAAAAATTTCATGAAAAATACGGAGCATGCAAGAATCATATGTTTCATGGAAATTGCACCAAACTATGTCATAGTATGGATTTAGAAATTGAAAGGAGAATGAAATGAGATTAGTAAGTCAGAATGGGGAATTTGATGTCCCTTATGAAATCGTAGCATTAAGCAGAACTGGAAATATCATAAAAGCATATGTGCCAATGGTAGGTGAAAAAGGAACAATTATAGCTCGTTATTCGACAAATGAAAAAGCCCAAAAAGCTATGAAAGCGTTGCATAAAGTGTATGCAGGAATGCTTTTTGCGCAAAACGTTGAAATGAGCGATGACGATTACGAGGAATGCATAAAAATGGCTGCAAGAGGTTTTGGAATCATCAAAACCATGGTTAACAGTCCAGATATGAAATTCGAACCGACAAACATTGTGTTTAGATTCCCGGAGGATGATGAAGTATGAAGAGAGTAGACAGTAAAAAGGACTGGGAACAGATAATAACCATTGAACTTACGTTGAGGGAACTCAAATTAATACGAGACAGCATGTGCAAAGTAAGTTATGCGGAGTTAGAGAGTCTAAATAGAGGGAAGGACATACCATATGCCTATTCCGATTTAGAGAAAACCATAGATGAAGTTGAAAATATCTTAGAAGCATAAATGCAATGTACAGAAAGCGAGGTGATGTCATTTGTTCATGCGAGTAATTTCAACAGGTAGTACCAAAGGAAATTGTTACGCTTTGCAGTCAAGTGCAGACGAGATTGTTCTTCTTGACTGCGGGTGCAACTACAAGAAAATCCTCAGAGGGATTGACTATTGGATAAGCAATATTGATGCAGTACTTCTTTCTCATGAACACGGGTGACCATACAAAGTCATTCAAGGAAATAATGAATGCAGGCATTCAGATTTACACCAATGACGAGACAGTTGAGAACATGAACATCCGAACAGGCGAATTAATGAAAGGTGTTCCAGAAAGGCATCCATTTAGAGTTGGTTCGTTTAACGTGATTCCATTTGAATTGCCGCATACAACATACGATAAGGAAGCAAATCAGCTTGTACCTTGCTCGAACTACGGATATCTGGTGGAGCACAATGAAATGGGGAAGCTTCTGTATATTACTGATTTTGAGTACAGTAAATATAATTTCCAGAAAATGAACATACATCATCTGGTAATTGAATGCAACTACTGTGAAGAATTGGTAGACATGACAGAAGCTAACTACAGTCATAGATTAAAAGGACATTGCTCTTTGTCAACTTGCAAGCAATTCATTAAGCAAAATCGCACAGAATCGCTTCGGACGGTAACACTGGTACATTTAAGTGGTCAGGCATCTGATGCCTGTAAAATACAGAAAGAAATACAGGAAGTCGCAGGAGACAATGTTCTGGTTCAGATTGGGCGGGCTGGACTGGAAGTTGACTTGAATTTATGCCCGTTTTGAAAGGAGAAAATCATGGAAATGACTGATTGCGACAAATGCAAATACCGTAGAGGTTGCATACTGGCATGGGACTATGGTTCGCTTTATTGTAATGATTATGAGGAGGATGAGAATGAAAATCTTTTTGAAAGTGATTGATAAGCTTAAAAAACAGACACAGTACGGGGAAATAGCAGAGCCATATTTGAATTGCAAGTACAATAAAGGTTGGAATGATGCACTAGAAAAAGTTGAAGAACTGATTGCTTCTTACAACTTGAGTGAAAACTGGATTCCGGTAGATATGAAACTCCCGCCAGAACCAAAACCTAATCATATATTTAAAGGAGACATATATTTGATTACTGTCAAAAAAGGAACAATACCTTTCAGAGCAATGTGGAATGGTGAATATTTTACAGACGGTTTCGAAAAGTTAGAAGTAATTGCGTGGATGCCGTTGCCTGAACCGTATAAGGAGAAAAAACATGAATAAAGTAATTTTGATCGGACGGTTGATTAAAGATCCAGATGTCCGAATGGGAACGAACAACACAACAATTGCCAGATACACACTTGCAGTTGAGAGACAGTATCTCAAAAACAATGAACGCACATCAGACTTCATAAATTGTGTTGCGCTTGGAAAAAATGGTGAGTTTGCCGAAAAGTACTTGCATAAAGGCATGAAAATTGCGATTGTCGGCTCATGGCAGACCGGAAATTACACTGACAAGGGCGGAAAGAAAGTCTACACAAATGATTGCCTTGTGGAAACACATGAGTTTGCGGAGAGCAAGAAGAGCCAGCCAGAAGAACAGTCGCAGCCACCAGTTCCAAGTCCAGAACAAGACACAAGTGGATTCATGGATATGCCGTCAATTATGGACGATGAACTTCCGTTTAATTAAGGAGTGATTAAATGATACAAACAGGGCAGATTATTTTTTACGATAGTAGCAAGATGATGTGCTTTGACGTGACACATTTTATGGTCAAAGAGCCAGAAAAACAAATGATCGAAACAACATTCCTTGGAGATGAAGAGAGACATTTTATTCAGTTAACGCCAGAGCCAATATGCATGTTTATTGAGACGGGTGAAGAAATTGTAAAACTTGATCCAACAACCATGAAACGTATTTCCAGATACAATCTTGAAAAAGAGAACGCAGCGTTGCTTAAAGAAATCGAAGAACGTAAAAAGGTAATTGCAGATCTCGAACAAAAAGAACAGGTTCTACGCGACAGGTTTAGAAAAGCAATAGCTACATTTAAAGAAATCATGGAAAATGGTTACTATGATGATGGTGAAGATGAGGATGAAGATGAATGGGAGTGATTAAATGAAGCAGCCAGTTTTAGAAACAAAATCTACATACAAAGGTTATCCATATGTGGTTCTGTTTATGCCCGGAGCATACAGATGCGGATATGTTGGAGTACCTTACAGCCACAAGTTAGCGAAGAAAAGAGTTGTCGATTTAGGCTATCTTAACTGTCATGGCGGAGTTACTTATGCAGAACCATCACTATATGATTGCAGCGATGATAATACATGGTGGATTGGATTTGATTGTGCTCATTGTTTTGATGGATATGATGTTGATGCAGCAAAACAGTATTTTGGAGATGACCCAGATTTCAAAAGAATTTTTCACACGATGGAAGATTTTTGGAGAGAATCAAACAGAGATTCCGAAATCAAAATTCGCTCACTTGCTTATGTCAAAGATGAGTGCAAGAAACTCATTGACCAGATTGAAAAGGAGTGATGCCTGATGGATTATAGAAGAGTTTTCGCCATGAAGCGAGAACGAGAGAACCGAATAAAAAAGATATGTCCAAGCATTCCATATTCTTGTGGCATATACGTGTTTTACCGAACTGACGAAGCCGGAATAAACCGGGCATATTGTGGACAGGCAGTCAACCTTTGTGAGAGATGCGCGAGCCATTTAGCAGAATATGACCACATAGCATTAAGCCTTAAAAAGCATAAGTTTTACAGTGAAAGCAATCCTACTGGTTGGAAACTTGCATACAGAACTTGCCCCAAAAGTGAGCTTGACCAAAAAGAAATTGAAACGATCAAGGCTTTTGCAGATAAAGGTTTCCAGATGTACAACATTACAGCTGGCGGACAATCAACCGGTAAGCAAGTAACAGGGCAGTACAAACCGCCTAAGACATACAGACAGGGTATACAGCAAGGAAAAACAACCCTTGCAAGAGAATTGAAGCATATCATTGATACTCACTTGGAAGTATCAATCAAACCAGAGAAATCAAACAACAAGGTGTCCATCAAGGCACTTGAAAAATTCAACAATCTTCTTGATGAAGAATCTTACAAATGATAAAACTGCCGGTTCTGGCAGACAAAATCCCAAATAATTACAACTAAATATGCGCACGCCCTCTGGGATTGGAACAGTGAAACTTGTTTCCCGGCATATCACGCTATCCGGTTCCAGAGGTAAAAAGAAAAGAGGTAACTATGGTAAGTAAATATAACACCGAAAGAAAGTATCTCGAGGGACAAGAGAACAGAAAAGAAATTTATCTGTTTCTTATCAGATATTTTACAAAATATGGATACGCGCCGTCATTTAAAGAAATTGCCGAAAACCTTGGCATATCAAAAGCAACTGTGCAACGACATATGAGGCAGCTTGAACTTGATGGATTGATTGCTACTGCACATCCGAATACTCCACGAGCGTTCCGCCTTGTTGGATATGAATATCAGAAGGTGGAAGAAGTATGAGAATATACAGTGTTTTCGAGAATGAACAGTGGAATGGCGATATGACCGCTGATGATATTTCACAAATGCTGAAAGGATTGGTGAGAGCATGAACAGGGCAGAGAGAAGAAGACAGCAGAAAGCATCTGAGAAAACACGCTTAAATGCACCGTACAATTTCAGCAATTTCAGCCTGGAACAAATTTCAAAGGTGACAGGTGCAAGAGTTGAGCCCTTAAAACTGTATCTGATGCAGCGTGAAGATGAAATACGCAAAGAAATATCAGAAGAACTTATTTCAGAATCACAAAAAAAGCTATGGAAAGCAGAGGATTATATCGCAGTTGCAAATGTTCTTATCAGTTTGTTTGCAATTAAGAAAACATGGGGATTTACAAAATCCAATCAAAGATTCTTAGAAAACCTAAACTCTGCCAAAGAACACATTGAAGAAGTTGGAATTGAAAAAGCATACCAGGAAGCAAAAGAAACAATGGGAATTAAACTTGAATTTGATTCCATAAATATAAATAAAGAATTTGGATTTGGAGAAAGAGAGGACTAATCATGTCATGACAGAGAATTGCAATGAATGCAGCATTGCGTGGATTCGCGGTGGTGAGTACGCAGAAGTATCAGCGCATAACGGCAGTAAGATGAAAGGAAGAGTCCTGAAGCTAGCAGAACAGCATCCAGAAGATGTGAAGATTCTGGTCACAAACAAAGATGGTTCCATATTTGCCCATGTCCCAGTTAAGTACGTGAAATTACGAGCACCAAGAGAATTGACCGAAGAGCAGAGAACAGAACTGATCGAACGTGGAAAGAATATGTCCAGAAATAAATCAACTGATTGTGAAGAAACGTCAGATTTCGATTCTGGTGATGATAACGAGGAAATGTTCACATTTTGATGAAAGGCGGTTTTAGATAAAAATGAGCAAAGTAAAATCTTATGGTTTAAAAGCCTACGTATCCAATGCATTTGACCTATGTGTTGGAAAAAGAATCAAATACGCAGAACGAGGTGAGGACGGAATAGAACATATCTATGAAGTAAAACAGATGTTTCCATTTTGCGTTTTACTGGAAGATATTTTCGATCACACAAGAATTTGCCCTTGTTACAGTAAATTAAGCATGATGATAAGAGGGATTGAATAAGAATCTGGTTAAGAAGATGGGAGTTTAAAATGAAATTTATAGATTTTTTCGCAGGAATCGGAGGATTTCGCAGGGGAATGGAATTAGCGGGGCATGAATGCGTTGGTTTTTGCGAATTTGATAAATTTGCTACTGCGAGTTACATCTCAATGCACTTACTGACAGATGAGCAGCGAAAGGCATTGAAAGATATTCCTATCAAGAAAAGACAGAAAGAAATATTAAAGGAGGAATACAGAAATGGAGAATGGTACGCAAATGACATTCGAAGAGTGTATGCCGGAGACATTCCAAAAGCCGACTGCTGGTGTTTCGGATTCCCTTGCCAGGACATATCCGTTGCAGGAAAGCAAGCCGGATTTCAGGGAAACCGTTCAAGCCTGTTTTTCAGAGTTATGTACCTTGTCGGACAGCTCAAAGAAGAAGATAAACCCACTTACCTTTTCATTGAGAACGTTAAAAATCTGCTTAGTGTTAATGGAGGGTGGGATTTCGCCAGATTGCTCATTGAAATGGAGCAGTGGGGGTATGATGCAGAATGGCAGGTGCTCAACTCCAAAGATTTCGGAGTGCCACAGAACCGGGAAAGATGTTTTATTATCGGACATCTTAGAGGTAGAAGCTCCGCAGAAGTATTTCCTGTCGAAGGAGCAGACGGAAAAAATAGTGTTTCGTTAAATCTTTTTGGTTGTCTTAATGGTAGAAATTCACAGCGAGACAGAGTTTATAGTGACGATGGGTTGGCACCAACAATCAGTACGAAGCCGGGAGGAAACACAGAACCCAAAGTATCCATATTATTTGATACAAGTTATATTGGTCAAGATGGAAAAGTAAGAGTATATGAAAATATCTGTCCTACGCTAACAAGTAGAGATTACAAAGAACCTAGAAGTGTTGGAGTTGTATGTAATGTGAATCCGTCAGGGAAAGGAATGAATGGGAACGTGTATGATTCTAACGGATTAAATCCAACTTTAACAACAAACAAAGGCGAGGGGAATAAGATTGCAATTCCAGTTCTCACTCCAGATCGTGTAGAAAAACGTCAGAATGGACGGAGATTCAAAGAAGATGGTGAGCCAATGTTCACACTCACAAGTCAAGACAGACATGGCGTAGCAACAAGTATTCCAGTAAGCATGAGTAGAAATGTTATTGAAAATGAAATAAATGTTGCGCATTGCTTAAATACTAACGATTCGCGAAAATTCTTTGGCAAGAATCAAAAAGGGAATGCTGTAATAGAATGTGTTGCTGATAAATCCGATGTGACTGTAAAAGTGGCAGAAGCAACTAAACAGGGATATTCAGAGTGCAGAGTCGGCATTGACACAGTGAATTTATCAGTCACAGGAAGTAAAACCAGACGCGGAAGAGTTGGAAAAGAAATTGCAAATACCTTAGATACAAGTTGCAATCAAGGAATATTCGTGCAGGTATCGGAAGAATTAACGGTATATGCAGTTTGGTATGAAAAATATCAGTGTTACATAGCAATCAGAAAACTGACACCGAAAGAATGTTTTCGGCTGCAAGGTTGGTCGGATGATTATTTTAAAAAGGCTCAGTTTGTTAATTCTGACAGCCAGTTATACAAACAGGCAGGAAACGGCGTAACAGTGACAGTTATAGAAACTATAGCAAGAAAAATGAACGTAAATCTAAATTGATAGCGTGTCAGTTGCTTACATGGGGAAAGTGAGGGTAGAAATGAAAAAAAATAATTACACTTCATTCTTCAAAACGAAACCAAAGAAAGTAGAGAGATACATTCGTTGTAGGAAATGTGGCGGAAACATGGAATGGAGTAGAGACTTTCCACCACAAATTAAATGTCCGAAGTGTGGATATACAGTATATCCAAAACCTTATGAGCCAGATTGTACCAAACTGCCAGAAACATGGGAAGAATATTTTGAATTATATGAGAAAGTGAGGACACAAAATGTTAATCAGAAGTCAGGATAATAAAACACTGTTTAATTTCACGCAATGCATCAATATTGGAGAGCACGGAAAAGGTGCTGTGATTTATGTTAATAATTTGTATCCGGCAGGCGAGTATTCTACCGCAGAAAAAGCTTTAAAGGTACTGGATATGATTCAGGAAGCATATTGTAAATTTATGTCGGTAAAAAACGATGATGCTTGGGACGGAAAAGAATCCGTGTTTTATATACCAGCGGATAGTGAGGTGGAAATATGAAAAGATCTGAAACAACAAAATTTCTTAGCAGATTGTTGGAAAAAAGCCGTTTTTCTGGTCCAGGTAAATACTGGGCTAGAGAAGTAAGCCTTGATTATGGCTACGCAGCAGGAAAGGCAAGAAGAGTAGATTACATGCAATTTATTCCGGAAAATCAGTGCTCTATCTCAGCAATCGAAAAAGGAATATTTGCATGCTATGAAATCAAAAGTTGCAAAGAGGATATTTACAGCGGAAATGGATTAAATTTTATTGGCGAAAAAAACTACCTTGTGACAACAATGGAGTGCTACAAAGAGATTTTACCTGATTTAAAAAATGGAAAATTTGCCCAACATATACGTGAGAATTTTCCGGAATGTTACGCGGAAATAGGTAACATGGGAGTAATGGTTGCAGTTCCGTATCAGAGAGATGTTGCAGAAGAATTTGAAAGCCCAACACCACTAGGTGAAGATGTGGAGAAATGGAGATTATCAGTTATTTTGAAGTGTGGACACAATGGTTCAAGAAAAAGATCCATGACAGAACTGTTGTTTTGCATGGTAAGAAGCGGGCATTGAGAAAGGATGGAATAATATGATACATATCAAAGAAAGATTAAAGCAGTACGCGGATAAATATTCGGACTGCTACAAATACGCTGGGGTGTATGTCAAAGTTATTCAAGATATGATCGAGCAGCTTCAAGACGATCTAGAACAGGACGAGAAAGAAAATAGATGGATTCCGGTCAGTGAGAGATTGCCGGAAGAACACGATTCCATATTTGCAAAGTTTAAAGGAACAGATAACTGGAAAAGAGGAATGTTCGAAAAAACGTCTAAATATGTGATTGCTACAGTTGTATTTGACGATGGAACAGTATTGGTAGAGCAGGCACATACTACTGATGGAATTTGGAGAACGGATAAAAAAGTTTTAGGCGGAACAGTAGTTGCATGGATGGACTATCCAAAACCATATAAGGAGGATTAAATGGGATATTGTAAAATAGAATGCCCTGACGGTGAAACAACGTGCTGCATTTGCTGCGAGAAACAAGGCGGTTGTGACAACCGGTGTGACATGATGGATAGTTATGAATACGCAGAAGATTGCGAAGATTATGTCGAGGAGGAAGATTTTGAAATACGATTGAATTTTTATTAGGATTCGCCCTTGGAATCATAGTCGGAGTGGTCGGTCTTGTATGCGTAGCGATCATGTACGACAAGCATCACCCAGACGATTAGAAAGGAGAACGGTATGCTGACAAGGAACAAAAAGCTGAAAGATTACGGTATTCCGGCAGAGGACATTGAAAAACTGAATACGATGCTGAAAGACTTCCCGGCAGAGTACGGATACCTGCTTTCCAGTGCTGCCTTGTCAGCTTGCCCGAAAAACACGGTGATAGCGGATATGGTAATTGAGAATATCCTACACCGGAAAAGTTACAGGAAAATCAGCAGAGAAAGATATATCCCGATGAATCCAAAAGACTTCTACGGATACAGACGCAAGACCGTCGCTGTACTGTATGAGAGGATGCGGTTGTTGGGAGTATGGGAGGAAAAATAAATGAAAGAATATAAATGTCCAAAGTGCAATAGTAAAAACCTTTTTGTCAAGAAAGTTGGGAATAATACGGGATTGTATTGCGGGGATTGCGGTGCATGGATTAAATGGGTCGGGAAAAATGAGCTGAGAGCGTTTGAATATTTAACTAAGCAGAAACACGTAGACGATGCTAATAGCAAACAAGACGATATTGCAAGCATCATTTATAGCACTCTCGATCATATGTATTGCGATAATTGCAGATTCAATAGCGAAATTAAAGAAAGCGATAATGGTGAATGGAACTGTGATGAATGCCACAGAAAATATAATGGATGGGGAGTTTCCATGCAGGAAAGTAATAAAATTGCAAAAGAAATTTTAAAACAGTTAGGAGAATAGAATATGAGCAGACTGATTGATGCAGATAAGATCGATTTTAACGAAGTTTTTGTTGGTGCAAGTGAATTTGCACAAGACACAAGAAATGCGGCACAAATGTTGATTGATAATCAGCCGACAGCTTTTGATGCGGATAAGGCTATTAGCGAATTGGAAAGAGATAAATTCATTGAATCAGAATGTATTTTATCTGATGTGCATCAAGGATACAATGCTGGACTGAGCAGGGCAATCGAAATCGTGAAAGGCGGTGGAGTTGAATGAGAGAAATTCTTTTCAAGGCAAAGCAGATTGATAATGGTGAATGGATAGAAGGAAGCCTCATAGATTTAGACATTGACAGCGGATATTGTTATATTGTTCAGCCGTATAAAAAAGCGAGTATATTGCCAATCATCTTTTTAATAACAGACAGAATGAAATTGGTTGATCCAGAAACCCTCTGCCAGTTCACGGGACTTTGCGATAAGAACGGGAAAAGAATCTGGGAGAATGACATTGTGTTTGTGACTGACGAAAATGATTGTTCCGGACAAATTAGTACCGGTATCGGAGATGTGATCTTTATCGAAGGAATGTGGTACATAGATGGAAGACCCCAAGAAGGATTGTACGACATTAATAAGGTATTCCAAATCGAAGTCATTGGAAATGCTTTTGATAATCAGGAATTATTACAGGAGGAATCAGATGAGTAAAGGCAAAGACATTTCAACCATGTTTACGAGGGAAGAAAACAAAAGGAATGGAAGACTCGGATATGGACTGACTACCAGAGAGAAGGAAGATGTTATCAGTCCAGCACAGTATGGAGCATTCTTGCAGAAAAGAGGTAAGAGAAGATGAGTAAATCAGTATTAGTGATTGATACACCGGAGAATTGCTATGATTGCCCGTTCGGGACTGAATATTGTAGTGATTCTGAATATGAGGGATGCTGTGAACTGGCTGAATGCTTAGACAGTGACATGAGGCTTATAACAGAAGAACATTATGACTACGAAAGCGAATCAAGACCTGATTGGTGTCCGTTGAAGCCACTGCCGGAGAAAATGAAAGTAACTGGGCTTTATAACGGCGAGTATTTCAAAGCGGGAGGCAAACTACCGAGCTATAAGATCGGTTGGAACGATTGTATTGATGAGATTACAGGAGGAAACGCAGATGATTGACTTAAAAAATACATGTGTTCTGGTCAGGACAAAAGAAGAAAACGAAATGCTTCTCAAAGAAGCTGAGAAACAGGGATTTCGTTGGTATTTAAAAGACTATTGCGAGCCATTACAAGCACAATATTTTCCAGACATTTTAAGATTTTATGAATATGATATAACTTATGCGGCAAGTGTCAGATCAGACTTTGCTTTCTATGAGGCATCAGAACTCCTCGGAACGAAAGAAATGACTGCAAGAGAATTTGTAGAGTGGTATGTCAATGTGGATACTTTGTGCATTAATGGCAATTACAAATGTGATAAATGCACACTTAGTAGAAAAAACACCAAGTGCAACAGTAATTTATGTAATATACATGACTGGAAAGGCAACGTTGATGAACTTATTGAAATTGTGAAATCAGGAAAAATGACAGTTTCTACACCCGAAGAGAAAGCAATCGGCACTCTTGAAAGTTTTATCGAGAATCCAGACCGCGCAGCATTAAATGATGAATTTGTAGATGCGTTGAAGCTGGCGGTGGAGAAGTTGAAAGAGGTGAAGTAGATGGAGAGATTAACCGAAAGAGAAAGAAATATTGATGGCACAGGAGTCGCAAAGGAAGAAATTACAGATGGATTGTTGAAGCCATTCGCAGAGAAAATTCTCACTAAACTTGCCACCTATGAAGACTTAGAAGAACAAGGCTTGCTTGTGAGATTGCCGTGTCCTATCGGCACAACTGTATGGGATATATGCGGAATGGACATTCGGGAAAATGTGGTAAGCGGACTTGAATATGACAAAGGCGCTAAATGGTTTTTATGGGCAAATGAGAACGAGTGTCTTGGAGAGTTAAATGTTTTGGTATTCCTCAATCGTGAAGAAGCTGAAAATAAGTTGGAGGAACTCAAAAATGAAATTTAAAGAATTTGTAAACTGGTGCAATGAAAGAGCCTGTGATGGATGTTGGGGAATGCTAGAAGCAATAGCGTGTATTAATTTAATAAATGAGATTATGAAAATCCAATTTTGGAAAAGAGAAAAAATCTGGAAAGAAAATTATGAGCGACAGGTATTGGAAGAGATTATTAATCCGATAGAGAAGAAGTTGGAGGAGATGGAGAATGGCTGAATATGTTAAAAAGTCAGATGTAATAAAAATCATGGAAAATAATTCTCACATGATAGAGGTATTTGGAGTTAAGAAGAAAATAATTGACGGATTCGCAATGGGTTGTGATTTCGAAGATCTGGAAACTGTCAGTATTGAGGAGGACGATAAGGATGATTAATATGAAACCAGAAGAAGCAAAAGACATATTATCCGATATGAGAGACCAGCATTTATGTTTCCTTGAAAGTTCTGAAAACAAAGATGAATGGCAGAAAAAAATATCTCAAGGAAGCATGGGCGTGTGATTCCGGAGCAAAAGCATTGGAAAAGCAGATTCCATGCAAACCTGAAGAATATGTTCCAGATTTTCCGTACAATATATTTTCCACTCAAAAATGTGCGAAATGCGGAACACCTGTTATTGGTAAAAAAATAAGCAAGTACTGTTCTGAATGCGGGCAGAAAATTGACTGGAGCGAAGAAAATGACATATAACATTGACGAAAGCGTTATTGCTAGAAGTGTTGACCATTACGGAGAAGAAATTCAGGCAACCGTCTGCATGGAGGAATGTGCGGAACTTATACAAGCAATCAGTAAGGAAAAACGTGGAAAATCGACCGTGATAACATGATAAAAGAAATTGCAGATGTGTTGATCTGCATCGAAATGCTAAAGCAAATGTATATGATTTCCGAAGATAAAATTAATAAGTGGATTGAGAAGAAACAAGCGAAATAAGCAGAAAGGATGGAAAAGAATGAATAAGAAAGAAATCGCAGAAATTAAGAAACAGTTTACTCCAGTCAATTGCACAATCACACGCATTTGTGGTTGTTATGTGGACGCAGAAAAGAACAAGAAAACCAAAATTAAAGAAGCATTCCTGTCTCTTCCAGAGGAAGAAATGTTTAAGTATTTTGACATTTTCAAGAAAACCATGTCTGGCAGACTTGGAAAAAACCTTATGAACCTTGATTTTCCATTATCACAGGAAAAAGAGGGTGGAACACAGGAATTTCTTATGCGGATTAGAGCAAGTAAGCTTAAAAATGACGAACTTTTGGACGAGTTATACGACAAAGTGATTGAAAATTACGATTATCACGAAAATTACTACATAGTTCTCATTCATGCAGTATATGACATTCCAGGAAAAGCTTCTGATGGAACCGAAATGCACGATGCATCAGAAGAAATTTATGAACACATTCTGTGCAGCATTTGTCCAGTAAATCTTTCAAAGGCTGGGCTTATCTATGATGTGGCTGAAAATAACATCAAAGACAGAATTCGTGATTGGGTAGTCTCAAGACCAGAAACAGGATTCTTATTCCCTGTATTCAATGACAGAAGCACTGATATTCATGGAACCTTGTATTTCAACAAAAACATAAAGAATATTCATCCCGACTTCATTGAAAACGTTCTTGGCGCACCAATTCCCCGTATACCCGGCAACGAGATCAATGTCTTTTCAGATTTTATTATGGACAATTTCGAAGGAAATACAACATTCAATTTCGCGGAAAGTCTGGTTGAATCTTTGCAGGAAGTAAGAGAACAGAAGAAAGACAGCCCGGAGATGGTAACCGTGTCATGTGATGAAATGGAACAGATTTTTGGATATTGCGGAGCTCCAGACGAGAAGTTGTCGGATTTCAAAGAAAACTGGGAAATGTATTTCAGCAATGAACCCGTTGCTCTTGACAATATTCATAATTCAAAAACTGCAAAAATTGTAACACCAGATGCAACAATCTGCATCCAGCCAGATAAAATTGCTCTGATTGAACTGAAAGAAATAAACGGTGTTCCATCTCTTGTAATTCCGGTAAATGGAGAACTGAAAATCAATGGAATGGAAGTTGAATTAAAATAAACACTTTTGAAAAACCAGGAATTGGAGAAAGGAATTTTAGAATTGGCACAGAAACGAATGTTTACGATGAAAATTGTTGACAGTGACGCATTTTTGGATATGCCGGCAACAACGCAATGCTTATATTTCCATTTGAATATGAGGGCTGACGATGATGGATTTATTGGAAACCCAAAAAGGATAATGAAAATCACAGGAGCAAGCGAAGATGATCTGCGATTATTGATTGCAAAAAGGTTTGTTCTTACGTTTGAAGACGGTGTAATAGTAATCAAACACTGGCGAATGCATAACACATTGTCAAGAGATAGATACACGGAAACTTCATATATTGACGAAAAGAGGATGTTGCTTTTAAAAGAGAATGGAAGCTATTCATTAGCAAGCGGAAATGTTATTGACGATACCAAATTAATAGAGCGTTCAAACCGTCAGACGCACAATAGACGCAACAAAGACGCAACAAAGACGCACGCAGAGAAAGATATAGGTTTAGATAAAGATATAGATATAGATAAAGAGAAAGATAATAAATTAATAGTATCTAAAGATACTATTTGTCAGACTGATGTCCGACGCGTCATCGAAGAATGGAACAAATTACAGGAAGTTGGCATCAATCCAATACGCGATATTAAACCATCATCAAAAAGATGTCAGTTACTCAAAGGGCGAATCCGTGAATACGGAATTGATGAAGTCCTTAGTGCAATCAACAACGTTCGCTACAGTGATTTTCTGCGAGGAGAGAATAACCGCGGATGGATGATAACATTTGACTGGTTCGTAAAGCCGAATAATTTTACAAAAGTTTTGGAAGGAAACTACAATGTTATAAAAGGAGGCGACATCAAGCATGGAACCGGTAGAACAGCTCAAGCGCATGTCAAACCGCTTATCCCATTCGATCAATGCGGAGGAAGCGAAATCTCAGACACTCCATTTGCAGACTGATTGTCCTGATTGTGGCGGTTCTGGTTGGATATGGTCAAGGGATGATAATGGCGTTCCATATTGTGAAGAATGCCATTGCGGAATCAGAAAGAAGATGATCTTACAGAACCAGCTGCAATTTGCTGAAATGCCGGATATGTACAAGGAATGCAGATTTTCAAATATGAAAAGCAGCGTGTATCAACTTCCAGAAAGTAAGGAAATATTCATACAGGCGGCAAAAGCTGTTAAATATTGGATCGAAAATATCCAACAGATGCAGGAACAGGGAATTGGGCTGTACATATATTCAAATACTAAAGGTTCTGGAAAGACAAGGCTTGTATGTAGCATGGCAAATGAGATGATAGAAAAACATCAGAAATCGGTAAAATTCACAACATCCCTAAAAATTCTTGATGAGATAAAGTCAACATGGGGAGAACGAGGAAAAAACGCAGAGAATAAGCTGATTAGTGATTTGACTTACGCGGATATTTTGATTATTGACGATTTTGGTGCGGAATCTGGGAAAGATTGGATTAATGAAAAATTCTACGGAATCATCAATGGTCGGTATGCGGACAAGAAAACCACAATTTTCACCAGTAATTATCCTATTTCCCGATTGAAATATGATGACCGCATTACAAACAGAATTTTAGAGCGATCATTGGAAATCCCCTTTCCTGAAGAATCAGTCAGGGAACACATAGCGGATGCAATGAAACAGGAACTTATCAAAAAGATTCAAGGCGGTGAAAATGGAAAACAAGTGTAAACCGTGGATAAAATTGACGCCACAAGAAATTCAGAATTTGACTAATCGTCAATGCACAGACTGCAAGTTCTATCCGAAATCAAACGGCACATCAGGGAAAATGCAACCGTGCGATTATATTTTTATGGTCGGCCATAGTCGAGGATGTGACCCAAGAGATTGCGTAAAAGAAGGCAAATTTGAATATGCAGCAACAAAGAAAAGGAGAAAAGCATGGAGGGCAAAGACGAAAAGTTAGATATCACGCCAGAACTGGTGCTTATATGTAGGAAAGTAATACGACAATACGCAAAGCAAATTGGTAGGCATGATTGCCACAAATGCATTATATATGCAGAATGCGAGCATGACTTTGCCAGATGCCCGGAATTATGGAAGGACATCAGCCTATGAGAAGAATCAGCGAAATGTACAAGCGTTCGGGCGGTACGAACTATGAACATCAATGCTTTGAATGCACGATGTTTAAAAACGCTAAAAGATGCAAATGCTTAAATTACGAACTGGATGCTGACTGGAATCCAAATTGGACAGCCTGCAAATTTTTTACAAAAGATGAAATAGAAGAAATACAAGGACAGATGAATATTTTTGATTTTGTGAAATGAGAGGTGAGCATATGGCAATTGTTACGATTGATGGGAAAGAAATTGACATCGAACAAATTGAACTGCCAGAAGAAATTATTAAAATCATAATTGAATGCTTAGGTTGACCGCAAAAATATTGTAGTGTAAAATGTGTCGTAACATGATATGTGCGGCACATTTCTACACAAAGGAGGAATAGTCATGGAATGTGTTGCGTATTTGCGTGTATCAACAGAAAAACAGGCCGAAGAGGGAAATGGATTAGACAGTCAGAAAAGAGATATTGAAAATTATTGCAGAAAAAATCAATTGATTATATCTGATTGGTACGAGGATGATGGCTTCACAGGTTCGAATATGAATCGTCCAGCATTGCAACGCTTAATTAATGATTGCTCAAAGAAAAAATTAAAATGTGTTGTAGCGTTTAAACTAGATCGATTATCAAGAAGCATGGTCGATGGAATATACTTAATTGAACGTGTATTCATACCTAATGGGGTGGATTTTAGATGCGTGCATGATAGTGTAAGCTACGACAGCCCAATGGAGCAAGCATACACTCAGATGATGGCAGTGTTTGCGCAACTTGACAAAAATACTATGCTGCTTAGAATGCGCGGTGGTATGCTGGAGAGAGTGAAACAGGGATATTGGATGGGAGGTGGCAACACCCCTTATTGCTATAGATATAGCAAAGAAGACGGAATCTTAGTTCCCATACCGGAACGCAAAGAAATGGCTTTGCGAGCTATGAATTTGTATATATCCGGTTATTCTGATGTTCGAATACAGAAATTGATAGGATTTAAAAGTGAGTTTGTTACACGACAGGTTCTTACCAGCCCTGTAAATATTGGCATGATTCCGTATAAAGGGAAACTATATAAGGGAAGACATGAACCAATTTTCGATATTAAAGTATTCGAATTAGCCCAGGAATTAAGAAAAACTCGTAAGCAAAGTAAAAGCTTCTGCGTTAATCACGAGAATCAGCTCTTGACGGGGCTGTGCTATTGCGGAGTGTGCGGGTGCAAGATGAGATATCAGAAGTGGACTCATGGAAAGCATAAAATTTATTGCTATTCAAGGGATAACGGCATGTCGTACTTACCAAATTATAATCCGAATTGCAACAATTCGCTTGAGTGGGCAGAAGATATTGAAAAGCAGGTTGAAGATAAGATTTTAAAGATTTCCCTCAATTTATCATCGCATAAGCCAAAAGAAAGAGAAAGCTGTCTGGACATTTTGAGTAAACAACTCCAAAAAGAGAAAACGAAGCTAAAACGTCTGTATACTCTTTATGCTGAGGGAAATGATACGGTTCTGGAGATGATAAAAGAAACGGAATCCGGTATAGATGAACTAAAACTAAAAATACAGAACGAGATGAAGAACCCGGATAACTCACAGAAGAAAGAATTTGTATACGATAATATAAAAAAGCTTGCCGATGTGTGGGAACACATTGACAAGCAAAACAAAAACCGTATATTAAAAACTATAATATCAAAAATAATTATAGTCAATGGAAATATTGAAATACAGTTAAAGAAATTTTAGCACAAACTATATGCCATAGGAGTCGCATTATGTAAGTGCTAATAATGCCGCACGTATCATGTTAATAAATAACAGGAGGGTAACGATGATCTCACAAGGAATTAGTCATACCGCATATGATGTAATGAGAGAATACATGATTATAGGAGCAGAACTGGACGGAAAATATCAGATACCGATGTTAGATAGATACACAGGGCATCCGGGCGAAGATACTGTGGATTTCAAGGATAGCTTCAGCCCGAAGATTAAGAATCACCGCAAGCTGACAGTGAATTTCTACATCCACGACTACGAATTTGAAAAAATTTGGAATAATCCAGACAGATACCTGGAACATTTAAAATGTTTCCATAGCGTGATAGGCCCTGACTTTTCTATGGCAGTGGGAGAGAATGGAATGCCATTTGCAATGAATATCTATCAGAAGTACCGTAATCATGCATTGTCTCATTATCTCAGCATGAACGGAATTAAAGTTATTCCGAACGTAAGCATACCGCCAGAGTATTGCTATGACTGGGCTTTTGATGGTGTGCCAAAAAGAAGCACCGTAGCATGTTGCACCAATGGAAGAATTAAATCCAGAGCATCCAGAGAAGAATTCTGTATAGGCTTTAAAGAAATGGAAAGGCGCATAGAGCCACTGCGAGTTATCGTTGTAGGGAAAATACCACCTGAACTCAATACGGACGTGGACATCATCAATTTCAAGACCAGAAGTCAGAAGATCAAGGATAAGGAGGGAAAATATGGGGTATAGTACTGGAAACTCATTGAGAAAGAAATCGAAGACCAAAAAACAGGAAGAACGAGAACAGAGGATGAAGAGTGGAACCGCAATAAAGAAGAAAAGAAGCACTGGTAAAGTAGATCATCTAAATAAATTGAAATAATTTTACATTTTCTACAGTCCCAGAATAGATGCTATAAAAATATTTGTACAAAATTACAAATAAATAAAAATTATAAAACGACCCGTATCCATGGAAAAATGATTTTTTTCGTTCAAAATCCATGCTTCGGGCCTTTTTAAATGTCTGTGAAAATTAGCGCTCGTGAGGCTTCATAGTAAAGCGATGATACATCAAGGAATATACCCGCGGCAAAGCATGTCGCCATCCGATGCGCACGATCATACTAGAAACATTGTAATTAATTGCATAATTGCGCCTAAAATCAATTCGAACGGCATAAGCCTATACTTTATCGGGTGACGATATAAAACGGCTTAAAAACCAAAAATACAGCGTTACAGCACGAATAGGAACATAAACACACCTATAAATATATCTAGCAAGCCCGTAAACGTGTATAAAATCAATTTTATATTTACAGTCGATAAAATTCACATGTAAGCATATAAACAGCCGTAAAATGCCAAATAAGTGCTTGCAAGGATAATAAACCGGCAAGAACTGCATAAGCTGGACAGACTGCCAGGAAATCAGCGTGTAAAAATGGTTCGCAAATAAGACCGCCCGAAGCGATCCGGAATAGATGCAGCTATAGGCCTGGACAGAATCCAAGTCGGCAGTTATCCACATTGACATATATAACCATAATACGCCCGTTATATTTTGCCGTCAATCCTTTTAATTGATTGCGTAAAATTCCCTAGAAATGATTTTATAGCCGTATCCGGTAAAATGTACCATGAAGCAATTAAAAGCCGTTAAAAGCCAAATACAACAAAGCAACGCAAAGAAAACCGCTTCGCACGTCGTGAGTGTGCCGACGGCCTAAAGCCGTAAAGCGGTAAAAAATTAATTATAAATACTATCAAAAGCGGGCTTGTATTCCTGATGTAATTCAACAAATCCGACAACTTTATCATATGCCCGGCTGCCGTTCTTTGTTTCGTGATATTCTAAGTTGAAAATATCATGCAACTTTTTCACCAGCTCATAAAAAGCACAAGCTTTTTCTTTTTCTTTTCGGTCATAGACTTTTATGCACATCGCATGATAATTGCATTCTACAACAAGGCTTTTGTGTCTGGATAACTTAGACCGGCACCAATACATAAGATCATGTTCACCTATTTCAAAATCAAACACATACCCGGTAAGACCGTACATATATTTTGATTCTGTATATTTTAAGTTGTATTTTTTAGCGAAAGATATAAATGTTTTGTTCATTTTTAGACCCTCCAATTTAGGAAAACAGGCGGGAAAGCCCCGCCCGGAATTGTTTTATTTAGTTCAAACAAGCGTTTATTTTTTCTTTCAGATGCGGGAACGCTTCACAAATTTCTTGTACGCTGTCCGCGTAATAATCACCAACCATTTTACCGAAAATTCTAATATTACCAGAATAAAAACAGCCTAAATCATTAAACTGAATATCAAGTCCGGTTGCCTGTTCCTTTTTGTCGTTGTACCACATATCAATCTTGATCATGTTTTCTTATCCTCCTTAAATTTTTGTTAAAAGACCGCCGGGGAAATGCTCCCCGGTACGCTTGCCAGCCTAATTGAATTTAACTTCAAGCGGCTTTACAATTCCACTTCTTAATTCTTCGAGCGCGATTTTATTAACTTCATTTTTGCGATAATCCACCTCGTAAGAATCAATAATTTTGTTTTGAATGTTCATTCTTGCATAAAATTCTTGTGTATCATCTTCCCAGTACCAGACAAAATATGTATGCAAGATATAATTCTTATCATCATAGACACGTTTACAACGTCTTTTACTGCCGTTCATCAAGAAAATATCTTCTTGCGCGTTTAATGCGTCAAATTCTATATCAGAAAGATGATGTTCTATTTCTTTGTATGTCCATATAACAGCACCGCCCCATGTATTTTTTTCGGTCACAACTGCTCTTTTAGTTCTCAACCATGCTTGCATATCTTCTTCAGTCCTCCATGCATAGCTATTCATTCCAGCTTTAGAAGCAAAATATTGATAATCTCCGTTGTTTTCTGCTTTTCTATATGACAAATAATATTTATCATGTGTTTTTGTGGAAAACATTTCTTTATTATCGTTACACTCCCACAAATTAACTGTTGCAGTAAAATAGATTCCGCCATTTGCGCAAGCCCCAGCATTTCCCCAAGTCCAAAAAGTATTGCTTGACATGCCTTTATATGCAAATTCGTTTTCTTTGTGATGGTTGAATGCACCGCCTGAAACACTACCACATAACTTACTATCACAAATACTCAAATGCACTCCGGCATTTTCACAAAGTTCTATATTTCCCCCTCTCTTCATTGTCGCGGTTGCTTTTGGGAAATATTCTCCGTATTCGTTTGTATACTCTACTACATCATATTTTTGAATAACGTCTATAGAACGTGATCTTTCAATCATTTCGATAATGCGGTTTACTTTTTCCACGTCTGATTCATCAAGCCCATAATAGCTGTCGAAAAGCTCGTTTTCTTTCTTTAATGTTTCAAGTGTGTATTTTTTCATAGTTCATTTACCTCTCTTTTTATTTTTTTAAAGTCCGGCGGTTGCGTTGAGGCTACGGCTTGACCGCCGCCGGAGAAATTAATTGATTTTTGTATCTGTCCAGATATTAAGGATTGAGCGAAAACAGTTTAATTCGTCAACCAGAAAACCGCCGTCATTAATATGAAATATTGCGCGTTCTCCATACTCTTTATTGATGTCCTGAACATAATTGTAAAATTCTTCGAACCGCTCTAAGCGGTCAAGATCAAGTATGTACCACTTGTGTTCACTCGGGAGCGTTTTTATAAAGTCTTCCGCGTTGCTTGGATAACTAAAAGCCCCAGCAACGTTGATCTTACTTTTTTGGTCGTCTTGTGTGCTGCGGTCGATCATTGTGAACACCGCCCAGTTAAGCTTGCTTAAATAATCTTTATTCATTTTGTCTTTCCTCCTGTGTGCTGTTCTCTGTTGATGGTTATATATTATCACTAAAATTAGAGAATGTCAATATATAAATCACAAAAAATAGAGAAAATATTTCTTGACAATCAGAAACGAAAAAGTTACATTATATATAGAAGAAACGAACAGGAGGGATACAAATGTTAGAATATAAAATCAATGTTATAGAAGAACTTGCAAAAATCGGTGTAAACACCACAAAAGCAAAGAATACAGGACTTTTCGGACAAGCAACAATGCAAAAATTTAAAAAAGGAGATACAACAATATCTTTGGATAATCTTAATAGACTTTGTGCAGTTCTGGAAATGCAACCAAGAGACATTATAAAATATGTAGAAACTGATAGCGACAGAGAAAAAATAATCTCTAAAATAAGTGAAAAAAATATTGACATTCACTAAAATTAGAGATATAATTGTAGCTGTAAGGAAACAAAAACCTTATAGACTACAGAAAGGAGAAAACATGGACAACATGACAGACAAACAATTACAGTTTATTGCATGGTTGATCACAACAGCAACTGACAAATGCGAAACCATTGAAGAAGTCCGAGAAATGAACAACGAAATTAGAAAACATTCAGCCGGACTTCTCAAAGAGAACACGAAGGAAAACGAATAACCAGAGGGGCGAGCAATCGCCCCAGACAATAAAGGGAGGGAAAGCAATGAAAAAGTATGAATTTAACAAAACTGAATTAACCGAAAAGGCATTCGTAGTATATAGCGACAGCAGCTTTACATTCTGGAAAGATGAAGCCGGGACGTTTTACAGAAGCGACAACTCGAACAGCGAAAAAGTAGAATGCGGAACAATTAAAGACGTAAACGAGTTCCTTGAAATGTTTGCTTAATAAAAAAGCCCTTTGGTAAATTCCAAGGGGCTTTTATCATGCTTTTTGTGGCGGCTTTTAGGACAGGTACAGAACTGCCGCCGAAGTCCTGACATAATTATTCATAGCACAATATCGTCAAAAAGTCAACGACATTTTTTTGCTTGACTTTTACGAATTGTTCTGTTATGCTCGATACAACGAAGCCGACGGAACTCAGGAAGGGGCAGGGCTGACAAAGCGGAATCGTAACTTAATACAAAAATAAACATAGCCAGATCATGCCGGATCAGATACCGGAAGGTCTGGCTTTTTGTGTGTTCAAAATGCCCTATTATAATATTATATATATTAATATTATGGATTATGAATATCTATAATTATAGTTATTCCCTGTCCATTCCTAGATTCCAGAGGCTGAGTTGATTAATATAATATTGTATATAGTATATATAATATACATAGATATAGTATATGGTGTTATATAAGATTGACTAAAAGTTTTAAATTAATAGTTGACAGAACAACAACTTGTATGTTAATACTGTTAATAGAGATACAGATACAGACCGAAAGCGAGAACGAACCGCTGGAGGACTGAACCGGTTAGCTACTGGATAACGAACCAGAGCCGACCGGCTTTTTTTATTTATTAATGATTTAATAGATTGACGTTATAAAGTGAGGTGATACAGTGCAGAATACAGACAACAGCGTGTTAGATACGTTTAAACATGATACAAAGAAATACTTAGATATATTTTGCGCTGAATATGGTATTGAAGACCTTATGAAAGCGCCTCAGAACACATTCGAATCAGCTCTTAGTTATGCAGGGGATCATGTATTCCTGAAGCCTGAAAACGTAACACTCAAGTACAACAGGCAGACTATATTAGATTGTGATAATGCAGAACTGATCAATTACATACTCGACTATTATATATTTATATGTGGCGTATATAACAAGGAGTCAAATATACAAGGGTTTGCTAAATATATTAAGATTAGTGAACAGACTATGTATAACTGGGTAAATGGAGAGTATAAGACAAAGATATATATAGATACAGACGGCAATCTTATTAAGGATATACAGGAGTGGAAGTTGAATAAAAGAGGGGAGTATAGGGAGATAGCAAGCACAGCACACCTTGACCTAATCAAAAAATTAAATGCGAATGACGAACACTCACTTGCGAACATCGGAATCAGCGACAAGAATAACACAGGCGTGGCAATGAAACTTAATTCTAAATTCGGATGGAACGCACCAAACGGACGGAGCGCAGAAGAGAACAACGGAAAGCCACAGCAGACAGCGCAGCAGATCGCAGACAAGTACAAGGATGTTCTGGAACTTCCAGAGATGGAAAAGCCTGAGTTATAACAATATGTTGTAGTCTCTGAGATTAACACACAATATATAGCAATGTTCAATGTTCTTTTAGGGTGTACCCATAATGCACACATGCGGAAACGTGAAAAGTTGTGCAATATGACGAAGAAAAGCATAGAAATTCTCCTTGGCTACTGCCGAAGGCATCCGAAAAACAGCGTTAAGACCGGGACAACGGGAACTCATGGGGCAAAGGGTTGCCCGGTCAGCGTCACCAGAAGCATACCCGGGAGGGGGTGTATATGGATGCCCCGAACGGCCTAATGAGTGCCCCGACCACCCGAAATTTTAAAAAACGCCCTTTTAATAACAAACCCCCAACATGGCAGAGATAGTGGTTGCAACACGACAAGCCGTAAGCCTTAATGGTTTCTCTGCCAAAACAAAAGGCAATACCAGAAAAGGTAGGTATGAAGAATGAATGAAATGATAATTTTTAGCAATCCTGAATTTGGAAATGTAAGAACTGTAATAACAGACGGTAATCCGTAGTTTGCTGGTATAGATGTAGCGACAGGCCTCGGGTACCAAAATGGTAGTCAAGATATTCAATGACAAGGCCTGATTAGAGCATAAAAAAAGAGAACCATTACGGCTCCCTTTTCAAATCGTCACTATTAAATTTCACGATAACATCTGGGATTGCTTCAACGGCAATCTGACATCCAAGAAAATCCAGAATTGCAATAAGCTCATTTGCAGAAAGCGTTTCTCTGGAAAACTTGTTTGCAAGTGCTTGTGGCGAAGTACCTAGATGCTCAGCCACTTGAACATTTGTTATTTTCTTCAGCTTCATGATTTGCTTAACTTTTTGAGATACCATGACAACACCTCCTATCTACATAATAAACGCAAATGTTATAAAAATCAAACAAAATTCACTTAAACGTGTATTTTACTATTGATATAGCACACCCTATGGTGTATAATTAAACCATAAAGAAACGGGGGCGTGTATATATGAAGATAGGATATGCAAGAGTATCAACAGTAGATCAGAATGAAGCAAGACAGATGGAAGCACTGAGAGAAGATGGAGTTGATAGAATTTACATGGACAAGAAATCCGGCAAAGACTTTAACCGTCCTGAGTACCAGAAGATGATTTCAGAACTGCATAAAGGAGATGTGCTGGTAATTCATTCGATTGACCGACTTGGAAGAAACTATGAAGAGATTATTACTGAATGGAGAAAAATCACAAAAGAGATTGAAGCAGATATTATTGTACAAGATATGCCATTGCTCAATACTTCACAGAACAAGGATTTGACGGGAACCCTGATCGCAGATATTGTTTTGCAGCTTCTTTCATATGTAGCACAAAGAGAAAGGGAAAATATCCGTCAGCGTCAGAAAGAAGGTATTGCAATTGCAAAAGCTCGGGGCAAGTATAAAGGACGTGCAAAGAAAGAGATTGACAAAAAACTCTTTGAAGATACTAAAGCCAGATGGCAGAATGGTGAGATTACAAAAATTCAATTCGCTGAGATCATTGGAGTTTCCAGAGGAACATTATACAAAATCTTAGGGGAGGAAAAGGATGATTGATTTTACAAACAAGGCTATTACTACAAAAAGTGATTTAGAATCAGAACAGTTACTTAAAAAAGCTGTGGCACAAGGGTTTGGATTACCAAAAGGCGAAAAAGCTTTAATTACTAACAGATTCTTTAGATTTATCGGAAGTCCATATAAGCAGATTTTAATTCCAGCAACGATAAGCCATGCAGAATTTGACCAGGCTATTTCTTACACGGATTTGTTTGGTGATCCTGAAACGGAATTAAGAAAAATTGTTGATTCAGCTACAAGATGGTGCAGAGCTTATGGATATGAGCATTTAAGCATATTTGCAAATGAGGGAATAGATAAATTTTCTGGCAAAGGACTTGCGAAAGCTCCAGAAGGCATTATTCAGCGTGTTGATGTTGATGTAATGAAACCAAGAAAGATTACTATTGCCGAGTTGGAAAAACAACTTGGATGCCCGATTGAGATTGTTAGTTAAGGACACTGCTTATGAGAAATAATAAACTCGAAGGTGAATCAATCAGAATCCGGTTGCCGTACCAACTGGAACAAAGACTCATAGCTGAGAAGAACCGAACCGGCAAAAGTATATCACAGATCACAAGGGAAGCCCTGGCAGAATATTTTCGGAGAAGGTAGACAAATGTCGATACTTGAAAAATTCTTAAAAAATAAAAAAGGCGGCTTGGTCGTACAGGATGAAAGTCAGAATCTTTCAGATAAGATTATCTTAAATAACGAGATTGAGATAACAAACCACAAGAAATCCGTTCTGGAAGACGGTAGGTTATACGACACATCAAAAGCAGAAAAGGTTTTTAGTGATCCAACAAGCGTAAATTGTATTTGTTTTAGTATATCAAGATGCAGAACTTATTTTTTGACAAAAAACGGAAGATGGTTTTCTGCTGATGAAGATACGGAACGTGTTAGTGGTAAAATTTCTGAGGGCGAGCGAATCTGCATTCGGGATATAAAAGTATTTACTACATATAGCGATCTTCGTATAGAGGAAAAATATACAGTCAAAGACTTACTCGGGAAAAACGATTATGAATTGTACAAGAAATATTTTGGGGAGGTAGAGGAAGCATGAAAAGATATTACATTTTTTTCGAAACGCATGAAGATAATACATATCTTGAAATTTATGCCGGATCTGATGAGAAATTCGAAAAAAGAGAAAATATGATAAAAGTTCAGGGAGAAAATCTCTGGTACACCAGAGATTTTGGCAATACTTGGGAAAAAGTCGAATTAAAAGGAAATGATGTTGAAGCGGAAACAAAATCAGAAAAGAAAGAAGATGCATCGCTTCCAGACGAACCAATTGACGTGGCGTCCATGCTGATTAATGCAACGATAACTGTTGAACCTGACAATTTCGGTCCGTTATCACCATTACGGAATAAAGGATCACAGACCTTCGCAAAATACGACACAAATCAGCTTCAGGAGATTGCAGACCATCTTCTGACGTATTGCAAAGCGCAGGAAAGGGGATTCAAAGATGCCTGTTGTGAAAATTATAAATCCGAGTCCGTATGATTGGAGAGGTACGCAGTGTTTTATTGATGGGAATAAAGTCCCAAGAGTAAAGTCTGTTGATTTCCATGTTGCAATTGATGAAGTTCCGACATTTGTATTCGAGATGATGGCAGAGCCGGATATTGAAATGGAATGTCTGGCACAAATTAGTTTCACTTCTCAATCAATTACTGATGCAGTTTCAGTTTTAAGGCATGAACTGTTACAACACGGGGAAATTTACCACGGCTTCAAAGCAAGCCTAAAATCGGCCTTAGAGCATTACAATTACTGTGGATTACCATTTGAGCCGGAAGAAGAAATCGCAGAGAAGATACTTAATTTCATGATTGGAGAGGAACAATGAGATTACCATTAACCATTATCGCAGTGGCAATTAATATTCTGATATTTACTACATTAGCTGCATTTTTGATGAGCCGGAATTACAAAGGCAATCAATTTTCCACAGCATTCTTCTTGTTGATGGAAGCAGGAATGATATTTAATACAGTTTTGATTTGCACAGCGAGGTAAAAATATGCTTTTAGCATTTCCAATGCAGATTATCCTGTTCATTATCGAAGAACGGGTTAATCATATAAGCAATGCGAAAGGATACGCTTGTCCCGTAGTGAAGCGGTACGCAAGCAAACGATCGAGACATCCGATTTAGCAAACATGACTCTACAAAAAAGAGAACAACTTAGTTATTTAAATGCTGAATTCTCCACATAAGTTGTGTTGCAATTGTAGAGCACATAATAAAAATATTATCACACACTCAATTCTTTCTCCTGCTTTTGTAATGGTGCGGAGTGGGAGAAAGATTCTAGGGCTATCGCCAAAAGGTAAGGTAACGGACTTTGATTCCGTCATGTGTGGGTTCGAATCCCACTAGCCCAGCTTGCTAGGTTGCGCATGTACCTGACAATGGTTTATTTTACATAGACCCTCCGACGAAAACCCATCTAGCTCAACGGAGCTGATTAAAGGGGCTTCAAATGTCCCGGATGGGAATCCTCGTAAAAACGAGGTACTCTATTTAGCCATGACCTTTGTTGCGGCTGGTGGCAAAGAACCGCAACAGTAGAAGCAAATCAACTCAAAATCTGCAATCCGGGAGACTGCTTCTACTCAGGAAATTTAGTTCAGCGGTTAGAACGCCCGGCTCATAACCGGGAAGTCCTGAGTTCGAATCTCAGAATTTCCATTTCTTCCTTGAATGCTGCTTATCCGATATGTAAGCAGAAAAAACTTCTGATTGAGCGATTGGATTTTTGCTATCAATGGGAATGATACGGCATTGCTCGTATGGCGAAAAGCTACCGGTCAGAAATGTCTCTGAGTTCAAAGAATTTAGTGCAGCGCACACTGAATAAGGAAGTTTTTAAGAGACACAGATAGGCATAATTATCCAATACGAAACAACTCCGTGGAGCATACCACGGTTACCAAAAAGCCGTCAGGTTGGCAAAAATACGATAGTCCAAGTTATGAAAAATTGCCTAGTGGAACGCATAACACGAAAAAATCATTGCTAACCCGGAACAATCTCCGGGTTCTGGGGGAATAATACCATAAGGGGCAGAGGGCTGATTAACAGTACCAGGGCGGTTCAACTCCGCATTCTCCCATTATCCAATCTGTAAATATTGGATATGAGGAAGCTGTCCGAGATGTAAGAAACAGTCGGCTTGTGGATTGCCGGTACAAATACGCTGAAAATCCACACAAGGCAGGGTAGAGAAGCGGAATCTCGCAAGGTTCATATCCTTGAGAACGGCGGTTCAAATCCGTCTCCTGCAATTAATTTGGTCGGAATTATGCTGTCTGTATACAGGCGGTCTATGATTCGGCTGAATTTATCTCATGAGAAAAGGTTATTGCTTATCCTGTTGTCTGGTGTCCGGACCGAAAAGCATGATGGAATGTAGCTCAGTGGTAGAGCAATGGCCTTGTAAGCTATGTGTCGCAGGTTCGATTCCTGCCTTTCCGATTCCATATAGTGGCGGAACTATTGACAGTGATGAATCTGATACAATAGAAAGGCAGACGCAGAGGATAGTACATCGTAATGGGGTGAGCATGTGTCTTTGGACATGGGATGTACATGGAAGTTCGAATCTTCCCTTTTCAACTCCTACGAATTGCCATCGTAGGAATAAATTACTCCTAAGGTATAGTTTGGTTTCCAGCACTCCACGTTGGGTGGCTAGTTACGGTTCAAGTCCGTGTGCTGGAATTTTTGTTTAGAGAGGTGGCTTATGGAAGAAAAAGATTATTGTTGTACATGTAAATGGTACGCGACATACGAAGGCGTTTGCTGTAATGGTGACAGTGAGCATTGCGCAGATTTTAGATGTCTTGATGATAGCTGTGAATGTTGGGAAGAAATTAAAGATGAAGATAATGGGCAAAGAAATCAACGATGAATGTTCCAAGTGCGGAAATATTCTCGAATGCGAGTTGTTCCGTCAAGGACATGGAATAAAACAGGAACGTGAGAATGTAGCGAAGATGATTGAGTGCCAGATGAAACATAGGGAAGACAGGGAGAAATGAGATTATGGAAAATGATTTATTGTTACGAGATAAACGTAAATGTCCACTTTGTGGAGGAACGGCAATCAATACAGGAGTGGATATCTTTGGCGGCGACGTAGATGCTGCAGGTTTGAGAACTGATGCAGAATGGATTTGTACAAACTGCAAAACTGAATTTAATAGTGAATTTTGTCTCGAATCTGATAGGATTAAGACGATTTATAACGCAAAGGCCACATTACTTGATAAAAAAGATTGTCAACCTAACTTTCTTGGAGAGTCAAGCACTAATAGAGGAATGTGGTGATATAAAATGATTAAAATTTTAGTTCCTGGAACATTAAAAAGAATAAATTGCGGAAAATGCGGAGCAGTGTTGCAATACGATGAAAAAGAAGATGTTAAAGAAGAATGCATAGAAAAAATGTTTTCTACAAATATGCCATCTGGACGTGGACGTAAGCAGAAATATATCATATGCCCACAGTGCAAGAATAAAATAGTTACGTGGTCTACAAGATAGGAGAAGATGCCATGATTAAGAAACTCTGCAATCTCTATATAAGACACAAGACAAAAAATCTCACGAGGATTCGTTTCAGAAAGACGGAAAAGAAAACAGTTGCATGTTATATACCTTGCATCCAGACATCGCAAATGATTTAGTTTTGCGTAAGAAATTGTGTGAATGCGTGGACTATATCCGTGATAACTATGATATGGAAACGTTTACCAAAATCTAAGGGAGGCAGTTATGAGAATTGAAGACATGGCAACATGGACAGTAGATCAGTTGAAAGAAGAACTTGTTCGGTTGGCTGATGAGAGAGAATCAAAGCAACATGAAATTCTTGACAAAAACGAGAAAATCAATGAGCTTCAGACGGAACTGGATAAAATGTGTGATTATAGCAATGATTTAAAAAGGCAGCTGAATAAAAATGCAGATATGCCATTTTACGACGAATCCGCAGAAATCGCAAAATACCGCAGACAGCATCAGGACGATTGCATTACGATCAATCAATTAGGAACTGCACTTGATGTAATTATTGACCGATATGCAAATCTTAGAAAGACTCATGGGGTGAGTTGATATGGGCGAAAAAGACGAAAAACAGTACTTTCTTAAAAAGCCAGATGGTGAGTACTGTCCGATTACCGAAATAGCAAACGTTCCAGAACACATACCACCTAATTATAATGACGATTTACCGAATTTCAGTGAATACGAATCATTCACTATAAATTTTAAAATGAATTCAAATACTAAGAAAAGATTATTCTGGACAATATTTGCACCGGATAAAATAAATCGAAATAATTTTAGAAAAAATCATGGAATTCCGATGATACGCAGAGTTGCAGGACGAAAAGGAGTAAGAAAATATAGATGAGCATCAAATCAGCATTTGAATCTGAGGGGATAGATTTCTCTCAGGCAATGAACCCACCGGAGCCGTGGGACGGACGGGCATTAATAAAGAACATCAATGGCAAACTGTGGTATTGTTGTCCTTTTTGCGAGAAGAAAGCACTTCTGATTAGCCCAGAGACAAAAATCCAGCATCTTAAATTGAAGTGCAAGGGTAGTAACTGCAAGAAAGAGTTTGAGGTGAATGTATGAAAAAATATGGTGTAGTGAACTATCCAATTAAGATTATTGATGAAAAAATCATTAATGCACTAGCTGACATTGAAGTACATCATGAAGAAGGCAGACGGATTATTTGGGTAGAATGCGTCATGAATTACACTGATCTTCCGGAGGAATGCATTCTTGAAATTGGATGTCTTAAAAGAAAATTCAAACTCATGCATATCGACTCAGCTACAACAGAATCTGGAATCTATAAACTTAAATTTATGTTTGAGCGAGTAGAAGATGTAAATGAAAAAGACGAGTGGTGGGATTCGCTTAGAAGCATTGTGAGGTGAATGTATGAAAGAATTAATTAGACCTGTTCCAATTGAAATCGTTGATCTTGGAATAGAAACTCACGCACAAATTGAGATTGAAGAAATTCTTCTTACATCATTCCCACCAATTCAAAAAACTATTTTAAAATTCAGCACTGAATGTACCGTATTTGATCTTAGAACTGAATACTCGATAAAAATAAAAAATGATGATGCAGTGATAAAATGTTATAGGGGGAACACTTTAAACACTTTCATTCAGAAAGACGCAGGTGAAAGAACTGTTGCTGAATGGCGCAAGGTTATATCGCGTTCAAAAAACACTCCGGACATTGTTAAAGCTATTGATTCTATAAAAGTGCCTGATGAAGATGTTATTAAATCAGTTGCCAGTGATTCAGAAGAACTTCAAAAAACTAAGCCTATGGAACTGGACGAGCTTTCGGAAGAAACCAAGTTTAGAATTTATAAATTAATTGTAAATGAAATTGGAAAGCATTTTTACAATTGTGAGATGCGTATGTCATATAAAGACTTTATACTTGTTGAGGATTGCATCAGAAAAGTTTTGCAAGGAGAACAGGATGAACACAAAACGGATTAAATGTATTTTGACAGGTAGATGCAAATTCAAAAGTTCGGATACAGAATCGAAATGTAATGACAAAGAAAAAACTTGCACTATTACAGAAACTTGCTGCAAATGCGGAAAGAAATATACAGCGGTATTTACTTACAAACAATTAGGTATTCCAGATTGAGGTGAATGCATGATTTCAATAGAATATGTACCTGTGCAAATTATAGAAACAGGCGAAAAAGTAAAAGCACGGATTGAAATTGACCCATTAAAAAAAGAAGTTACATATATCAAGCTCCAATCTCAAAGAATATGTAATTACGATACATGCCTTATTAAAATTGGTTCAAAAATAATTCCGTTTGATCTCATGAACGTAGAAGAAGGCATACCGCTCAAAATAACACTAGAATGTAAAGAAGAACTGCCTTATTTAGAATGGCTGTTAATAATTAATAATGCATTCCGAGGAATCACAATAAAACAAACTGCATCAGAATGGTCTGATATATACAACCAAAAACCAATTGAAAAAGATTATCTTACAGATGACCAGAAAATCAGGATACATAAATTGTTACTGAAAGAAATTGATATATATTTTCGTTCTAAGAAAACCAATATGTCGTGTTCTGATTTTATCGCAATTGAAGAAATTATTATTAAAGTGCTGGAAGGAGAATAATCATGAAAAAAATAACCGTTGTAATAACAGCTTTAGCGCTGACACTTGGAATGGCAGGGTGCCAGTTTGCCACAAGAAATTGCGGCGGAAATACAACATTAGAGTTGGAACCAAACCAAAAGTTAGAGGAAATTACATGGAAAGATGATTCACTATGGTATCTCACACGCCCTATGACTGATGATGATATTGCCGAGACTCACACATTCCAGGAATCTTCTAATTTCGGAGTATTTGAGGGTAGCATAACTGTTGTTGAAAGGAAAGGATAAATCATTAATCAGAGAGCCAGAAAGGAGCGCCATTATGAGCGACTTGAAGATATTTACAGAAAATATCGAACCTGAAGCATTAAATCAGATTTATGCATTGATAAAACAGCCTGCATTTTCTAAATGCAAAGTACGAATCATGCCAGATGTTCACGCAGGAGCAGGATGTGTAATTGGCTTTACTGCTGATCTCGGAGATAAAGTAATTCCGAACATTGTTGGCGTGGACATTGGATGTGGAATGCTTACAACACAAATTCCTGCTGATGTGGGAACAATAGATTTAAAAAACCTTGACGAAGTAATAAGAAACAATGTTCCGGCAGGAAGAAATGTACGTGACGAAATCATAAATTTTGAAGAATTAGAAGAACTCCACTGCTTTCATCAGCTTAAAAATATCGAATGGATTCGCAGGAGTCTTGGTACGCTTGGGGGCGGAAATCATTTTATTGAAGTTGACACTGATTCGAAAGGGGTAAATTATCTTGTCATTCACACTGGAAGCCGCAACCTTGGAAAACAAGTAGCTGAAATATATCAAAAAATTGCCATAGAAGACATGCAGGGTACAGACAAACTCGAAACTGAAATACAAAAATTGGTGAAAGAATACAAACGTTCTGGCAGACACAAAGAAATTCAAAATGGCATTGATGAATTAAAACGAAAATGGAAGCCTGGCAAACTAGGTATTCCGAAAGAATTATGTTACTTGACGGGAGAACACAGAAAACAATATCTGCATGATATGAAAATCTGTCAAGAGTTTGCGAGAATAAACAGGCGGTGCATACAGTCAGCTATATTCTACAGCATGAATTGGACACTCCAAAGAAATACATCGTTCGACACAATTCATAATTATATTGACCACGATACAAATATTGTTCGGAAAGGTGCAATATCAGCTAAATATGGTGAGAAAGTTCTTATTCCAATGAATATGCGAGACGGATGCATTATCGCATTCGGAAAAGGAAACGAGGACTGGAATTGTTCAGCCCCGCATGGCGCAGGACGTATTATGAGCCGATCAAAGGCAAAAGAAAATATCTCATTAGAAGAATTTAAGGAGTCTATGGACGGGATATATACAACATCCGTTCAGAAATCTACGATTGATGAAAGCCCTATGGCTTACAAACCACCGCAAGAAATTATTGATAATATCAAAGATACCGTAGAAATAGTTGATATTATCAAACCTATATATAACTTCAAAGCAAGTGAATAACAGTCAAAGAGCCACATGAGAGCCAGACTAAATCCTAAAACAAGAGGGGAGGTCTGGTTCTTTTTTTATGAGCAATTATACAGAAGGTTCGCTTGAATGGTACCGTTCAATACTGATCAGAATTATCAACGATGATATGTCAATCTTACAGAATCAAAAGGATTGCCTTGATTTACTTTTGAATATGAATATTGACCTTCCTTTCAAGGATAATCCAGATGCACGGAATATGGCAATGAAAGTCAGTCGGTACGCTCACAATGAAGTTGCGAAACAGGCAGCGGTTACAGGAAACGGTTCATTTGACGATTTGTACTGGCAGTATTTGCTGTTGGAAGCACAGAACTATCAGGTTGACAGCGGGCTCCTTTACCTTGAAAAGAACCGAATCCCGAAAGAACGATTCTACGAACCACGAAGAAATGTGTTCTTACAGCATAACATCATAGGTTCACTGCAAGACCTGATGGATGACAAACTAGATATATTTGCATTAAGCGTACCTCCGGGCTGTGGCAAGAGTACTCTGGAAGATTTCTTTTTATCATTGGTAGGCGGATGGTTCCCGAATGACTTTAACCTGTCTTCGGCACACAGTAGCATTCTGACACGTTCCCTTTATGATGGTGTTCTGGAAATTATCAATGATCCCGTGGAATACACGTGGCATGAGGTATTTCCGAACGTAGAAATTCAAGGAACAAATGCAAAGGAAACTACAGTCAATCTCGAAAGAAACGGACGATTTAAGACATGGACATTTCGTTCTATTGATGGCTCTTTGACTGGTGCCACTAGATGCAATAGATTTCTTACTGCCGATGACCTTGTGTCTGGTATTGAGGAAGCATTGAACAAAAATAGACTTGATACTCTCTGGACAAAAGTGGTAAATGATTTGCGTTCCCGTAGACTTGAGGGATGCAAAGAATTTTATATTGCCACCAGATGGTCAGTGCATGACCCTATCGGAAAACTGCAACAACTATATGCCGGAAACCCACGGGCAAGGTTTATTGCAGTGCCGGCTCTTGATGAGAACGGCAAAAGTAATTTTCTATTTACGGTAAATGGATTCTCAGAGAAATATTTCAATGATGCTAAAGAATCCATGGATGAAATTTCTTACAACTGTCTTTATCAGCAACAACCGGTAGAACGTGAGGGATTATTATTACCGCCGGATAAATTAAAACGATTCTTTTTCAGTAAAGAAGACGTGCCGGATGGATGCGCGGATGAATACATTATCATTCCAGATAAAGATGCAGATGCAATATGGGCGGTATGTGATACAAAAGATAAAGGAACCGACTTCGAATCATTACCGATTGCATACCAATACGGAGATAAATTTTTCTTTCCTGATGTGGTGTTTGATGACACTACAGACTATGACATTTTGGATAGAAAGACAGCAGATATTTTGATAAGACATAACCCACATAAGATTCGTTTCGAATCAAATAATGTCGGAAACCGTGTGGCACACAATATCCAGAAAATGATTACTGGAAAATGCAGAGCTGAAATTGAGACAAAACCAACGTCGGCAAATAAAGAAACAAAGATTCTTGTAAATTCGGACTATATAGCAAAACATTTTTATTTTCTGCATCCAAGTCAGTACAAAGCGAAATCTGATTACGGATTATTTATGGCTAATGTAACTACGTACACTACTAGGGCAAAAGTACCACATGATGACGGAATCGATTCTTTGGCTATGATGGCTGAGTACGTACAAAATCCATTAGGTGGAAAAGCAACGGCAATGCAGAATCCATTTTGGGGGAGGAGATAGCATGGATATAAAGGAGTATCTGAATCAAATTCAACGATACGAAAAAATTATAAATAACAAACTGGAAGAAATCGAACACTTAAAATTGCTTGCTACTAGCATTAGTGCTTCGACGTATGGCATTGAACGCGTTCAAACTTCTGGAAGCCAAGATAAAATAGGCGATACAATTGCAAAATTGGTGGATGCGCAGCGAGAACTAGCTGACAATGTGGTAGAGCTTATGGAGAAAAAACAGAAACTTATAGATGTTATAGAGTCTGTGGAAAATCCCCAGTATTATGATTTTTTGTATAAACGATACGTAGAGGGAAAAAAGCTAACTGTCATTGCAGATGAAATGGAATACAATGAAGAATATATTAAACAATTCCACGGGAAAGCAGTAAATTACGTAAAAGAAATGCTTAATTTCAAAAGCTAACACCTTTTCTTACTGAATATAACTTTCCGATTATGTATAATATATGATGAAAATGTATGAAGCATCGGGTGAAAACTCGGTGCTTTTTTCATGCTCAAAAACAGGAGGTATAGGCAGTGGGAAGAAACAAAAGTAATTTTGTTGACCTATGCCAAGGCGATTTTGGCAGAAAGACTGCCTACACTGGCGTAGCTCAAATTACTACCGAAAATGTTGTTCAAGTTCTATCTGATACGATTGGCACACATAATCGAAACAGAATGATGATTAATTATCTTTATCGGTATTACAAAGGTGATCAACCAATCTTATATCGAGAAAAGCTTGTGAGACCGGAAGTAAATAACAGAGTTGTCGAAAATCACGCTCTGGAAGTTGTCAAGTTTAAGACAGGGCAAATATATGGAGAACCTATTCAATATGTCTGCAAAAAGAAAAAAGCAGATAAAAAGATAAATGAACAAGTCGACCTGTTGAATGATTATCTGGACGAAGCAAATGCGGATGCCCGAAATATTCAGCTTGGAATATACCAGAGTGCCGTAGGAACTGCATACAAGGCAATTCTGCGAGAAGACGATTGGACAAAAGACCGTGATTTACCACCATTTAGAATTTTTATTCCGTATCCGGGAGATGTTTATATTGTTTATTCCAGAAACACAGGAAAAGCAATGCTATCTGTTCAAATATTGAAAGATGAAGAGAATCAGCAATATTACCTTTGCTATTCTTCAAATCAATATTTCAAGATAAAGAACGGACAAGTAACCGTCAGCGGCATTAATGGCTTTGGAGGAATCCCCATTGTTGAATATCCGAACAACCACGACCGGTTATCTGATGTCGAAATTGCAATTACAGCATTTGATGCGATCAACAAGTATCAGTCGGATAGATTAAACGGTGTTGAACAGTTTGTTCAAGCATTTATGAAATTTAAAAACTGTGAAATTGACGAGAATGAATTTTTGAAAATGGTCAAGCTTGGAGCAATATCTGTAAAAGATGCTGGAAACGGTGTTCAGTCAGATGTTGACTTGATGACTGCGGAATTAAATCAGTCAGAAAGTCAAGTTGCTAAAGATGATATTTACAACAATATGCTGATTGTAGAAGCGATGCCAAACCGCCAGAGTAATACCGGTGGTGATACTGGTAATGCAGTATATTTACGTAACGGATGGGATTTCGCAGAACGAGACGCAAAATTGGTAGAAGCATTTACGAAAGAAGCTGAAAAAACATCTGCCAGAATTATTTTGAATATTATCCGAAAAACTTCAATGGATGTAAATATCTCGACCAGAGACTTTGATGTAAAAATCACCAGAAACCCGACAGATAACATGCTTGTCAAAGCGCAGGCACTTGATTATCTGTTCAAAAATAAAATTCATCCGCTGATTGCATTGATTACTTGTGGATTATTTAGTGATCCGCAAAAAGTATACGAAATGAGCTTACCATATCTTGGAACTGTTTATCCTGAACTGGCAAACCCAGACGCAGAAATGCAAAAAGCACAAGAATTGATTAAAGATTTTAGTCAGAAATCAATTCAAAATCAATCAGCAACAATTTCTTCCACTGATGAAGAATAAGCGTTTTTGCATCAATTATTTAAGGAATCTTGGGAAACTGAGATTCCTTTTTTAATACTCAAAAATATTGCAACAGCCCGTGAGCGCAAACCGGGTGCAGATCATGTGCGGAGCGAACCGTGTGAACAAAGCGTGTTGGTCTGGAAGAAAGGAGATTTCATGACAAGAGAACAGGCAAAACAAGTACTTATCGGTATGGGAATTGAGGAACCATCTGATGAACAGGTGTCTAAATACCTTGATTCCGTTACAGGAGAAGTAAAGAAAGAAAAAGACAAAAATGCTTTATTACAAGAAAAAGTCAACAAAGCAGCAGACCTCGAAAAAGAATTGGAAGAGCTGAAACAGCAGAATATGACAGACGCTGAGAAAGCAGAACTGGAACGCCAGAAAGAAAAAGCTGCAAACGAGAAAAGAATTTCTGACCTTGAATCTGCACTTGCAACTTCGCAGAGAGAAGCACTGACAGGAAAAATCACTTCCATTTTTGCTAATGCAGGAATGCAAGGTGATGCCTACGCAGGTGCAATCAAAGCATTTTCCAATATGAATGCAGAAGATGCACTCAAAGAAGCCCAGACTTTTGTTGATGGAATTTCCGAGGTAAATAAAACAACTCTCGATACTGCAAAAGCTGCATGGGAAAAAGAAGCCCTTGAAAACACACCTAATCCGGGTGGCGGAGCTGGCACCAGTAACGAACCAAAGAAAAGCGATGCATCTGAATATGCAAAAGCGTACTCAGCAAGAATGAACCCAGAAATCAAATCGGCGGACGATAACGCACCGGTAAATATTTAATTCAAGTAAAGGAGATTTAGATTATGGCTTTTATGAAAACAGAGCAATTCGAATCCACCCCAAACATTCTCGAATCTGAGGTTGGGCTGGTACTTAAAACTTACACAGCAGAACAGACAAATGCTGAAACCGTTGGAACTAAGAAGATCATCAAAGCAGGTTCTGTATATCCGACAAATGCAACAGGTGCAATCGGCATTGTGTTTGAAGATGTTGATATGACAGATGATGCTAAGAGACCGATTTCCGTAATTGTCGCAGGACGTGTTCTTGAAAAGAGACTTCCGGCAGTAGTTGATACTACAGCAAAGACAGAACTCGAAAAAGCGGGAATTGTTTTCGTAACCACTACAGACCCAGAATTTTAAGGAGGTATAACAGATGCCATTTAATGTATTAGAATCAATTACACAGGAAGAAAGATTTAACTTCTCTCAGGATTTCAGCGTAAAAAGACCGGGCATTCTTGATACCATTTTCCCGGATGTCAAAACCCAGTATCTGAAAGCTGAGTACTACAGACTTATGGCTGGGCAGCGACTGCCAGAGGTAGCATTTGTTCATGCACTTGATACTGAAGCAGAAATCGGAACAAGACCGGGCTTCGAAAAAGTACTGACTGAAAAACTCTTCATTAAGAGAAAAATCAATCAGTCTGAGAGATTACAGCAGGCAATTGAAAACGGTGTGCCGGATAATGAAGCACTGAAAAACTTTGTATTTGATGATGCAGCTAACCTTTTTGAAGGTGTTGTTGCCAGAGCGAATGTTATGAAAGGACAGTTCCTTTCTACAGGTGCCGTAAAAGTTAAAGAAAACAATGTAAATCTGAATATTGATTACGGTGTTCCAGCAAATGCAAAAGTAACGCTTACCAACTGGGCTACACCAGAAGCAGATATCATGGGAGATATCCAAAAGATGGTGGCCGTAGCAGAAGACAATGGTTATGTAGTTAATAAAGCCCTTACTTCTCTCAAAATGATTAACCACATGAGAAATAACACTGCTATGCAGACAGCAGTTCTGGGAGCAGCAAACAAACGTCTTCTGACAAAACAGGAACTTGCAAATCTGCTTATGCAGGAATACGGAATCACAATTGATCGTTGCGATGAGAAATTCCACTTCAGAAAAGCAGATGGTTCTCTTAAAACAGGCAGATACTTCAAAGAAGATGTATTTACTCTGTATGAAGCAGATGCAAACGGTTCTTTCGGTACAGGACTCTGGGGCGTGACACCTGAGGAACTTGAATACAGACAGTTCATTCAGGAAGAAAACCGTTCTTTCGTAACACTGTCCATGTGGGCTACACAGGATCCGGTTGCAGTATGGACAAAAGCGTCCGGTATGTTCGTTCCGGTTGCTCCGAAAGCTAATGGCGGTATCGTTATCGGTACAAAGGGGGAATAACCGGGCATAGTCTCAATGTGAACAGCCAATCACCGTCTGTAGCAAGTGTTGAATCCAAAGAACCAACACATAAATATACAGAAAGTGAGCTGTCTAATATGACTGTACCACAGTTAAGGCAGCTTGCAAGTGATAATGGCTATGCCCTGACCTCAACAAATAAGGCTGGTATCATTTCTGAAATATTAGTTCAGCAAGGGTAGGTGATTTTGGAGTGAACGAGTACAATGAGATAATAGAAAAACTTGCAAAAGATTTGAAAAAATCTGCAATAAGAAACGGCGATTCGTATGATGATGATACAATTATGTTTTTTTCTGAAATTAATATTAATTCATTTGTATCATTCAGAAATTACCCGTCCGGCTATACAGAAGAAAAGATTATTAAAGATATGAAAAAATGCTATGGCTGTATATACAAGGTGGCAGATAAAATGCTTTCAAAACAGGGAGCAGATTATGAAAGCTCACATTCTGAAAACACTGTTAACAGAACATGGGAAACAGATTCGGATATATATATAAGTTGTGGCGTTTTTCCATTTGCTGGAAGTTTGAGTTAAAAAAGATGGGATGGAACGCAATGTGTTTTTCCTCCCGGTACATTGCAGGGTTGCTCAT